>LSQX01124588.1_pt1 | contig 12914 bp, 10 predicted proteins | sample 654561 | NCBI WGS metagenome assembly LSQX01 (sample SAMN04489861, study PRJNA283612) | anaerobic digester metagenome | isolation source: 4 biogas reactors fed with cattle manure at either 37C or 55C with and... | place: Denmark: Kongens Lyngby | collected 2014 | reverse complement strand
GAAGCATAACGAAGCAAACAAAAAGTGTGAATGTCAATATAAAACTGAGCTATGTGTTCATTTAAATTGAGCCATTTCCCTTCGACTGCAGCTTTTTCGTCTCTGCCAGACGATAGGAAGTCCCGTTCATGTCAAGGATGTGCGAGCGGTGTGTTATCCTGTCGATCATCACTGCAGTAAGCATCGGGTCGGGGAAAAGCTCGGTCCATTTGAAGAACTCGAGATTCGTCGAAATCACGCTCCTCTTTTTGTTCCGTGCAGAAAGCGCATGAAAAAGTAGCTCTGACTGGCTTCACGTAAACGTCACGTAGAAAGTTCGTCCACGATCAGAAGATCTACTACCTCCAGGGCCCTCGTAAGCCATCCCAGAGCCTTATCCTCGGTTGCCAAAGACGCTGCCTGGGTGAAACCGAACGGAGTATCCCTTCTCGCAGGGGCGACGTCCCAGCCCTATGGCCAGCTGGGTCTTACCGGTTCCGAATCCTGCGAGGATGACGTTCTGCTTTCGGTCCACAAAAATCCCCTGAAGCCAGGTTTCAGATCGAGGCTTCTGAGACGTTCGGCAGCCGTGATATCATGTCGAAGTCATCAAGGCTTTTTGCCACAGGAAAACGTGCCGCCCACAACCGCCTCCTCTGTGCTTTTTCGTCCCTCTGCTGAGCCTCCTGTTCCAAGAGCAGCAGGAAGGACTTGTAATCCAACCCCCTGTTCACAGGCTTCCCTTAGAAGCGGGTCGCATTCGCGAAACAAGGGGATTCTAAGCCGTTTCGCCAGGATGGAAATCCACGCCGCAACCTCCGGTTTCATGGCTTGCTGTCACCCAAGAGTTGATCGTGAGTCTTTAAGCCGACGGCATTAACTCGTATGCCCTTCAAGGTGAAGCCCTCTTCTGGTGCCTTCACCTCCCCTTACACAATTCCATTCGCAGAGAGTTCAGGAAGAGAGCGGACCCATCTCTTGCAGCATCCACAACTCGCTGCATCCCATGATCAGCACATAGCTCTTAGGGATGCGTACCATGGTTCGATCCAAGCCATGAGACCGCACTGCCACATCCCGAAGTTCTGCAGGAATGTCAAGCCCGGCCAGGGAAGCGGCGTTGCTGACTAAAGCGGGCTTTTCGTTCAAGCAAGGGGATGTAGTGCTCAAGGGTGCATATGGTCCCCACCTTGTCGAAGCGACGTTCGTAGCAGGCGATCTTCTCTCCCCTGGAAAAACTTCCAGGCAGAAAGCTTCACCGTCACGTTGCGCCCTGCATATTCTACGGGAACGGAGTATCGGTTGCCGTCCGCACGATGGTACTGAAATAGTCCGCCCTGAGGGTCTTTACCCTGGCGGCCTCGAAGTGCTGTTTGAGAAGGGACAGCAGCTCCCGTTGTTCGGCCTCTAAGAGCTCGGCTACGGTTTGTCTTTGTCCACGGATCGGGCGATTCTTGTATCTGTCGCACCGCTTAAGTCAGCGTTTGGTTGACCTCCTCCCAGGAATCAACCCTGGGAAGGGGCACAAAGACGTTCCAGTGTGCGTATCCCATCAGCCCTTCTACGAGTCCCTTTCCGAGATTGCAAAAACCTATGTGTGAAGGCATGGTAGGCTACAAGGCGCTCAAAATCCTCTTGACAAAACTTCACGCTTGCCTCAGTCATGTGCCACAGCCGTCTTTAGGCCCTCGTAGATCATGGCGCGGAGGATCCTCTCATGTGCTTAAAGAATTCGACGTGGCTTACGGGGATATGCCCTTACGTCTATGTGACGGCCACCACACAGCCTGAAGCACAAAAGATATGTCTGGATGCGTTCGCACCGAAAGTACAGTACGGCACGACTTCTCTTCAGTCAACCTGAGCGGCTTCACCCAGGGCAAATTCCAAGGGTATGAAGGCTTCGCCAGGACCTTCGTCGCGTATCTGGTTCACCCACCGGCGCACGGTGGACTCGTCCCCCAGTAAATCCCTTTTCCTCTACGAGCCGTTCGTATATTCGGCGGGCTATATGGCGCTCCCTTTTTCGATACTTTCGGATCTTTGTCCTCCATCAGACAGGACCGGATGAATGCTTCTACCTCTTCGGTGATGACCTTAGATCTACTATCCCGACGCTTTGCCTCCCGCGGCATGTGCTCTCCCTTGCAGTACCGGACTAAAGTATTCCTGGATATGCCGAGCCGTCTTGCTATCTCCCTCTGGAAAACCCCCTTTTCTTCAGCCATTTGCAGCCATTTCTTCTGATACGCTTGTAGTGGTCCACCTCAATAACTATCCTTGCTTTCCCCCACCCTAATGCACTGATTACATAATAAGAGAAATTTGTGTTGAGGTGGCTCAGTTCTATGTCAGCGTTTATAAACCGGCTCATACTTAAATACAAATCTAGCTCAATTTTATATAACTTTTTTGCAACAACTAAAAAGGAGAATGCTTGGGGTCCTGGAGTAACAAAAACAGCTCAAACAATACACCACCCATTGTTGCCCTATGCATACAAATAAGCACATCGACTATGAGAATTTGAGGTTTAAATTTTTGAATTTTATTTTCAATGCAAAAAGTAATCTTGTAAAGTCATAATTAAATTTAGTTAATACGATTTTTTAATTCTTTTCCTGTTATAAACCTCTTAACTTCTTCTACTGCTCCCAACTCAACATTTCTTGATGCTTCTTCAGATTTCCAGGCCATATGAGGTGTTATTAATACATTATCATAGTTGAGTAATTCATTTCCCCTTATGTTAGGTTCATTTTCCATAACATCCAGTCCAACACCGTATATTTTTTTATTTTTTAGAGCATTTAATATTGCTAACTCATCTACAACTCCACCTCTTGAAGTATTAATCAATATAACATTTTCTTTCATTAATGAAACTTGTCTATCACTAATAAGATGGTGTGTTTCTTCAGTAAGAGGTACATGAAGACTAATAACATCAGATCTTTGAAGTAATTCATCAAATGATACCATTTCAACAAATTCTTCCACTTTATTTACATATGGATCATACGCAACAACTTTCATGCCTAACCCATAAGCTAACTTGGAAACTATTGATCCTATTCTACTATAGCTAATTACTCCATAAGTTTTATTTTTAATTTTGAAAGCATCTATTTGAGTATAATCCCATAAACATTGCTCCCTAACATGAATATCAGCTCGCTTTAAATTTCTAGCTAATGCAAACATAAGCGCCATTGTATGTTCTGCAACTTCTTCTGAATAAGCTGGAACATTACATACCTTAACACCATTTTCTGTAGCAGTTTTTATATCGATATTATCGTAGCCAGCACCATATTGAACAATTAACTTTAAGTTCTTGCAATTATTTAATATATTCTCATCAATAATTGATAGATCAGTCATAATTATATCAGCATCTTTGACTAAATTAAGTAACTCTACATCCGATTCTGCATTTTTTACTTTAACTTCAACATTCGGTAGTTCTTCTAGTAACCTTTTTTCTTCTTCTTTATAAGGATGTACAGAACCAGTTATTACTATTTTATACATTGTATTCCTCCTTAGATATATAAATATGTTTTACCGACTTGCGTATTTTACATAAATCCGCCTAATCTAGGCAAGAATAATGTTAATTCTGGTACAAATACGCACAATATCAGCACTAATAAACTACAAATCAAAAAAGGCCACAGATATTTTAACATAGACTCATACTTTACATTACCTACGGAAGAAGCCGCAAATAAGCACATCCCAAAAGGTGGGGTGATTAATCCAATGTTAAGTGCTACTATCATTGCTGCTCCAAATTGAAATTCAGGAATACCATAACTTTTTACTAACGGAGTTAAAACAGGAGCAATTAGTATTAAGGCAACCCCATTATCCATAAATAGTCCAAGAAATAGAGCTAGACCAATACCAATAAAAAAAACAATCAAACAATTATCAGTATAAGACACTATCAAATTAGCCAGTTTAGTAGGTATAGCTGTTCGAGCCATAACCCATGTAATAATTCCACCAGCTGCCATTAACATATACATACTTGCTGATATCTTTACTGTAGAAATCAGAGAATCATAAAGATCTTTAGATGTAAGGTTCTTATATATAATTAAACCAAGAAACAATGCATAAAAGACTGAAACTGCTGCTGCTTCGGTAGGAGTAAAAATACCACCGAGTATTCCAAAAATAATAATTATTGGGAGAAATAATGCCAGTATTGACTTTCTTATTACTACTGGAATTTCTTTTCTTTCAACGAACTGTCTATCATCAGGTAAATTATGTTTATTGAAATACAGTTTTACAGTAATCATTTGAAATATACCTATTAAAATTCCTGGGACAATAATAGCCATTAGCATGCCTCCAATGGAAGTACCTGTTACTGCTCCATAAATTACTGCAATAATACTAGGGGGAATAGTCGGCCCGATAATTGAAGATACAGCTGTAATTAATGCAGCATAAGAACGATCATAACCTTCTTTTTCCATTGCAGGTATAAGGATTGTACCTAATGCAGAAACATCACTAACACCTGCACCAGTCAGTCCAGCAAATAACATACTTGCAAAAATATTGATATAGGCTAATCCTCCACGAAATCGCCCTACAAATAGTTTTGCGAAATCAACTAGTTTTTCTGTTAATTTAGCTCGACTCATTAATTCACCAGTTAGTACGAAAAATGGAACAGCTAATTGAACAAAACTATTAATTCCCTCATAATAGGCAGATGGTATTGATTGAAGAGAGTAATTTGATAAAAGCACAAATAAAATGCCTGTAATTCCTAATGAAACTACTACTGGTACACCTAATAGCATTATGAGAAGTAAAAAAATAAATACAATTACAGTTGCAATCATCAGTTCTCCTCTCCCTCATTGTAAAATAACTTAATTAAATCTACCATCGTAAAATAAAAAATAAATACTGCCCCTATCGGAACACTCACAAAAGACCAGAAGCGGGAAATATTTATACCACCAAACCTAAATACTAAACCTATCCAGGCATAGTCCATACCATATCTAGATAAAACATAAGAAAAAATAAATGTCAATATACAAAACAATATAGACATTATCTTCTTTGGTGTTCCTTGTATTTTATCTATTAAAATAGTAATAGAAATATTTGACTTATCATAGAATAATAGACTACCACCTACAAAAGCAATCCACATCATTAACAATATACTGACTTCTTCCACCCATCCTAAACCTGTCCCAAATATATATCTTAATACTACCTGTACAAATACAATAATAGACATTATTGCGACAGCAATTACAGTAATATTAGTAATAATTTTATTTAATAGATCAGCAATCTTTTCCAGGTTTTTTATAAGCTTAATAGTAAACACCTCTTTTTTATAGCAGCAGGAATAAATTCCTGCTGCTATTCTTTTGTTAATTATTTTATTTGTATCCCAATTCTACCAATGCTTCTTCTGCTTTATTAATTAGTTCATCAGCTAGCTCGGGGTTATCGATCTGTTTTTTAATCAATGCAACAACTCTTGCTTGACTTGCTTCTCTAAACATTTGAATTTCTTCAGCAGTTGGTTTATAAATCTCTTTCATTTTATCTGGTAGAGTAGATAAACCTATATCTTCCATAACATTAACATATCTTTGACCAACTTCTTGGGCATGGGAACCAGCATTTAATATAATCAGCTGATAAGCTTCTGGCTGAGTTTCTAACCATCTCTTGCTAACTAATATAGCCTCTTGAGACCATACATGCCCATCCAGAACTAAATAATCTTGAACTTCATAAAGATGTCCCATTACAAAGGAAGATATGGGATTCTCTTGCCCATCCGCTACACCTGTTTGTAAAGCTGCATACAATTCATTCCATGATATCGGAGTTGGAATCCCACCTAAAGACTTAACAAGTTCCATATGGGCAGGCACATGCATAGTTCTTATCTTTTGACCTTTAAGATCCTCTGGTCTATGAATTGGCTTTTTACTGGTTGTAAAATGACGAAACCCCCCAGAAAAAGTCGCTAATGGTATTAAGTTTGTTTTTTCAGTGAATTGCTTCCACATTTCCCTTCCAAATTTTCCATGGTAAACGTGAAGTGCTTGATGTTCATTATCAAACAGATAGGGTATTGACCAAATAAGCATATCACGATGTACACTAGTTATTGTTCCATCACTAATGGAACTAACAATTTCAATAGTACCCTGCATTGCTTGTTGTAAAGCTGCATCGCTATCACCTAGAGCACCTCCTGCAGCTATATTAACAGTAATTTTACCTTTTGAATCTTCTTCGATTTTTTCCTTTAAAGCAAGTGCAGATGCATGAATAAAATTAGTTGAGTCAGCTGGTTCTGCGTGCGCAAGAGTAATAGTAATAGGAGATAAATTGCTTACATCATATTCTCCTGCTTTAGCACTACAACTTAAAGACAAAATTGCAACTACTACCAAGACTACCACAAACAATATCGTATTCTTTTTCATAATTTTTCCTCCTTAATTTTTATCCTATCGCCCTTAACTGCCCTTACCCTTGACTACTTAGCAGTAGCATTTGGATGATGTTTGACATTGTCTTTTTATAAAATACCGTATTTACTAAAAGCTTCTTTCATGCTCATTCCATTTAGAATCTCTTCTCTTACCTTATTCTCACCTGTTACCTTTTCTAGAGCTCTTTTTATAACCTCATCTTGAACATCTTGTGGTATAAAAACGACACCATCAATATCAGCAAATACAAGATCTCCTGGGAAAACCCTTACTCCCCCAACAGCAATTGGAACTTGATAAGCAATAACTTCTGCCCGACCTTTCGAATCATATGGAGAATTCCCTCGAGCAAAGGTTGGAAAACCCATTTCAATAATTTGCTTTTGGTCTCTTGTTAAACCATCAATAACTGCGCCTCTACCTCCACGACTTTTAACAGCAGTACTTAATAGTTCCCCCCAAAAGCCATTTGATACAGAACCATTTGTTGTAGCAACTACTACCTCGCCTTTACTTACACTATCAACTGCCTCAATTTCTAATTTATAGGGTTCTGCTGGTATCTCATAAACATCAGTAGCTAATATTGTAAATACCTTACCAAACACTTTCATATCTGGGTCAATGGGACGCAGCCCTTGACCACATGCGCAATTCCTTCTTCCTAATTCATCAAGGATATCTGCAATTACAGCAGTATATAGTATTTCTGCTAATTTAACAAACTCTAATTCTTTTATCATGATTATGTTTCTCCTTTTTAATTATTTTATACAAGCTCCTTTAAGTGGGGGTTGTACGTGTTTCTTGTAAATATCGAGAACACCTTTTAATTTACCAGTTGCCTCAATGTCTTTTTTCTTGAATTTCTTATCTCTTAATCTTTCTTCTAAAACTTTATCGCCCCTTTCTACGCCCCCTGTTGAACTAATTCCTTCTAATAAATTTAATTTGCGATTTGGTATATCTATTTCTATTAAATCTCCATCTTGAATTACACCAATTGGCCCATTATCATAAGCCTCTGGAGAAATATACCCTATCGCAGGACCTCTAGTACAGCCAGAATAACGGCCATCTGTTATTACTGCTGTTGTTCCAGCTAATTCTTTATTACTTGCTATAACTTCTGATATTCTAAACATTTCTGGCATACCACATGCTTTAGGGCCTTGCTCTATTAAAACTATGATATCGCCTTTTTTGATTTCCCCTTTTTCTAAGGCTGTAATGGCATTATCTTCATTTTTAAAGACTTTTGCTTTCCCAATATGATGTCTCATCTGCGGGACTATAGCAGAATGTTTAACAATTGACCCTAAAGGTGCAATATTGCCTTTTAAAATAGCTATACCTCCATCACTGGCTATTGGGTCAGATGCAGATTTTATAATTTCACCTGGTGAAGTACGATAGTTTTTCAAATACAAATTCTGTTTCTCTCGATTGCCATTATTTAGCCAATTATCAATATTCTCACCAAGAGTATGGCCAGTTACAGTTAGCACATCAAGATTAAGAAAATCACGTAATTGATCCATAATTGCAGGAACACCCCCTGCATACCAGAAAAATTCTGTCGGATATGCACCAGTACTCAAAACATTTGTTAAGTAAGGAGTCCTTTTGTGGATTTTATCAAACACATCCACATCGATCTCTAACCCTACTTCATTTGCTAAAGCAATAAGATGAACAACAGCATTTGTCGAACCACCAACTGCAGCATGAATTGTAATAGCATTCTCAATTGATCTCTCATTTATAATGTCTGAAACTATAATATTATCTTCAACTAAATTTAATATCTGTTTACCTGCTTCCCGTGCAGAACGATTTAATTCTACATTTGAGACAGGTATTAATGCAGAACCTGTTAATGCTAATCCCAAAGATTCCGCCAACACTTGCATTGTACTGGCTGTTCCCATCATTTGACATGCTCCAGCAGAGGGACAGGCACCCATTACGTATCTCTTATATTCTTGTATGCTTATCTTTTTATTTTCTTTCTTTCTACGCACATCCCACATTTGATCACAAGCCAAAAAAGATGCACCACTTATCATGCTTCCCCCTGGAACAATTACAGCTGGTTTGTTTAGTCTAGCAGCAGCCATGAGATGTGCAGGTACAGATTTATCGCAAGAAGAAACAAAAACAACTCCATCACACAAAGAGGCTGACACCTGTATTTCAATCATATTTACCATAAAATCTCTTGAAGCTAAAGAAAGATTCATACCCTTGCTTCCTTGAGCAACCCCATCACACATGTCTGTAATTATATAATTAGCAGATTTACCACCAGCCTCTATTATACCGTCCCTTATAAAAGAGGTTACATTAAGTAAATGCGAACTACCAGGATGACTTTCCCCATAAGTACTCTCAATTACAATATGGGGTTTCTCCAGATCATCATAAGACCATCCCATACCAAGATGTAAAGCATCACTTTCGGCACTAATTTTGCGCATCTCTTTACTGCTTAAGGATTCCTTCTCCATACATTATTCGCTTCCCAATAATAAATTTTTGTATTAATATATTACAATCAAGAAATAACCGTTTTTATGTACACTTTTATAAAACTATATCTTTAGATTTTTTAGTTTTTCTTAATTTTCATACCCCCATGTAGTATATTGTTAGACACGGTTTTTGCTGTAAGTTCCACTTTGCGGAACATTAATCCATACTTAGATATATTTATAGCATATTTTGAAACATTTTGTCAAGAGCCCGTTTCCTAACTTGAGATCTTACACTGAACTCATCTCCTAAAGAAGCTGTAAGTTGTAAGTTTCTACCTGTAGATATAATGAACTTCTTGCCCTTATAGGGCTATTGCTTCCGTATTTTGTCCTCATGAAGATTGCTTTAGCTTCATTGGCTATATTTTGAACCTTGCCAAATCCATGCCCCCAGAGCTTTAATATGTTATGAACTGTGCATATCAACTTTCATTCACAGATGCAAGCCTTAGCCCCTCGCCTCATGAAGCGGTCAAAGCCAATCACTTCTTTGATATGTCCCAACACCGGTTCAACCGTCATGCTCCGTTTTTTGTATAGCTTTTTGCCCCCTTCCGTCTTAAGTCTGTATTCCATGACAGAAGTTGGAGTTAAAGGCATCCGTATGACCTTGTCTTCCTATTTGTTTGTTATACCGTATTCCTTGTTTACCGTCGAAATCACGTCAGGGTCGTCTATTTCCAGTCCTTCTACTTTTTCGCTGCTGAAATATTCTGCATCTGCAAGGAGGATCTTTACCTTTAAGCCTTCATCCACTTCCTTTAAGTTTTCCTTCGTGGCTTCTATCATAGGCCTTAACTGCCTTCTGTCGTTCCATTCCTACGTCACTTCTGCTATTATCACCTGATCTTCAGAAACTACTACTTAAACGTTATTGCCTTGAAGGTAACCTTTGGCCGCCTTTATGATCCTGCTTTCGAGGTCCGTGAGGTTGATCTTTGCTTTTTCCAACGTCCTTTCTTCGACCTTTTCCGCTTTGGGAGGTTTTCGCCCTCATCTTTTCCTGCTATACTGGGTGGTTCCAAGACCATTTTTATTTTATCGTCAGAAATCGTTGCTTCCGGGAAATCGTAGTATTTAACCTTCATCGCTACATACCTCTAAAATTAAATTTTTTTAATAAAACTTCTTTATTGACAACGTCTAAGGGAATACGTCCTTCAAAAAAATCAATAACTGCCTGGGCCGCCATAATATTCATCTTGTGAATAGCTTCTTTTGTATGTGCTCCTATGTGGGGAGTAACTATAAGATTCTCGCATTCTAATAGTGGCGATATAGAGCTCAATGGCTCCTCAGCAAACACATCAAGCGCCGCATCGGCAATCCACTTTTCCTTTAATGCTCGAGCCAAAACTTCTTCATCTACAATATTTCCTCTAGCGGTATTGATTAAAAAAGAGGTCCTCTTCATGCGCTTCAATTCTGCTTCTCCAATCATGTTTCTTGTGTATTTATTCAGTGGGACATGTATTGAAACAAAATCTGACCTTTCAAACACCTCATGAAAGTCTACTGGTTCTGCTCCTTGTTCAATAATTTCCTCTCTTTTTACAAAAGCGTCGTAAGCTATAACTTTCATTCCCAAGCATCGAGCTTTCACGCTTAACTCCCTAGCAATAGCTCCAAAACCCAATAGCCCCAAGACCTTTTCATTTATTTCCACTCCAATTACGTTAGGCCATGAATGTTCATAAAAAACTTCATAATGAGCTGATATGATATTTCTTGAAAGGGCTAATATAAAAGTCAGGGCTAATTCTGCTACCGAAGATGAATTTGCACCACGCGTAATAGTAACTGGAATTCCTAATTCCGTTGCTGTTACAACATCTATATTGTCCACCCCAACTCCATGCTTTGCTATTATCTTTACTTTAGATCCTCTTAACATGCTCCCTGTTACAGGAGTTGTCCCCACTATCAGAGCATCAACCTCTTTTAAATAACCAGCAATATCTTCCCCCTCCACGCTCACAATTTCTAATCCAGCATCTCGGAGAAGATCGAATGGCATACTTGAATATTTTCCAAATGTACGCGTATTAACTAAAACTTTTTTCAAAACTTATACCTCCAAAAGCAAGCTCTGTCGGATTAATCGCACAGCAAGACGTCTAAATTTTAAGATATTATGTAATATCATGGATTTTACATAATCTTTCTTCCATTGACTCTATTTCATTAAGCCACTTTAAATATAAATTTTCCAAGAGACCGGACAAACTTTTTTTAGGCGAAATGACATCTTTCTTTGCAGACATGAGCTCAAATATCACGGGGGCCTTTTCCTTCAAATAAAACATAATTAGACCTAATGACGTATCGAATCGACTTTCGCGTATAATCATCGAGCGGTTAAAAAGATTGGATAAAAACTGTAACCACTTTTGTATTTGGCACATGCCTCCAGTTGCAACCACATTATAAGACGCTGCTTCTCCTCTGCCGAAATACGTTTCAACCGCTTCAAAAATCCTTCTAAAGTTAAAGCCAATCCCTTCTATTATTGACTGAGTCGCTTCATCTATCGATGTTGCTCCAGAGAGCCCAAGAAGAGCGCCATTTCTATTGGGAATCCACCGTGGAACCCTTTCGCCATAAATCGTAGGTATAAAAATAGGGCGTGTAGTTCTGATGGGGCTGGAATCGTAGTTTGTCATATCCCCTAACACTCTAACAATTTCATCATAATCGCAAGACTTAAGGAAGTTTTTAACCCACCAATCAATAATGCAACCACCACTTCTCATGGCCATTCCAATAATATAACTATTTTCGTCGACAATATAGCACCACATGCCATGACCAAGCGCGTTAGACTTTTTTAGCGGTTCTGGCGAAATTTTCCTGATCGCCGCACTGGTTCCCATAGAGATTGTGAGAGTATTGTGGTCAAAACAAGTGGTACCAATACTAGAAGCAGCCGCGTCAGATATCCCTACTGCGAAGTTAACATATACATTGCGACCCTTGAAAAGTCTCTTAATTTCTTCACTCGGCTCTAAAACTTCATAGGAAGAGATAAGCACAGGGAATTTTGACAAATCCACTCTAGCCAAGTCCCAAAGCAAATCTTCTGCCCAACATCGTTTTCGTATATCTAAGCAGCCACTGCCTGAAGCAGTTGAAAAATCCAAAACAAACAGACCCGTAAATTTATAGAGGAGATAATCTTTGATCGATGAAATCTTACCAGACTGCTTTAACAAATCTGCATTATTTCTAGCAAACCATATTATTTTGTAGAGAGGGTATACGGAATCTACAGGACAACCAGTACGCTCATGAATTTCCGCATTTTGTTCAGATTTCAATATCTCTAAAGCAACAGAATCCGCCCTTGTATCCATCCATGGAATAACATCGCTCATGGGATTCATTTGCTCGTCCAGCAACAGCAAGGTGTGCAAAGCCGTGTCTAATACTACTGTTACGAACTTGTGCCTATTATTGCCAGTTCTTGCCTCTAAGTCATCGATAATGTTTTCTAATAATTGCAAAATAACTTGATAGATTACCTCTGGATCCTGGCGAATTCGCCCATATATATCAAAAGAAATAGGATAGTTATCAATGAATTGCGAAACTACTCGCTCTTTTTCCACATCCCACAGTGAGGCCTTAACGCTTGATGTGCCGACATCCATACCCAGAATATAGGTACTCATTTATAATTCCTCTCCATGCGAATTTATTAATACACTATTGCATATATGCTCCTTTTATAGGAGAAACAGCAAGTTTTGTGTATAAACCTAAGGCTCCTTTGGTATATCTCGGTTTTGGTTTAATCCATTCCTTTTTACGTGCACATAAAATGTTTTCTACCTCAGTCTCAGATAGTTCTTTGCCCTCTGCACCAACTAAATTCAATTTTCTATTTGGAATATCAATT
>LSQX01110781.1_pt1 | contig 12914 bp, 11 predicted proteins | sample 654561 | NCBI WGS metagenome assembly LSQX01 (sample SAMN04489861, study PRJNA283612) | anaerobic digester metagenome | isolation source: 4 biogas reactors fed with cattle manure at either 37C or 55C with and... | place: Denmark: Kongens Lyngby | collected 2014 | reverse complement strand
CATGCCCATCTTTTAATTCGGCCAACATCTCAGACATAGAATCAAAAAATGTGTATTCATCGATGGTATCCGTCTCTAAACGAGCTTCATAGACAGTATAAATTGAATCCCAATTGATGTTTTTATAATCTAAATAACAATAACGCGTATCGATAATTTTCCATAAAGTCTCAAAGTTTTCTCTATAATTATTATTTGGGTAACTGATATCATCCATACAGCTACCTAAAGCAATTACAAGCATTATTGGAAGAATAAATTTTAGCTTCATATCTTCATACTTTTATAATCCCGGACTGATGAAATATTCAGGTTTGCTGCTTTTCCTTCCGGCAAAACGGGCTACATCATAATTAACCCCTAAAAATACTGAAAACTCCTGCATCTGATAGGGTTGTTCACTTGCTTGATATTTCAATGCTTGCATAGACACACCCACAGTCCAAGATGAATATTTAAATGGCATTTGGAAAGTCAAGCGTTGTCTGACACCCTGCTTATTATGTAAACTCGAAAAATGAATAGCTTCTGCTACCTTTTTGGAATTATACATTTCATAATAACTTAAACCCGGATAGGGCACAAACATACATCCCAACAAGGGAAATTCAATTTGAGTAGCCAATTGCATCACCCTTTTCTTGGTAGGGATATTATACCGGATGCCTATCATAGCGTTTAGGTTAGTAGCAATGTCCATATTTGTGGGATTATTCACATTGCGCGAATTCATTTTTACAGCATAATTAGCATCTATATTACCACCCGCATGCAGGACAATATTATTCAAATCCCTGTATTCATACATAGTTCCATAAGCTATTTCAGCACCTACATAAGTAATCATGGCAGTGTAGGCGGGATTATAAGTCATGGCGCCTAAACCCTCTAAACGCGCAAATTCTACCCATACAGGTTTGGCAGGATTATAATACTTCAATTCATTATATTCCAAGCGTAAACCGAGTCCGCTATAATTCAGTACCGACAAATAAGGATCGGCCAAACTCACCATAGATACACCTACATAATTATTTACATTAGTAACAGACTGCAAATCATGCTGATGCGTCTGTGCCTGTATATTTATAGCAAAATTAAACCCTAAAAACAGAAGAAAAATGGCCGTATGGTATAGATGGTTTTTCATCATTTTCAGAAAATTTGATGTAAAATTACTAATAATATACATAAGGGCGCAATGTATTTTACTAAAAAGATAAAAGCACGGAAGTAGGGAGTGGAAAATTTGCCATAGGAACTCATTTCTTCCTTGATTCTTTTTTTGCTTAAGAACCATCCTGTAAAGATAGAAATCATCAGTCCGCCTATGGGCATCAACACTTTAGAAGTTATATTATCAAAAAGATCGAAAAAATTCATGCCGAAGATATGTACATCTTTCCAGATGCCGAAAGAAAGTGACGCTAAAACACCTAAAAGCATGATAACGACTGACACTAAGATGGTAGCTTTGATTCTTTTGATTTTCAGTTCTTCGACTAAATATGCTACTACCACTTCCATCAGGGAAATTGCGGAAGTGAGTGCGGCAACGCATAATAAAATAAAGAACAAGATAGACCAAATATAGCCACCGGGGATTTGCGCAAACACATTAGGCAAGGTAATAAATACCAATTCCGGACCTTGAGCAGGATTAATTCCCATTGCGAAAACAGCAGGGAAAATAGCTATGGCAGCTAAAACCGATACCAAGGTATCTAAGGCAGTTACTTCAAAAACCGTATGAGAAAGGTGGTTTTTCACATTGATATAAGAGCCGTAAGTTATCATGCACCCCATGCCCAAACTAAGCGAAAAGAATGCTTGTCCCATGGCACTCAGCACCACAGAAGGCGTTATTTTGGTGAAATCAGGTTGGAACAAATACTTCAAACCCACAGCGCCACCGGGCAAAGTTATGGAACGTATGCCTAAAATAATAATGATGATCAGCAATAAAGGCATTAAGAATTTGGTGCTTTTTTCAATACCATCTTTAACGCCCAAGATGATGATGGTAGCGGCAATAATCATAAAAATCACCATCCAGAAAAGCGGTCGGATGGTATCACTACTAAATTCCGTAAATGCTTGTGATAGCGTGGCAGTATCTTTATTAGCAAACTGATTACTCACGGCTTGGTAAATATATTCTAAAGTCCAGCCCGAAATAACCGAATAAAACCCCATGATAAAAAAGGCAGTCAGCACCCCCATCACCCCAATCAGCCACCATGATTTTCCGGAAGCAATTTTCTTAAAAGCGCCTACCGCATTGCCTTGCCCCATACGTCCAATCACAAACTCCGACATCATCAGGGGCATGCCAATCACGACGACAAAAAAGAGGTATATAATCAAAAATGCAGCACCACCTGATTGTCCGAGTTCATAAGAAAACCGCCATATATTTCCCAATCCCACAGCCGATCCGGCAGCAGCTGCCACCACTGCCATTTTACTACTAAAGTTTATTCTTTGCGATTTCGCCATATCTATTTTAAAAAACTAATGCTGACAAAAGTAATATAATTTTATGATTGTGGGGGGTAGACATACAAATTCAATTGGCTTTCATACACATCTTTATAAAAATTAGTATCTTTGTCAACTTAATAATTCCATTTTTATAAACTGCATGGCTAAGCTTGTTTTTGCAACGCATAACTCACATAAACTAAAAGAGGTCAGAGAGATTTTGCAAACTGATATGACTCTGATGAGTTTGAAAGATATTAAATGTTTGGAGAAAATTCCTGAGACTGCCAATACATTAGAAGGAAATGCCTTGCTGAAAGCTAAACATATTTACCTCAAATTTGGTTATAATTGTTTTGCAGAAGATACAGGTTTAGAAGTGGAAATTTTAGATGGCCGACCGGGCATTTACTCGGCTCGCTATGCTGGTATTGATCAAGATGCTCAAAAGAATATTGAGAAATTATTAAAAGACATGCAAGGTAAGAGCAATCGCAAAGCGCAATTCCGAACGGTGATAGCCCTTATTGAAGATGGTGAAGTGCATTATTTTGAAGGTATTATAAAGGGGGAAATCACTGAAAAACCCATTGGGGAAGGTGGGTTTGGATACGATCCTGTTTTTATTCCGGAAGGATATAAACAAAGTTTTGCCGAAATAGGCAATGACATAAAAAATAAAATAAGCCATAGGGCGTTAGCTATACAGCAATTGAAAAATTATTTGAATCAAAAGCAATGAAAAGAACAATTTTAATGATATCAGCCTTGATACTGTCTGTAGTATTATGGGCACAAACTGATAATCCTTTAGCAATGGGGGCTTGGAAAACGCATTTGTCATACAACAGCGTGAGCCAAGTCGTGCAATCTCCATCCAATATTTATGCTATCAGCGATGGCGCTCTCTTTTCTGTTGGTAAGGACGATGATGACTTGCAGGTGTTTAGTAAAATCAGTGGTCTCAATGATGTGAATATCTCAAAAATTGTATATGACGACCTTGGTCAGCAATTGATAGTGGTCTACCACAATGGTAATATCGATTTACTGCACACCTTGAGTACTTATAATGTGTCTGATTTATTTAAGAAACATATGAGTGCAGATAAGACGATCAATGAGGTTTTTTGTTATGATAAACGCGCTTATATATCATGTAATTTTGGTATAGTTGTACTAAATCTTTCAAGACGAGAAATTGCTGATACCTATATTATTGGTCCAAATGCTTCAGAAATTAAAGTCGTTTCTACTACTATTCATGGCAATACTATTTATGCAATTACAGAAACAAAAATTGGAAATGAACTTATTATAAACGAAGTACTACAAGCTGATATCACTAATCCAAATTTAGTGAATTACCAATCTTGGCATGCAACAAGCGGTCTGCCGGGAAGCGGGATAATGCAGAAGATTTTTAATTTTCAAGATAAACTGATATTGCAACGCAACAATAAACTGTACGTGCGGGATGTTAGTACTAACTGGACAGCTTTACTACCTGATAAAAACATCATTGATACTAATGTCTCAAGTGGCAAATTAATAGTCGGTGATGGCTCCGCTCGCAAATATATTTTCGATGGCAATTTAAATCTAAAGGAGATAAATATGCCCATCACATCCAGCGTGGAGTATGATGCTGACAATGATTTATATTGGTTGGCCGGAAAAGAATTAGGGGTTATTTCTTTTCAAGAAACAGGTGCAGAACCTAATCTGCGTTATTTTAAACCCAATGGTCCGGCAGAAAACATCCCATGGAATCTTACTTTTTCTGGAGGAAGATTATTCATGGTAAATGGTGGAAGATGGGCTTCACAAGACTTTCGAAGTGGAAAAGTAATGATTTACGACCATGGATTATGGACAGCTCATGTTGAGAATCAAATCAAAGCAATTACCGGACAATCGGCCTTAGACTTTATGAATGTAGCCGTAAATCCCAATGACCCTAAACATTTCTTCGTCACATCTTTCGGAACCGGTTTATACGAATTTAGAAATGATGAGTTTTACAAATGGCATCATCATTACAATAGTACACTTAATTCCATATTTCCAGGAACAGGAAGTGAATACTTGTATATAAGATTGGATGGCGCTATCTTTGACCAAAATAATAATTTATACATTGCTAATTCTTATGTTAATAATCCCGTTAAAATATTAACTAATGATAATGAATGGAAAGAACTTCATTATCCGGAAATTGCCAATCTTCCAACTGTGGGAGCTATCCTGATAAACAAACAAAATCCAAATCAAAAATGGATGCTCTCCGTAAGATATACTCCCGGAATTTTCATTTGGAATGATAAAGGAACTGTTTCGGAATCGACTGACGACCAGCATATTTTTATATCCCAATTTAATGATTTAGATAATCCGGGAGCTACAATAACACCCAATTATTTTTACTCTATAGCTCAAGATAAAAATGGTGTGGTATGGGTAGGTACTGACATGGGACCACTACTTTTCTATAATACTTCGAAAGCTTTTGATGCAGGATATACTTGTTCAAGAGTGANNCTGAAAAGGTTAAGGCCATATTGGTGGATGGAGCCAATAGAAAATGGTTGGGCACCGAAAACTCAGGATTATATTTGATGTCGGAAAACGGACAAGAAACTATACATCATTTTACTTCTGCTAATAGTCCTTTGTTATCTGATAATATTATGTCCTTAGCTATGGATCCCGAAACAGGGGAATTGTTTGTTGGGACAGGCAATGGGCTGATCTCCTTCCAAACAGATGCAGCCGAAGCATTGAGTATTTTTTCCAATGTATATGCTTATCCTAACCCCGTAAGAGAAAGCTATAATGGTATTATTACCATTACCGGATTGGTAGCAAAAACACAGGTGAAAATTACCGATTTGAATGGCAATCTAATCTACCAAACTATCTCCAATGGAAAAATAGCTACTTGGGATGGTAAAGATTTTCGTGGGAAAAAAGTGAATACAGGAGTCTACTTTGCCATCTGTGCCAATGAAGATGGAACTCAAAGTACTATTACAAAAATTATGGTGATTAATTGAAGAAGTTAACTGATTGACTTTGCAATAGGCCTAATCCCTCCTAATCAAATTCATAAATTCTTCACGGGTTTTTGCTGATTGAAATACACCCGTGAAATCGGAAGTCGTGGTAACAGAATGCTGTTTTTGCACTCCCCGCATCTGCATACACAAATGCTGAGCTTCCAACACCACCATCACACCAAGGGGATTTAAAGTGTTCTGAATACATTCCTTAATTTGGGTGGTCATGCGCTCCTGCACTTGTAAACGCCTTGCAAAAACATCTACTACACGCGCTATCTTACTCAAGCCGGTGATATGATGATTGGGAATATAAGCCACATGTGCCTTTCCAAAAAATGGCAACATATGATGCTCACACATAGAATAAAAATGTATATCCTTCACTATCACCATTTGCTTATAATCTTCTGTGAATTTAGCCGACATTAAAATTTGCTCCGGATCTTGCTCATAACCTTTCAGTAAAAACTGCATAGCCTTCGCAACCCGTTCCGGCGTTTTAACCAAGCCTTCCCTTGCAGGATCTTCGCCTAATAATTTCAAAATTTCTTTATAATGTCCTGATAGAGCTGCCGTTTTTTCATCATCTACCAAAAATGGTTGATATGTTTTCTTTGTTTCCATAAAGGCTTATTTATCTAATACCGTAATGCGTTCTCTCACTGTATATGTATCCTTGCGTAATGCAGGAAACTTTTGTAATAACTCTTCCGTAAACTCCTTGGCTGATTCTTGATCTATAAAATCACCTAATCTCACTTTCCAAAAAGGGGATGTGTAAGTCACATAAACCTTATGCGAAGGAAATGCTTGTACTAAACGCTGTTCTATTCTAAATGCCTCATCCTTAGCTGTGCGCTGCGCATTGCTGGAAAAAACCTGCACCCTAAATCCTTGTAACTCTTTAGTGCCTGACGATTTATTCTCATTAATCAATAGCTCAATGCGAGGGTCTTGGTGAAAAAGAACCCTACCACCGGCTGTCCCGACCGAATGCTCAATAAGTTTGAATGCATCTTTTTTACCCTGATAAGCACTCGAATCTTCCAATTCATATTGTGCAAAAACACCTATGGGAAGTACAGAAACTAAAACAAGAACGGCATAACGTAACATAGCGTTGCTTTTATAATAATGATGCAAAGTTACATCTTTACCTGCTTACCTACAAGCATACTAAATTCAAATCAAGCTTAATAAGGTAAAATCCTCCCCACCACACCCAAACCAATTTTTTTCTTTACTTTTGCATGTGTATAAAATTCACCTGTAAAACATGCAAAACATACCAAAACCTATACAAAATAAAAACAAAAATTATTGGAAGATAATGCTTGCTGTGCNNAAACTAAAAACCGCAAGCTATATCGCTATTGCGTTGATACTCTTATCTCCTTTGGAAATTATACACCTGCTACTTTACAAAGAATCCGTCGCTTTTAATTTTATAATGCTGATTTTCCAAACGGATAAAATTGAAATCTGGGAATTAATTAGTTTTCAAAAATTTGCTATCATAGTTTTTTTGCTGATAATTGCACTTAGTATCTTCTTTTCTAAAAAATGCTTACATAATCATTACCTGATTACTAAAAAATTTAGACGATATTTTTTAGTATTACTACTTGTTGCCACCGGCGCACTCTACATTTTTAGCATTAAAAGCACCTATAATAAAACTAATAATTTCAATGAAAATTATGAAAATGCTAACCGGGCTTTTGGACAGAAATTTAGGAAAATCTATCCGGCTAATATCTTTATGGCGACTTATAAAGCACATAAATTTCATCAAGAACTGAATAATATAAACCCTGAACTTCGGAATTTTAAATTCAATGCAATTAAAAATGATAAACTGCCCGAGCGGGAAATCTATGTGTTGGTGATAGGCGAAACAGCCCGTTTCCATAATTTTTCTATCAATGGCTATCATCGTGAAACCACGCCCCTATTGGAACAAACGCAAAATTTAATCAGCTATACAGATGTATATTCCCAAGCAAATTATACGCAATTATCCTTGCGATTTATACTCAGTCGCGCTACTCCCCACAATCAAGATATCTATAGCAAAGAAAAAACTTTAGTGGATGCTTTCGCGGAAGCAGGTTTTGCAACTTATTGGATAGCGAATCAATCCATTGGAAATCCTTATGTAATCAGCACCGCAAAACGTTGTGATGCATCATTTTTTACCGTTAAGGAATTTGATAGTGAAGATAATTATGATGAAAATTTATGGCAATATATGGATGAAGTCTTAGCGAAAAAACAAGCCAAACAATTCATCGTTTTACATACATTAGGAAGCCATTTTCGCTATAATCTCCGATATCCGGAAGCATTTAAAAAATTTACACCTGATTTGGAAGGACGTGTAGATTATAATATGTTGAGCAAAAAAATGAAAGAACAATTGGTTAATAGTTACGATAATAGCATACTGTACACGGATTATTTTTTGGCAAAGACCATAGAAAAACTTGATAAAACCGATGCTGTGACTTATCTTTGCTACTTGTCTGACCATGGGGAAAATCTTTACGATGATGAACATGATCTTGTGTTTCATGCCGGTAATCATCTCAGTAAGTATGAAATACATATTCCATTTCTCTTGTGGACTTCCCCCAAGTATCAACAATATTATCAAGAAAAACAAGAAATAATTGCAGCAAATAAGGACAAAAAATTATCTACCGACATTGTCTTTTATTCTTTATTGGATATGGCCAATATCGTATTGCCTGAAGAAAATTTTATAAAAAGCATAGCCAATCCTGACTTAAAAGAAGACAGTATACGGTATGTTTTGAATCCTAAATATGAAATTATAGCTGTACAATAATCATCATCTTATGACACAAACAACACATACACAAACCGCCATTATCGTTGCCGGAGGCTCCGGAAAACGCATGCAAAGCGAAATTCCTAAACAGTTTTTGCTCTTGCAAAACAAACCTATACTGATGCGTGCTATACAAGTATTTGTAGATTATAATCCTGCAATCAATATCATTGTTGTGTTGCCTAAAGAGCATATCGAGACTTGGAAATCTCTTTGCAAAAAATATCGTTTTAAAGTGAAACATGAGACTACAGCCGGTGGTGAAAGCCGCTTTGAATCTGTAAAAAATGGATTGGAACTGGCTCCGGATAGTGGGTTAATTGCTGTGCATGACGGCGTGCGGCCACTCATCAATACTGCACTTATCGAGCGTTGCTTTGCGAAAGCTGCAAGTCATGGAACTGCCATACCCATCGTTGATGTCAACGAAAGCATCAGGAAAATCGACAAATGCCATAGCGCTTCCGTGAATAGAACAGACTATAAAATCGTGCAAACACCACAAGTGTTTAATGCTTACACCCTGAAATGTGCTTATAAACAAATTCATCATGATAACTTCACAGATGATGCTTCTTTAGTCGAAGCATTGGGTTTATATATCCATTTAGTGGAAGGAATGACCGAGAATATTAAAATTACTAAGCCTATAGATTTGGCTTTAGCTGAAATAATTTTACAAGAATCTTGATTCGTTTTTGATTGTTCAATAACTATGTCGCTTGCCGCAATTGATATAAAATTTGTCCCAGGCGTTGGCCCCAAAAGGGCTGAAATGCTTGCAAAAGAATTGAATATTCATACGGCAGAAGACATGCTACTACATTATCCCTACAAGTATGTGGATAGAAGTCGCTTCTACTACCTACATGAAATCAGTCAGGATATGCCCCATATCCAAGTCAAAGGACAAATAGTAGCTTTCAATAAAATTGGAGAAGGCAGACAACAAAGACTAAGCGCTATTTTCACAGATGGCAAAAGCAATATCGAATTGGTCTGGTTTCAGGGCATACGATTTATTTTAGATAAATATAAAACCGGTATTAATTATATAGTCTTTGGGAAACCTTCTTTTTTTAATGGAAAATATAATATCGTCCATCCGGAAATAGATTTGCCATCTCAACTGCCCCCCCCGGAGCAAATGGGTTTACAGCCTTTTTATAATACTTCCGAAAGGATGAAAACGGGCTATTTAAACTCCAAAGCCATTCAAAAAATTATACAAGGCTTGATGCCTAAGGTGAAGGAATTAGTTACTGAAACCCTGCCGGCATACATCTTACAGGAGTTTAAACTGATGAATTTGTCAGATTCCTTGATGAATATTCATTTTCCAAAAAATACGCAAGCACTTAATAAAGCTCGCCAAAGATTGAAGTTTGAGGAGCTGTTTTATATACAACTCAATATCCTGCAACAAACCAAATGGCGTGAACAAAACATAGCGGGTTTTGTGATGCCAAAGGTTGGACAGCACTTCAATAATTTTTATCATAAGGCTTTGCCCTTCTCGCTTACCAATGCTCAAAAACGGGTGGTTAAAGAGATACATACTGATATTTCCAATGGCAAGCACATGAATCGTTTATTGCAAGGAGACGTGGGCAGTGGCAAAACCATAGTGGCATTGATGGCTTTATTGATTGCTGTAGATAATGGCTTTCAAGGCTGTCTGATGGCTCCTACCGAAATTTTGGCTAACCAACATTACGATAGCATCGCTACATTATTGAAAAATAGTGGTGTGCAAGTCGCATTGCTTACCGGCTCCACCAAAGCTAAAGATAGAGAGCCTTTGCATGCTGCGCTGCGTTCGGGCGAATTGCATTTGCTCATAGGTACGCATGCGCTGATTGAAGATACGGTGCAGTTTCAAAACTTGGGTATGGTTATCATCGACGAGCAGCATCGCTTTGGTGTGGAGCAACGTGCTAAATTGTGGAAAAAGAATGTGAAGCCGCCGCATATTTTGGTGATGACAGCCACCCCTATCCCACGTACATTGGCCATGACGCTTTATGGCGATTTGAGCGTGTCCGTCATAGATGAATTGCCTCCCGGCAGGAAACCTGTGCAGACTTATCATTATTATGAAAATAAAAGAAATGCTCTGAATGGATTTTTGCATAGGCAAATCAAGGCGGGCAGACAGGTCTATATAGTCTATCCATTGATAGAAGAATCAGAAAAAATGGACTTACAAAATGCCACCGAAGGCTATGAATACTTTCGTGAAAGTTTTCCGGAATTTAAAGTCAGCTTAGTGCATGGACGGTTAAAAGCAGCTGAAAAAGACCATCAAATGCAGCTTTTCGTAAAAGGAGAAACGAATATTATGGTGGCTACTACCGTGATAGAAGTGGGCGTGAATGTTCCTAATGCTTCCGTAATGGTGATAGAAAATGCAGAGAGATTCGGCTTATCGCAATTGCATCAGTTGCGGGGACGCGTGGGTCGCGGTGCAGAGCAGTCATTTTGCATCTTATTGACCGGCTATAAATTAGCTACCGACACCCGCAAAAGATTAGATATTATGACGCGTAGCAATGACGGATTCGAAATTGCGGAAGCTGATTTACAATTGCGAGGACCCGGAGATTTGGAAGGAACGCAACAGAGCGGTCTGCCCTTTGAATTAAAATTAGCCAATTTGGCAAGGGATGGTAAGATGTTGGAGATAGCCAGAAACTTTGCTATGGAGGTTTTAGAGAAAGACCCACAATTAGAAAACCCTGATAATGCTATCTTGCAAAGACAATTGAAAAAGCTAAAAACCCATACCCATAATTGGGGACAAATTAGTTGAATTTGTATGGGTGGTTTGGCTGAGAAAACTATTTTTTTTACCTTTGAAGCTGTTTTTAAACAATCAGCATAAATATCAACTTAATTTTCATGGAGAAAACGCTCATCATATTGAAGCCCGGAACTGTGCAACGTGCACTGATTGGAGAAGTTATACAAAGATTTGAAAGAAAAGGATTGCAACTTTGTGGTATGAAAATGATGCAATTAAGCGATGATTTATTGAATGAACATTATGCGCATTTATCGCATCTTCCATTCTTCCAACGTATCAAAAACTCCATGATGGCTGCTCCCGTTATCGTTTGCTGTCTGCAAGGCAAAGATGCCATACAAGTTGTACGAAATATAGTGGGTGCTACCAACGGACGTGAAGCTTTACCCGGAACTATCCGCGGTGATTATAGCATGAGCATACAAGAAAATATTGTGCATGCTTCGGATGCACCCGAAACTGCCGAGATAGAATTGAAGCGCTTTTTTCAAGCAAATGAGTTGTTCGACTATCCATTAAACCAAAGCGGTTTTCTTTATGCTGATAACGAAATTTAAAGAATAAACTCCATTTATAAGCATGTATAAATTACTATTCATAAGCATTATTAGCATATTTGCATTGACTTCCTTCATGAGCTTTGCAGCTGATCACGATCGTCAAACTACCATTGTTCCCATAGACTCAATTGCTGCATATCATACTATTTCCAATAATGATTGTGATATTGCATGTGAAACTGATTGTGATGATATCCAAGACCATCCGGCGGAAGATATTTATAGTAAGATTTGGACTAGCGCCAGATTGAACCCTTATAAAACACCCATTGATAGTCTGCCCGATTCCATACAAATCAACATGGCAGAGTACACCCCGCCTACCAAAGAATTTGTACGCGTAACCTCCCATTTTGGAACCAGAAGATATCGATTCCATCATGGAACAGACTTGAAATTGAATACCGGCGATACAGTTTATGCCTCCTTTTCAGGAAAAGTGCGTATCATTGATTACGAACGTAGAGGATATGGCCATTATGTGGTGGTGCGCCATGACAATGGTTTAGAGACAGTTTATGCCCACCTTTCACGCGTATTGGTTTCTCATGATCAAATCGTTTCTTCCGGTACGCCCTTGGCTTTGGGTGGCAATACGGGGCGGTCAACCGGACCACACTTGCATTACGAAGTAAGGTATTTAGGCAACGCAATCAATCCTATTAAACTGTTCAATTTTGAACTTGGAGTACCCTATACAGAAGATTATCTGATTACCAAAGCTGAAAGCTTTTCACACCATAAAGAGCTGAAAGCTTTAGCCGCAGCGCAATACTATCGCGTAAGGAGTGGCGACTGCCTAAGCGTAATTGCCCGTAGATATGGAACTTCTGTTGGTGCACTTTGTAGATTAAATGGTATACGATCAAATAGTATCATCAGAATAGGACAAACCCTAAGAGTAAGATAAAACTCCCCAAAACTTATTATCTTTGCTTTTTGTTGTAGCATTTGGTATTAACTACCAAACGGTTAGACTATTTATCTAATTTATATTGAAATTTTATCATATGTTGTCAAAAAATAATATAGAAAATCAAATCTTTGTAATCTTTGGTTCCAACGGCGATTTGTCAAGGCGAAAACTCCTTCCAGCAATCTTCCAACTGCATTTAAACAAGCTTTTACCCTGTCTCTTATACACATCT
>LSQX01054646.1_pt1 | contig 12914 bp, 13 predicted proteins | sample 654561 | NCBI WGS metagenome assembly LSQX01 (sample SAMN04489861, study PRJNA283612) | anaerobic digester metagenome | isolation source: 4 biogas reactors fed with cattle manure at either 37C or 55C with and... | place: Denmark: Kongens Lyngby | collected 2014 | reverse complement strand
TTTGCTGCCCAGCGTGGGGAAGGTGGTGAACTGGCCAGGAAATGGGAATTCCCTGGTGGGAAGCTGGAGCCGGGCGAGTGCGGAGAAGATGCCATTGTCAGGGAGATCTTGGAAGAACTGGGAACTGAGATCAAAGTTCTGAGATTCCTGCTCAGCGTTGAGCACCGATACAAAACATTCTCTTTGACCTTGCATGGCTATCTCTGCGAAATAGTCACACAGGAACCTACCCTTAACGAACATCTCGCTTCCAAGTGGTTGGGTAAGGATGAGTTGGACTCTGTCTCCTGGGCGGCAGCTGACCTCCCTGTTGTCGAGGCTATCCATGCCCTATTGGAGTAGAAGATGAAGCAAAATGTGCATGAACTGCTTCCCAAGAGTCTGGAGACCGGGTTTCTTGATGCCGGGATAGGTTCTTCAGGAGAATATCGGCCATACCTGGTACTCAACGATCCTCCAAGAAGTAAGGTGCTGACAACCTTGCTTAAAGAGCTCGACAGTTGCACCTCATTTGAGTTTTCTGTTGCATTCATCACTTCTGGAGGCCTGGCTATGTTGCAACAAGGCCTCCACAATGCAGAGGCCCGGGGAGTCAGGGGGAAGATACTCACTTCGGACTATCTGAACTTCACCGACCCCAATGCCATTGAGCATCTCATGACGAAGTTTCCAAACATTGAGGTACGGGTCTACAGTGAAAAATCCTTTCATGCCAAAGGGTATCTGTTCCATCATGAAGATCAGGGGTATTCCTCACTGGTCTTGGGAAGTTCCAATATAACCCATGGAGCTCTCTCCACCAACAGGGAGTGGAATGTGCATTTGATCTCTCTCACAGAGGGGGAACTTCTGCTGAAGACCCAAGAGGAGTTTGATCTTGTCTGGCATGAAGCAATCGTGGTAAGTCCCTTATGGTTGGCACATTATCGAAAAATCTATGACAGGTACCGTAAGGATCCTTCCTTTGTTCCGGTTCTTACTGGTTCCATGCCTCATGACAGTGAGATACATGATGGCGAGATAGTTCCCAACTATATGCAAAAGGAAGCTCTGACCGCACTTGAGGACCTTAGGTTGGCAGGGGAGTCCAAAGCCCTGCTCATCTCAGCTACTGGAACTGGAAAAACATTCCTTGCAGCCTTTGATGTAAAGGAGCAGAGGCCAAAACGCTTTCTGTTTATAGTGCATAGGCAGCAGATAGCCCAGGAGTCAATGCGCAAGTTCAAGCAGATACTCGGTGATGACATCTCTTGTGGCTTGTTGGGAGGCGGCTCTTCAGAAGTTGCAGTGCAATATCTCTTTTCCATGATTCAGACGCTATCTCAGGATGAGGTGCTCCATAGATTCTCCCCTGACCATTTTGACTATATTGTCGTTGATGAGGTGCATAAGGGGGGAGCACCCTCTTACCATAAGGTGATCGGCTACTTCAAACCAGATTTTTTGCTTGGCATGACAGCTACTCCCGAACGTACCGATGGTGTTGATATTTATAGCCTCTTTGACCACAACATCGCTTATGAAATCCGACTGAACAAGGCTCTCGAAGCTGATTTGCTTTGTCCTTTTCACTACTATGGCATTTCGGAGTTGAGTGTAGATGGTGAGAGCTTTGAAGACCTTTCTCGCTTTTCTTCCTTGGAGATCGACTCGAGAGTCGTGAAGATCAAACAGATGTTGGATCGTTATAGCATCGGTACGTATCGTAGGAGAGGATTGATTTTCTGCAGCCGAAATGATGATGCAAAGATGCTTTCTGATGGGCTTTGTGACCTCGGGCTGAAAACCCTCGCTCTAAGTGGAAACGACAATTTTGAAGCTCGTGAAGATGCCTTTGCCCGCTTGGAGATGGACGACGGGGAAAATATGCTTGAATATCTGGTTGCCGTCGATATCTTCAATGAGGGTGTGGATATTCCTTCCCTCAATCAGGTGGTGATGATCCGTCCGACTCAATCAGCCATCATCTTTGTGCAGCAATTAGGTAGAGGGCTGCGCAAGTATCCAGGTAAGGAGTATCTGACTGTTATTGATTTTATTGCAAACTATTCAAATAACTACATGATTCCAATTGCCCTCTATGGGGACAATAGCTATAAGAAGGATACGCTGCGTAGGTTTGTCAGTGGGGGAAGCCTGAGCATTCAGGGAGCCTCTACAGTGAACTTTGACAGGATAGCAAAAGAGAGGATCTACGAATCCATAAATGCAGCATCTTTTCAGAGGAAATCCCTTCTCAAGGGAGAATTCATGAAGGTCAGATACAAGGTGGGTAGGATCCCTACCATGATGGACTTTGTCCGGCTGCATGAAATTTCCCCTTTGGCCTTCATTGAATATTCAAAGAACTATTACCTGTTCAAAAACAGTATAGGAGTGGAGGGGCATGACGAACTCTCTCCCTTACACCTCCGAAGCCTCTCTTTTCTCTCCAATGTCCTCTCTAAGGGCATACGACCCCATGAGGCAATGATCCTGAGTGGACTCATGCATCAGGACTCGGATATGACCGTAAAGGGCTTGAAAGGAAATATTCTTAAGGCGTACGGCTTCAGCGTTTGTGAAGAATCTCTGCACTCCGCCATTGCCTTATTGCAGGGAGGGTTTTTTCAGAAGGCTCAGACAACTTCCTTCGGTAACCTTTCATACTGTACATGGAGAGAGAACAGATTGGTTCCAACTGGTGAGTTCACGACCTTATTGGAGAATGAAACCTACCAAAAGGAGATTGAAGATATCTTGGCTCTTGGGGAGTTTGAGTACAGACAGCACTATCTGGAGGGTAGAGGTGAGCATGATCTGGTGCTATACCAGAAATACACCCGCCAGGAAGTCTGCCGTCTGTTAAATTGGGATAAGGACGAATCGGCTACCATCTACGGCTACAAGGTTCATAAGAACACGAGAACTTGTCCTCTGTTTGTGACTTACCATAAGGATAGGGAAAATATAGATCCTAGTATCGATTATCATGATAAGTTCCTTTCCAGGGATATCTTCCAGTGGGAGACTCGAAACAGCATCAGGCTTGATTCGAAAGAACCTCGATATATAAGAGGTGAGTTAGGGCCAATGGAAACGCTTTTGTTTGTACAGAAGAGTAATGATGAAGGCAGGGCATTCTACTATATGGGGAAGATGGAGTATCTATCCAACACGGAGAAGACCAAAACTAATAAGAAGGGGAAGTTGTTGCCTGTGGTAGAGATGCTCTTCAGAGTGCATCCGAGCGTGCAGCAAGACATCTACTCTTATATAATTGAAAAACTTGAAACGGAGAGTGATGCTACTGTTCTAGCAATTGGGTAGCATAGAGGCTTTGTTGCAATGCAATGGAATCATTGTTTTTGAACATACTAAAGATAGTATCGTTATGGTACTCCAAGAACTCTTTCTTGGGCCAACGTTCGGGATTGTTAGGAAGATTTATTTTCTTTTTTTTGAACTGGGACAGATAGGTTTTTAGGGATGGATCCTTGATTTTGTCGGATATTATTGTTTCATATGTCGAAGGGGAAAAAGTGATGTATCCCTTATCAAAAGCTCTATCCAAAAGAGCATTGAGCAGCAATCCATTTTGAGGGTTAGTTCGGTTTTTCTCGTCTTTACTCCAAGGTACGATATGACTGGCAAGGAGCATGTCTACGGTGGTGATATCTGATAGGCAACACTGGAACTTGTAGTTTGAAAGCAATGCGAAACGGAATGCCTTTTGGCCTTTACGTATTACATTCCAGCCATAGGTATCTTTTTCTGCATAATCCTGCTCATCTTTCTCATTAAAAGGTAGTATGATTCCAGTGTCTGCAACCTGATACATGTCGTCGGTAAACAAGCGAAGACTCTCTTCATATGCTTCTATCAGTTCATAAGGCCTGTTCAAGAATTGATTCCAAACCATTTGATCCATCTTGCTGATATTTGTTAAGCCTTTACTTTCATGAGAGTTATCCAGGCTACGAAGATTCCCTAGTTTGAAGATTATAGCGGCTGGTGTTCTATTGATAAGGGTGGCATATTTCTTGATGGTAGGATTGTTAGCACTCCATTTTCCTGAAGGGAGGAGCGTATAGAGAAAGAGAGCGATAATGTCTTCCTGCTCTGTCCAGTTGTTTGCCATATCGCAAGAATAACATCAAAATTTTGTGGTGTATAGGGAAATAAGGTTACCCTCTCATTGTTCAGGGAAAACAGTACCCTCTCTCTTGACTGCAGGCCCACTCTATACGATTCTATAGGTAGGATATGACGAACTCTAAAAGTACCGAATATGTTGTCTCGATATCCTTTGGCTGTTATTTCCAACAGACCAATCTTATTCTGTTTTGCAAGTGAACAATGCCAGCATTGGCTAAGGAGCGAAATGTGAACAAGAAACGTGAAACTATCAGAAAACCCGTAGATCATGAAAAAATTGCCGACTGGGACGACCAGGATAGGTTGGTACCACCCAAACAAGCAAAGAAAAGAAAATATCACTCTGAGGAAGAGGATATGATTCGGGAAAAGGATGATGACTGACGGTTGTCTTTACCGGTATTGCCCCAAGCATAGTGAGTGAGTGCTTGGGGTTTCTTTGGTTATAGGGGACAGATAGCCTCTACGAGGTTTGTTCCAGTGATATCTACCTCCACTTTGGGAATTGTCTGGGTGTAGATGGTCCTGCCCCCCTGGTCCTGGAAATCCACGGTGAGGGTGTAGAGTCCAGGTTCAAGGGTGGCAGCTCCTACCCATGCTGTGGCAGGAAGGAAATGTGATGACCTTACGTCGGCCCTCTCGCTTGCATAGTTGGCAATCTTCATGATCAAACTTAAAAACTCCTCTCCAACGGTTTGCGGTTCGTCCTGGCTGGTCACATTGTCGTAGATTGCAATTCCCAATGCCTTCAATGTGGATCGGGTCACCGCTTTCAGGCGGGCCAGCGAGGAGGATGTCTTGAAAGTGTCGATGGCGATTGCACTGATACTCTCAATTTTTTCCAGTTGGAAGCGCTGCCCATCATCCAGGGTTACGCTTATTCTCTGGATGGGCGATCTTCTCTCCACCAGAACCGGATAGGCTATCTTTGCATAGTTGTACCGTGAGACATAGACTGCTTCCACCACTTCCTGTTTTTGTGGTGCCAGGCCATTGAAGGCGACAATGTTGAGCCTCCCCATATTTTCAGGTATGGCTTGCACCTCTTCTGCGATTGAGGAGGGGAGTGCAAAAGGATAGAGGAATGGTTGGGTCTGGAATGAACGCTCAACCTGGTTTAGGGAGAACCAGAACAGGTTGTCATCACCGATGCCCCTCGCTACGACCATGCTCAGGTAGTTTGCCAGAGCAGATGAGGAGAAGGAGGTGGAGTAGGTTTCAACCCCATCACTTCCGATCCCCTTGTTGTTTGCATAGGTGGCGACCTTTCTAGCCTCCGTCTCATACTTCTGTTTTAGGAGGGACTGCTTCTCCATTGAACTGGTGAGCTCTACCAGGGCCGATTCCTCTCTGCCAAGATGAAGGTAGTTCAAGGCTTTGAAGATATTGATATAGATATCTTCATATGCTTCCCCTTGGTACTCCCGTGTATTGTCATTGACGATGAAAGAGGCGAGGTTTGCAGTGAGGCTCTGGGTATACGCCTCCTGTATCTTCCTTTCCGAAGAGGAGAGCTGCTCATTGGAGAGTGCGTGCTCCCCTTGTAGGCGGGAGAGGAGCCCTGCGTCCATATCCATGATGAGCGAGCCTTGCTTCTGTATGATGGAAGATCGTTTGGAAAGCAAACTTGCATAGGCGGCAGAGAAATTCCCTTGTCTGTAGAGTTTTTCTGTGTTGGAAATATCAATGGCTGAGGAACATCCTCCTAGAAGGAGGACAAGGAAAAGTACCGGCAACCATGCTATTTTCCTCATTAGTACACCATCCCTGCATGCAGTCTTTGCAAATTGTATCATTGATATAAAAAAATGTAACACCATTGAGTGGTTGGCGCTATCAATTCTACCATTTTAGCATAGGGGAAATTGGGTGTGGGAAAAATTTTGTTTGGGATTATGTTACACATGTGTCCTTTCATATTGTATTATTAACAAAGTGTGCGTGTAACCCGATCGAGTGCGATACTGTTTGTGAGATAGAAACTTACAGCGGCTCGGGTAGTATTGGGAATTCCTGGTTCCGATTGCCGGTATCCTGGTATATACTTAATGGTATTCTTATAAGAGGGAGTGTATGTATGAAAAATAAGGTAGGTCTGAGTTTTGTCCTGGTGATGCTAATCCTGTTGGTATCCTGTCAGTCCACCGTCTCCGTAGACAGGCTCTCATCAGATACAGACATTGACCTTAGTGGTAACTGGAATGATACTGATATCCGCATTGTCGCCTCAGCACTGGTCAAGGATAGCCTTGGCTCTCCTTGGATTGACAGTTTCAGGATGAAGAAGATGAAAAACCCTGTCGTCATCGTGGGAAGTTTCCTCAATAGGAGCAGTGAGCATATCGATACTTCCATCATTTCCAAACGGTACGAGATCGAACTCATCAACTCGGGGAAAGTTGACATGGTAGCAGATATTGCATTTAGGGCCTCTGTCCGTGATGAACGGGAGGAACAGCAGTACTTCGCGAGCGAATCGACTGCCAAGGCGTTGGGTAAGGAGATCGGCGCAGATTTCCTCTTGCAAGGCTCTGTTCGGACCAACCTGGACCAAGTGGGCGGAAAATCCGTCAGGACCTATTATGTATCGGCTGAATTGATCAACATAGAGACTAACCAGAAAGTTTGGGTCGGTGAGGAGACCATCAAGAAAATGGTCAAGCAGAGCAAATACAAGTTTTGACAAGGGGTAGGGCAACGATGAAGCAATACAGACAGATATACTTTCTCCTCCTGCTTTTTGTCACTCTTTTTTATTCCAGTGGCTGCTCATCCCTCACCCCAGCATCTGCCCCTCGCTGGCTTGATGAGCTTTATGACAAGCAGTACAACGAGGATACCTATCTGTGTGCAGTCGGCAGCGGCTCCTCCCGTGAAAAGGCCAGCGATGCAGCACGATCTTCACTTTCCCAGGTGTTCAACTCCCAGGTAAGTTCGGTCACGACACTCCTCTCGCTCTCCACCGCTCAAGATGACGGTACGGGAAATATGAAATTTACCGAACAATCGGCTCTGATGGACCAAGGCAGCGTCACTTCGAGCACGGACAAGATAGTCGGCTCGGAGGTGGTAAATACCTACATTGATGAGAATGCGAGGGTTTACGTCAGGGTTGCCCTCCATCGTAAGAAGACAGCTGAGCTTTACCAGAAGGAAATCAATGAGCTTGATATTTCAATAATGGACGTGAGGCGTGCCCTCATCGGAACAACCGAACCTCTAAAACGCTATTTCATGCTCCAGAAGGCTGTCTCCTTTGCAAGGAGGCAGCAGGCCTTGTATGACCAGATACAGGTCTTACTGAAAAAGAGCCAAGACTCAATAGTGATACCCTTGGAACGGGAGTTGGCAGAGATCGCCTCCACGGTAAAGATTGCAGTCACAGTTGACAGCCTTGGTGACCATCAGGTGCTTTTTTCTGCTTACTCCCAGAAGTTGGTCGAACTGGGCTTCTCTGTCGTACCGTTGGATGCGAATCCCTCTGCATATTTGGATCTGCAGTACAGAAGCACTCCCCTCGAATTACCTGACAGCCCGTACAAATACGTACGCTATACGCTTTCGGCACAGCTTACTAGTGGAAACTCCACACTGTACTCTTTCCAGAAAAATGAACGTGAAGCGGCCATGAGCATCGAGGATGCCCAGAAAAAGGCCCTTGCCAAGGCTGCTTCCGGTGCTCTTTCTGAATTTTTCACCCTCTTGCAACAAAGGCTTGGGGATACGAAGTAATATCAATCCTATTGGAGGTCTCTCATGAAAAAACTGCTAATCGTTCTTGTCGCTCTTGTTATGGTGCTCGGACTGACCGGATGTGCATCTGCAAAAAAAGATGCCGCTCCGCCAGCTCCTGCCAAAAAAGTGATCCTCGGTGCCGATGGCGTCCCTCAGCCGGATTGGGTGTATAAGACAGTCGCCAGTCAGGACATGCACTATGAATCAGGATACGGGAAGATGAGCAACAAGCAGATCTCCATCAAGCGTGCAACAGTCGAGGCAAAGAACAAGATAGCCGCATGGATCAACACCTCGGTCAAGGAAGTCATAATAACCTATGTCAATGATGCGGGAAGCAAAGACAACCGACAGGCTATGGATGCCATGGAGACGATCAGCCAGCAGGTTGCCGAGGCGACTCTCTCCGGTGTCACCACCGAAGAGATGTGGATAGACGCAGACGGGGGCGTATGGGTCCTATGTTCCATTCCCCTTGCCAATATCGAACAGAGCTTTGAGCCTGCCGCTGAAGCTGTTGCTGAGGCCTTCGTCGAAAGTGATGCCGCAGCCGCTGCAAATGCAAAGATGAAGGATGCATTTGCAAACCTCCTGAAAAATGCTGACCGGTAACTGATGAAGAGGGTCCCTCTGGTTTGCATTCTCCTCCTATCGCTGGATTTGAGCGGCCATCCTGCAAATGTATACGTGGGGATTTCAGGGCCTTACTCCACTAAGGAGAGGATGGTCGAAGAGGCTATCCTCTCCTGTGCTAAAAGCATCCTCCTTGAGAGGGCGCTTGCCTTAGAGAGTACGAGCGTGATGCAGTCAAGCGCTACAGAGGGCCTTCTCGTATTTGCCCAGAAGGAGAAGGCCTCCTATGATGATGAGGCTGGCTCTGTGGTAGTGGCCCGGTATTTGGCTCATCCTCCCACCAGAAGAAGCTATGTGGCTTCTTCCGGTCCTGAGGGAAGACCTCTATGGCTTGGTTCTCTCCCTGACGCCGATGGCTATCGGTTTGGAATAGGCAGCAGCAAGGCACACTATTTTCTCAACGACACCCTTGAGGCCTCCGATTTTGCAGCTGTTCAGAATATCCTCGACCTCTATACGGAACATGCCTATTCCAAAGGTATCAACACTCTGCGGGAGGGGGATCTGAGCAGCATGAAGGATACCCTCTTTCAAACTCAGCGAGGACTTTTTCGGGGTTTTACCATTGTGGACCGGTATTATGACACAGAGAGCGATACGTACTGGAGCCTTGCCTCCATCACAGAATAAGGAGCTATCACATGAACAGAAAACTTATCGGCTTTGCTTGCAGTCTCAGCCTGCTGCTGGTTCTTGCCAGTTGTGCAACCACGCCCAAACCAAATCCTGACGGATCCCCTTACTGGACCACCTCAACACCCAGGAATACTCGGACCTTACACTACGAAGTTGGTTCAGCCAAGCAGTCGACGCCTCAGTTGAGCCTGCTGAGAGCGGAGTCGGCTGCCAAGGATGCGATCGGCAGGTGGGCATCCACTACTGTTGATAACGCACTGGTGACCTTTGTGGAGGAGGCTGGAGAGTCTCTGCGGACCCAGCAGACCCTTGAGGTGTTGCAAAACGTAAGCGTGCAGACCGTAAACATAGCCCTTCGGGGAGTTTCGGTCGCAGAGAGGTATACGGCACCTGACGGCACCGTTTGGGTGCTCTCCTCATATCCTGTAAAGAATCTCAAGGATGCCTACAGGCAACAGACTGAGGCATTGGAGCGCAAGCTTGCCATGGAACAGGCTAAATCGAGCCTTATGATGGCGTACTTGGAAAGCCAGCTTGAGAAGGATGTCTTTGAGCCCTAAGGGACGGTGATTCCCATGGCTTAGGTATACTTTGTTGTTTATGGCAATGATTCTCTTGACCAACAAGAGGAGAATTGCCATCTTATCGGTAGGAGATACTGCCGATGAATAAAGTTACCGTTATCGTTCTCATGATATTCCTTATCGTCCTCCTGATATTCCTTGGTGTGAAGGCTTTTGCCTCTGGGACAAGAGAGACCTCATCGTCAGCAGGGAAAAATGCCCCTTACCGAAAGATCTCCGCTCAAGATGCCAAGGAGATGATGGACAGCGGGCAAGAGCTCATCATCCTAGACGTACGGACCCCCGGAGAATTTGCAGGCGCTCACATTGAGGATGCCATCAATATAGCCAACGAAACCATTGCTGGGGAGAGGCCGCAGGCGCTCCCCGATCTTGATGCGACCATTCTCGTATACTGCAGAAGCGGTGCACGAAGTGCACAGGCAAGCAAGAAACTGCTCGCCCTTGGCTATACGGAGGTCTATGACTTTGGTGGGATCATCAACTGGCCCTTTGAGACAGTACAGTGAGGTTGGCCTTGAGCAAATATGCAATACACAATCCGGAATACCTTCATATCCATGACAAGGATGGAAGCTTCGCCTATGGCTCTGACCAGGAGTGGTATCCCACGCTTTGGCAGAGGAGAGCAGGGTGCGGACCCACTACTGCAAGCAATATAGTCCTCTATTTCTTGCAAAAGCAAAATCCCCGTACAATGTATAGGGAAGATGCCCTTGAGGTGATGCAAGAGATGTGGAAGCTCGTCACTCCCGGTATCATGGGAGTGCATCTTACCAGCCAGTTTACCAGAGGAGTCGATGCCTACTTGCCGAGTCTCCCCATGGCTCTTACAGCCAAGGAGCTGAAGATCCCCAAGGCAAAGGGGCAGAGGCCCTCTCTTGCCAGTGTGGCAGACTTCCTGGCCGCCTCATTCACTGCGGATTGTCCGGTAGCATTTCTCAACCTTTCCAAGGGATCCTTGACTAACCTGTATGAGTGGCACTGGGTGACCATTGTCGGTATGGAACAGGATAGGGAGGGCGGGAGAGTCCTTGCCACCCTCTATGACGATTCGCAGATATGGGAAATTGACCTCGGACTCTGGCTCGAGACAACTAGCCGAGGGGGAGGATTCGTAAGTTACCAGCCCTCTCTTCAGTAAGAAGGGCGATGGTCTTTTCCCCCCTTACAGGCTTGCTGAACAGATACCCTTGTATGAAGTCACAGCCCATCTTTAGGAGCTGTTGATACTGCTCCTCTGTTTCCACCCCTTCTGCTATGACCTTCTTTCCAAGATGATGGCCCATAGAGATGATATCCGAAGAGATTCCTATTGAGGAAGCAGTAACAAACCTGTCGATAAATTGCTTGTCAAGTTTCAGAATATCCACCTTCAGGTCTCCGAGACGGCTGAGTGAGGAAAATCCCGTACCAAAATCATCTATGGCAATACGGATTCCCATGGCATGCATTTTTTCCACTTGTTGGGAAAGGAGATCGAATTTTTTCAAAAAGACAGACTCGGTCAGTTCGACCACCAGTTGTTCTGCACGTATCCCTGCCTTTGCTATTATGTTTCCAATGGTTTCTGCGAAGGTCTCATCCACTCGCTAAAAAGAAGAGGCCTTATGTCGGTATGATACGAGTCCTGGACTGGGTTTGGGAATTCTTTTATGAAGGGACACTTCCAAGTGTCTGGACATATCAGGTGCGGGATGCCTGTTTCCGTTTCATAAACAGTATTAGCACCACTGTTGATGCCAGTATGACAATGGCTCCCCATACTGTGTTGATAACCACAGGATAAGCCTTGTCGAAGACAGTGTTATGCTTGATGAGGATCCCTGCAAACGCCCAGATAAGTGTGGCTATGTAGGGAATGTCCCTTGCGAGGATACCGGTAGTGATGCCGATGAGCGTTCCGATGATGATAAGGGTGCTTGCCCAGGTCGCTTCACTGAGGCCCCATCCGCCCCATCCCATATCGACCAAAAGAGCTGTGAAGTTGGCTATGGTGGCAACGGTTATCCACCCAAAATAGATGGAGAATGGTAATTTGATGAAGAACCACTCCTTGGGTGTCATTGCCATGTTCCTGAGTATCAGGTGGATGCTTATAAGGGAGAGCAAGATGAACAGCATCAGGATAAGTGAGAAGAAAACCAGCTTGTAATGCCAGCAGAAGATCCAGATGGAGTTTATCAGCGAGGAGAAGGCGAAAATGTTGCCCAAGCGTGTGAGGAGGGCTTTATCGGTCGCCTGCTTCTTCTGGAAAAGCCCGAGCTGATAGAGGGTGTAAAGAGCAAGCAGGAGGTAAATGACACCCCAGATGGAGAAAGTGATTCCAGCTGGTGCGAAAAGGTTGGGGAACGAGTCTGAGACCGCCCCTGTAGTGATCCCTGCTATAGGAAGGATATTGGCAAGGGTATTTACGCTAACCATCAGGATAAAAGTGATGGCGACGATAATTGATGTCGCATTGATCTTTTGTTTCCTATTCATGTATCTCTCCTACATCATGCAGTAGTATGAAGTAAGCACCTCATCTACTGCATGTTTGTTTGCTATGTTGAGGATTGACTGCTTGAGTTTGGGCAAGGATATCTTCGCCTGCTGATACTCTTCAATCCTTTTGGCGATTCGCTTCTCTTCCGCACTTGTCCGTGTGCACTTCTCGGCCATAGCCTTGGCTGTGATGGCTGCCTGCGACCTCGTCACTTCCAAGGTGAGTATCTCATCCAGAAGGCGGTAGAAGGCAGTGCTAGCACCCGGGCTTTCCTCTGCTGCGTCTATGAGCTCTTTCACTTCCCATACCTTTGCAGGCTCTCTCTCTGTCACCAGCGGCCTGTACTTTCCCCATTGCTCCTCGAGTTGCTCCCTGGTCGCTCCGCTGGTAGCGTGCATGCATTTCAAGGCGGAAACGTTCTTGTCCTTGACTTCGAGCATGATGTCTATGGTTTTATCGGTTAGAGCGTCATAAAATGTAAGGAATTCATCCAAGGCAATCGTAGGGGAGTGTGACCCTGACCTTTTTGTGTGATCTTGCTGGGAGTAGTGGATCTTCTGTTTTCCACCGCCTTCCTTCCAGGTGGATGAGCATGCTTCGATCCACTGTTGTTCGGTCATGCTCTCCTCACTGGGATTGCAGGCATGATGCAAATTGTCAAAAACAGCAGGACATCCGAGATCTCTTGCAATGGCAAGGAC
>LSQX01333705.1_pt3 | contig 12917 bp, 9 predicted proteins | sample 654561 | NCBI WGS metagenome assembly LSQX01 (sample SAMN04489861, study PRJNA283612) | anaerobic digester metagenome | isolation source: 4 biogas reactors fed with cattle manure at either 37C or 55C with and... | place: Denmark: Kongens Lyngby | collected 2014 | reverse complement strand
GCTCAAGCCGACGGCAATGGATAAGGCCCTGATGTATAGCAGTTAGTTGTTCAAGACCTTATCCCTTGCCGTTCGCTTGAGCGAACGGATTTTAAAATTCAATATAAACCAGCTTCTTTGTTTTAAAATATTCCTCCTTAAAATATTGTGAGAGGTCCTGAACAAGCACATTTTTTTTGAATGGCTTTAACTCTGAGGAGAGATCTCCGCCTTTCAGATATAGTATCCCATTTGGAATCGCATTTTTATTAACCGGGGAGATATTTTTTTTTGCCCATCCGGCAAATTCAGGCAATCTGGTTACAGCCCGGCTTACTACAAAATCATACTTAGCCTTCAGGCTCTCAAGCCTGATCTGTCCGGTAGTCACATTTTTCAACCCCAGGGCTGAAGAGATTTCATTTACTACTTTAATTTTTTTGCCGACTGAATCGATAAGATGAAAATGTACCCCGGGAAAAAGAATTGCCAGCGGTATCCCGGGAAAACCTCCGCCGGTACCGGCATCCAGGATTTTAGTTCCCGGAAGAAATTTGATAAATTTTCCAATTGCCAGAGAATGAAGGACATGCCGTTCGTACAATTCAGAGATATCTTTTCTTGAAATGACATTTATCTTTGAATTCCATTCATTATAAAGGGATTCTAATGATCTGAACCGGGTTTCCTGTTCGGAAGTTAATTCCGGGAAGTACGTTAAAAGGATATCCATAATTTTATCCGTTGTTTATTTCTGTGTTGTCAATCATTTTAAACAATATCTCACGGGCCCTGAACAGCTGGGCCTTCACCGTACCCAGGGGCAGGTTAAGTTCATTGGCAATCTCTTCATAAGAGTATTCCCTGAAGTACCTTAACTCCACAAGGGTACGGTAGCGCGGTTTTAACTTTCTGACAACACGGTGTAAAAGTATAGCTTTTTGTTTACGGATAAATTTTTCTTCGGGATTCAGGTCTTTTGACCTCAGTTTAACTGAGTCTCCCTCATCGGAGTTAACTGAATCATTTTCAATAGTGATATATGTGCCTTTTTTTTTGCGTAAGAAATCAATGCAGTTATTGGAGGCAATTCTGAATAACCAGGTGCTGAAAGCGTAAGTGGGTGAATACTGGTGCAGGTTTTTAAAAGCCTTGCCGAACGCTTCAAGTGTCAGATCCTCTGCATCACTCTTGTTGTTTACCATTTTAAGTAACATATAATATATAGAATCCTTATATCGTGAGAGTAATCTTGTGAATGCATTCTCATCGCCATCTAAAGCCATTTTTACAAGTATATAATCCTGATTGGCTTTTGCTGACAAATTTATCTTTTGTTTCTGCATCTTTTTTTAAGGATGTAATGGTTATAATAAAACCGGTAACCCAACTTAAGACATGGTAAAAACAGTGCATATATTAACGAAGATAATAATAATTTATTTTCATTCAAACGTTTGACAGCTTTTTTTATGATAAACAATCTTGTTAAAATTATTAAAATAAGTAATAATGATAAAACAGGGAGCAGGGGAGGAATTATAAAGTATATTGCCGCCATGGATGGAAGGAAGATGCATTCGGTGAATTCTTCGGTAGCAAGCATAATTTTTCTTGAGGGGTTAAGATACTTTCTGATCCGGATCTCCTTTTTTAACAAATCAAAAAAACCGGAAGCAGGAATGGCCTCATTTTTGAAAATTGTCGTTTTTTCATTGAAAAGGATCCTGGTACTTTTTTTTCTGATGAAAGTGTTGATAATTAATTCCAGATTTGCATATGGTTCACCTGCTTTGTGCCGGTATCCGCCTGATAAATAATATTTTTCCTTTCTGAAAGCTATATTTTCTTCTGATAGAACAAAAGGTAGTCCGTTGACTATATATCCGGCACTCCTGATTTGCTGAAAGAAGTTCTCTATCCTGTAGAGAACATTAAAAAAGGAACCTGTATGCTGTACATTTGAATAATTTACAATAACTTCTGCATAGTTGTTAAGCGATGCCGTAATTAACTGAAGCCATTCGGGATTAAATTTGCACACTGAGGGAGGAATAACCATAATCCAGTCGTATCCGGCAGCTTTTATGGCAAGGTTCTGTGCCATCTTTACAGAGTACCATGTTTCCTGATTCAGCGAGGAAATCTTTATATGTCCGTATTTTTCCTTTAATGCTCCCAGCAAAGCCATAGAATTATCTCCGGAGTAATCATCAACCGCAATTAGTTCAAATCCGGTATTTTTTATTTCCAGTACTGATGGGAGATAATTTCTTATATTCTCTTCTTCATTCCTGACAGTCAATATAAGTGAAAGTGGCATGCCGCCGGCATCAGGCTTTGGCTTTTTAAAAATTACCCTTCCGGTAAAGTTAATGTGATAAAAAATTCTGAAAAGATAGATAGTACAAAAAATACACAGCGCAGTCCATTCCGGAGCCTGAAGCTGCAATATTGCAGTTTGAATTGACTTCAGCATTAATTACAATTAATAAATATTCGCCAAAAATGTAAACAATCAACTCAATTTCAAAATTAATTTACAAAAAACAACTATTTTATATAATAGTTATATTTGACCTCCTTTTTAGACGAGAGCTAATGAATTTTAAGTTAATATCAACAACAAATGATTCCGGTGCAAGGGCAGGAATCATCACTACAGCCCACGGGAACATTCATACACCCGTTTTTATGCCGGTGGGTACAGCCGGTTCTGTGAAAGGCATTCACACACGTGATCTTAAAAGCGATATTAAAGCCGGCATAATCCTTGGGAATGCTTACCATCTCTATCTGCGTCCCGGAATACAGGTTCTTGAGGAAGCAGGTGGCCTTCATAAATTTAATTTGTGGGAGGGTCCCCAGTTAACCGACAGTGGAGGTTACCAGGTTTTTTCATTGGGTGATATTCGAAAGCTGAGTGAGGAGGGGGCAAGGTTCCAGTCACATATAGATGGCTCTTATCATATTTTTACACCTGAAAAGGTAATTGATATACAGCGTTCAATCGGTGCTGATATAATCATGGCATTTGATGAATGCACTCCCGGGGATGCTGATTTTGAATATGCAAAAAAGTCAATGGACCTTACACACCGGTGGCTGAAGAGATGTTTTGAACAGTTTGAAAAAACGGAACCTCTTTATGGGTATCCCCAGTCACTTTTCCCCATTGTGCAGGGAGGTACTTTTCCTGCTTTGCGTAAAGAAGCTGCCACTCATGTCAGGGGCTATGAATCTGACGGATACGCGATTGGCGGTCTTTCTGTTGGCGAGCCGGAAGAGGTGATGTACGAAATGACTGAAATTGTTACGGCAGAACTGCCGGAAAATAAACCCAGATACCTCATGGGAGTGGGAACTCCGGTGAATATACTCGAAGCAGTTGACCGGGGTATAGATATGTTTGACTGTGTTATGCCTACCCGGAATGGAAGGAATGGTATGCTTTTTACATCTGAAGGGGTTATAAATATCCGCAATCAAAAATGGGCACATGACCATTCCCGAATTGACGAAAACGGCACTTCATTTGTAGATGGTTATTCAAAAGCATATCTGAGACATCTGGTTGTTTCGAATGAAATGCTTGGCGCCCAGATAGCCAGTCATCATAATGTGGCTTTCTATATGTGGCTGGTAACAACAGCACGGCAAAAGATTATTGAAGGGGATTTTAAAAGCTGGAAAATGGAGATGGTACAACAATTAAGTAAAAGGTTATAATGAAGTTTTATAAAACCATTGATATTTATATTACAAAAAAGTTCCTGGGTACTTTTTTTTATGCTATTGCATTGATATTAAGTATTGCGGTTGTTTTTGACATGTCAGAAAACCTGGATGAATTTTTATCAAAGGAGATTTCCTGGTCAACTATTATTTCTGAATATTATCTCAATTTCATACCATACTTCGCCAATCTTTTCAGTCCGCTTTTTACCTTTATTGCTGTGATATTTTTCACTTCAAAAATGGCCTATAACACTGAGATAATTGCCATTATCAGCAGTGGAGTTTCGTATGGCAGGCTAATGAGGCCTTATCTCGTATCTGCCCTGCTGCTTGCGGTCTTTTCCTTTGTTCTAGGTAATTATATAATTCCTCCGGCAAATCAGACGCTTAACCAGTTCAGACAGTTTTATATTGATAATGTCAGGCAGACAGTGTCTGATGAGCGTAATATCCACAGACAGATAGAACCCGGGGTTTTTATATATATGCAGAGTTATAACCCGAGTAATGTAGGGTACAGATTCACCATTGAACATTTTGAGGATTCCAAGCTTGTGGAAAAATTAACTGCTGAGAATATCAGGTGGGATGAGGAAAGCGGCAAGTGGATCCTTAATAACTGGTGGAGGAGAAAAATTTATGATACCCATGAGGAGATTGAGAAGGGTTATCGCATCGACACAACACTGAATATGACTCCCGATGATTATAAAATTGTTAAAAATGAAATGGAAAACTATCCGACACCTGCCTTAAAAAGAGAGATAGAAAAAATGAAGATGAGGGGGGTCAATACTGTTGAATGGGAACTTGAAAAACATAAACGTGTTGCAGGACCGTTTTCTGCGTTTATCCTGACAATCATAGGTGCAGGACTTGCATCAAGGAAGGTAAAAGGAGGATTGGGATTTCACCTCGGACTCGGGTTACTGTTAAGTTTTTCTTATATCCTGTTTATGCAGATTTCGACTGTATTTGCTGTAAACGGCAGTGCACCGCCATTATTGGCTGTGTGGATCCCTAACCTGGGGTACAGTATCATTGCATTTATTGTTTTCCGGTGGGCAGCCAGATAATCATTAAGAATTTACAGTTAGTAAATCTTTAAATCCTGTATGGAAAAAATGATTAATTTTATCCCGTAAAAACATGACCATATAGTCCTTTTTTAAAAATTATAAATTAGTATGCTTTATGTCAATAAGAAGTAACGTTCTCGACCTTAGAAAAAGAAAAAGGGAAATTCAAAAAGGGGGAGGAGACAAAGCTATAGAGAAACAGACCCAAATGGGCAAGCTGACTGCCCGTGAACGGATAGTTGCATTACTGGATAAAAACTCGTTTCATGAATATGATCTCTTTGTGGAGCACAGCGCTAAAGATTTCGGCATGGAAACCAAAGTGCTTCACGGAGATGGTGTAATAATAGGTACCGGTACAATATACAATAAGCCTGTATGTATATTTGCACAGGATTTTACTGTGGCCGGAGGCTCTCTCGGATTGATGCATGCGAGAAAGATTACCAAGATAATGGATCACGCACTGAAAATGCGGGTCCCCCTGATCGGGATAAATGATTCGGGAGGAGCCAGGATACAGGAGGGTGTTAACTCACTGGCAGGATACGGGGAGATCTTTTTCAGGAATACCCTGGCCTCCGGGGTAATACCCCAGATTTCAGTCATACTTGGCCCATGTGCAGGGGGTGCCGTATATTCTCCGGCACTTACAGACTTTGTATTTATGGTTGAAAATATTTCTAAAATGTTCATTACCGGTCCGGGTGTTATTAAATCAGTCCTTGGTGAAGAGATCAGTATGGAAGAACTGGGAGGAGCAAAAGTTCATGCTGAAATTACAGGGAATGCGCACTTTTATGCTGTTAGTGAGCAGGAATGTTTTGAACAGATAAAAAAATTAATCAGTTATATCCCGCGGAATAATATATCAAAAGCGATGCCTTTCCCTCCCAAACCTCCCCGTAAAGGAAAGAAAATTGAGGATATTGTACCCGGAGACTCGCGTATTCCTTATGATATGAGGGAGATAATAAAATCAATAACCGACAATTCGGAATTTTTTGAAATAATGGAGCACTTTGCCCCGAATATTATTATCGGTTTTGGAAGGATGGAAGGTGAAACAGTAGGATTTGTTGCTAACCAGCCAATGGTCCTTGCAGGAGTGCTCGACACTGACAGCTCTGATAAATCTGCCCGTTTTATACGTTATTGTGATGCATTCAATATTCCCATTGTTACCCTTGAAGATCTTCCCGGATATCTCCCCGGTGTCGATCAGGAACATGCAGGAGTCATAAGGCATGGAGCAAAAATATTATATGCATATAGCGAAGCTACAGTACCAAAAATTACGGTGATAATTAGGAAGGCCTATGGCGGGGGTTATATAGCAATGAACTCCAGGCACCTTCGTGCCGACTTCGTTTTTGCCTGGCCGACTGCAGAAATTGCAGTTATGGGTCCGGAAGGTGCCGCTAATATAGTATTCCGTAAAGAAATTGCTGAGGCAGAGAACCCTGAAAAAGTGCGTCAGCAAAAGATACAGGAATATAAGGAAAAATTTGCCAATCCATATGTAGCTGCAGCACAGGGATATATTGATGAAGTTATTGAGCCAAGAGATACTCGGGGAAGGATACTTCACGGATTAAAGGTTTCTGAGAATAAGAATGTCCTTCTTCCTAATAAAAAACATGGAATCCCCCCGTTTTAGTAGAAAAATATTGTGCCTAAGCAGTGGATTTTTGTTCCGGTTTTAACCGAAACAGGAATTAGGAGGAAACGGGCCAAACATTTTTGTTTATGAAGGTAAAATAGTTTTATGATGAGTTTTTCTCATACCTTTTAAATAAACTGTTATAATGAGAAAAAATCCCTTCAGATGATTTTTAAACAATTGATTATTTACTTGTATGAGCACAGAAAAAGAACTTAAAAACCTGATCATAGAGGGTACAGTATATAAGACTACATATACAGGGAAATATAGCAATCGGGTTAGCTGGCAGTCACCGGATCCAAATAAATTGTACTCCTTTATTCCAGGTACCGTGATAGATATTTTTGTAAAACCGAAAGATAAGGTTAAAGAGGGTGAAACATTATTGCTCCTGGAGGCAATGAAAATGCAAAATCAGGTGCGGATGCCATTTGATGGTGAAATAGTCAGGATACATGTAAAAAAAGACGAGACAATACCTAAAAAACATTTAATGGTTGAAATAAAACCTTTAAACACAAAGGTAAAAATTGAAACCTGAAGTTTTTCTGAAATATTTTAGCGGGCATAAGCATATACCTGAATTGATTAATATGCTGAATTGCCCTCCTGGTGAAAAGATTCACCTGAAAGGACTTGTTGGCTCTGCAAAATCTGTTCTTGCTGCTGTTATATTTAAAGAGGCACGGCATACGCTGGTCATTATGGCAGATGACAGGGAGGGTGCAGCATACCTTTATGATGATCTTAATAATCTTGGATTAAAAGATGTTACTCTTTTTTTTCCATCTTCATTTAAAAGATCTGTGCAATATGGCCGGCCGGAACAGGAGAACATAGTTCAACGAACAGAAACCCTTAATAATATAACTGAAAACAGATCTCCAAAAATAATAGTAACCTACCCGGAGGCATTGGCCGAAAAAGTTATTTCACAAATCGACCTCGAAAAAAACAGACTTAGAGTCACTATAGGCGATAAGATATCATTGGGTTTTATAACTGAATTTTTAAATGAGTTTGGATTCGAAAGAGTGGATTTTGTTTACTCGCCCGGCCAATTTGCTGTCAGGGGCAGCATAGTGGATATTTTTTCCTATTCATCTGATATTCCGGTACGTCTTGATTTTTTCGGAGATGTTGTTGAGTCAATCAGAAAATTTGACATTGATACCCAGATATCCACTGAGTTATTAAACAGCATAACATTAGTTCCTAATACACAGGATGAAAGGATGGAGGCAGTGCGTATATCATTTCCATCTTTTATGCCCTTACAAACAATCTGGTTCGGGAACGACCTTAACCGGTTTGTCAATGAGATCAATAATATTTATAAAGAGACTGTTATTTCTGAAGAGTCAGGAATTCAAACTCCGGATATTCTGGTGCCGGGCGATGAATTGAAAAAGGAACTGGAGAAAAAAACTGTTTTTGATTGGGGTTCAGACCTTTTATTTGAACCCGGCACTATACTTAAATTTTTAAATTCCCGCCAGCCGGTTTTCCGCAAGAATTTTGATTTACTTGGCAAAAACCTGGAGGAGTATCAAACTTCTGGTTACAAATTATTTCTGCTCTCAAGCCAGGAAAAGCAAATTGAGCGGCTTCAGTCTATTTTTCATGATATTAAAGCAGAAGTTCAATTTAATCCGGTCAGTTTCACCCTTAACGAAGGATTTGTTGACAATGACCTGAAAATTTGCTGTTATACTGATCATCAGATTTTTGAGCGCTATCACCGATACAAGCTGCAATCAAACAAAGCAAGGCGCGAAGCTGTTACTCTTGCCGAGCTGAGCAAGCTTCATCCCGGTGATTATGTTGTTCATATTGATCATGGCATAGGAAAATTTGCAGGGCTTGTCCGTACAGAGATAAATGGAAAAATGCAGGAAGCAATACGATTGGTATACAAAAATAACGATTCCCTGCTGGTTAATATCCATTCACTTCACCGGATAACAAAATATAAAGGCAGAGAGGGTAGCGAACCTACTCTTAACCAGCTGGGTACCGGTGCATGGCAGAGGATGAAAAACAGGACCAAAGCTAAGGTAAAGGATATAGCTAAGGAACTGATTTCGCTTTATGCATTGAGGATGGCAGAAAACGGATTTTCATTTTCTCCCGATACATACCTGCAAAACGAGTTGGAAGCATCTTTTATTTACGAAGATACACCCGACCAGGAGAAAGCTACTTCTGCCGTGAAAGAGGATATGGAGAAGCCCGTACCGATGGACAGGCTAGTTTGCGGTGATGTGGGATTCGGGAAAACAGAAGTGGCTGTGAGAGCAGCATTTAAAGCCGTTACAGATAATAAACAGGTGGCATTGCTTGTGCCAACAACAATTCTGGCACTGCAACACCACAAAACATTTTCGGAAAGGCTGAAGGATTTTCCAGTGAATATCTCTTATATAAGCAGGTTTAAATCGACTTCAGAGATCAGGCAGACCCTTGAAAAACTTGAGGCAGGGCAGATAGATATACTTATTGGCACTCACAGACTGGTAAGCAAGGATGTGAAGTTTAAAGATCTTGGTTTGTTGATAGTTGATGAAGAACAAAAGTTCGGAGTGGCAGTGAAGGAGAAACTTAAACAATTAAAAATTAATGTCGATACACTTGCCCTGACGGCTACCCCAATTCCAAGGACCCTGCAGTTCTCCCTGATGGGTGCCCGCGACCTCTCAATTATTCAAACACCCCCTCCTAACAGGTATCCCATAATAACTGAGGTGCATGGCTTTAATGACCAGATGATAAGAGACGCTGTTTTATATGAATTAGGAAGAAATGGGCAGGTATTTTTTATTCATAACCGTATTGAAAATATTTATGAAGTCAGCGAGGCTGTTAAGAAGATTGTTCCCGAAGCATCACTGGCTGTGGGACACGGACAAATGGAAGGCCATAAACTAGAGAAGACTATGCTCGATTTTATAAATGGCAAATATGATGTTTTGGTTGCCACAACCATCATTGAGTCAGGGCTTGATATTCCAAATGCAAATACTATGATCATAAACCAGGCACAAAATTACGGATTGAGTGACCTGCATCAGTTACGGGGACGTGTGGGAAGATCTAATAAAAAAGCATTTTGTTATCTTATCACTCCGCCATTGTCGACATTAAATCCTGATGCCCGCCGGAGACTTAAAGCAATAGAGGAATTTTCCGAGTTAGGGAGCGGGTTTAATATAGCTATGCAGGATCTTGATATCAGGGGGGCAGGTAATCTGCTCGGAGCCGAGCAGAGTGGATTTATTGCCGATATCGGTTTCGAAACTTATCACCGCATACTGAATGAAGCAGTGCAGGAACTTAAGCAGGAGGAGTTCAAGGGTCTTTTTAAAGAAGAAGATCAAAAACAGGCCCGGGCTTTTTTAAATATAAAGTTTACACGTGATTGCCAGATAGATACTGATATGGAGCTGCTTCTGCCAGAAAGTTATATTCCCGGAAGTGCAGAGCGGATGTCACTCTATCGTGATCTGGATAATATTGAAAATAAAGAGCAGCTGGAGAAATTTATGAAAGACCTTGAAGACCGCTTCGGCAAATTACCGGATGAAACCCGCGAATTGCTGGAGATTGTCAAACTCCGGTGGAAGGCTATTGAACTGGGTATGGAGAAGATCCTTTTGAAAGAGGGTAAAATGATATGTTATTTTATTTCTGACCAGCAATCACCCTTTTACCAGTCACAATTGTTCATGAATATAGTTCGCTATGTTCAAAATGGAAAAACCAAAGGCATAATGCAGGAGAAAAGACATAAGCTTACATTTACTGTCCGGAATGTGACAAATGTAGAGACCGCAAGATATATCCTGGAGGATATGACTGCTGAGGCAATTAAAGTGGACAGTTAATTTTTGAGGTGCCATGCCGGTTGAATTTTTTCGCAGGATTGAAAAAAAGTCTTTTTCTCTTGCTGAACAACGCCCTGGTGTTATACTAATAAGTAAATAATAAATATATTTGCCCCTTTATTTTTAATCAAATGCATTTTTTGATTTAACCTTTTGATGTTTTAACAGTCAAAATATGTTATAAAGAAAATTTCCCTCACGGGTTTAAAAAGTGTAAAAGTGGCTACAAAAACAGTTTTTAGATTATCGATGTCGATTGTCCTGATAGTTGTGTTGGCAGGAATTATTTTTTATCCGAAATATAAACATCTTTTATTCAGGAAAGATGATTCTTTGATGATGTCTTCATCTGCAAGGGGGCCGGGAAGCCGGCAGGTATTATTTGCAAGCGGTTATGTTCTTGTACCGACGGACATGAGTGAGATGATTTACAGCACCGCAACGCTTTTACCTGATGAAGAGGTGGAATTGTCGTTTGAAACTTCAGGGAAAGTTGTCGGGATCTTTTTTGAGGAAGGGAAACGGGTAAAAGAGGGAGAGTTGCTGGCAAAGATCAACGATAAGCCTTTACAGGCGCAACTGTTAAAGATTCAGGCTCAGTTGAAACTCACCAGGGAGCGTGAGTTCAGACAGCGACAGCTGCTCGACAGGGATGCGATCAGCCGTGAAAGTTATGATCAGGTTGCTACCGAACTTCAGGCATTGGAGGCTGATATAATGCTTCTGGAGGCAAGAATCGCCGAGACAGAATTGCGGGCTCCCTTTAACGGGACTATCGGATTGAGAATGATAAGCGAAGGTGCTTATGCCACCACCCAGACCAAAATAGTCAGGCTCGTAAAACTCAGTCCCTTAAAAGTAGAATTTTCAATACCAGAGAGGTATGCAGGTGAGGTTAATGCGGGATTTCCTATCACCTTTAATATTGATGGCATTCCGGGAACATTTGAGGCCAGAGTTTATGCCATTGACCCAAAGGTTGATATGAATACCAGGACCATTGTAGCACGGGCTTTGTATCCTAACTCTAAAGAGGAGCTGAAACCGGGCCGTTTTGCCAGTGTCAGGGCTGAACTTTCGCAGATTACGAATGCAGTTTCAATACCCTCTGAAGCGCTGATCCCTGAAATGGAAGGAGAAAAGGTTTATATTTTCAATAACGGCAAGGCCAGGGAGAGAAAAGTTAATACCGGATTACGTACAGAATCACATATTCAGATCAGGGAGGGGCTGAATTTCGGAGACACACTGCTTACAACAGCCATTCTGCAACTAAGGGATGACCTTCCTGTTCAGCTGGATACTCTGGTTACAAATCAATATTTAGTAAGCGAATAATATGAGTCTTTCATCAATAAGCATAAAAAGGCCTGTACTGGCAACTGTATTTTCACTGGTTATAATATTATTCGGGGCAATTGGTATGACTTTCCTGGGGATAAGGGAATTTCCAAGCGTCGATCCTCCCATAATTTCAGTTGATACCTCCTATCCCGGTGCAAACTCGGATGTAATTGAGACACAGATCTCAGAACCTCTTGAACAATCTATCAACGGGATACCCGGAATCCGTTCTCTTACTTCAAGCAGCAGCCAGGGACGCAGCCGCATTACTGTGGAGTTTGAGCTGACCGTGGACCTTGAAACAGCTGCAAATGATGTTCGTGATAAAGTTTCCCAGGCACAGCGTTATCTGCCTCGTGACTGCGATCCGCCAACTGTCTCCAAGGCTGATGCAGATGCTGAGCCTATTATGATGATTGCCGTACAAAGCCCAAAAAGATCATTGCTTGAACTTTCTGAAATTGCCGAGCTTACCTTTAAAGAACAGCTCCAGACTATTTCAGGGGTTAGTTCTGTTGGCATTTGGGGTGAAAAACGTTATGCCATGAGAATTTGGCTCGACCCTGCCAAACTCGCAGGCTACCAGATGACACCCCTTGATGTCCGTAACGCTATTTTGCGCGAAAATATTGAACTTCCTGCAGGCAGCATAGAGGGAAATACAACGGAATTGACAATTCGTACCCTCGGACTGATGACTACACCGTCAGAATTTAATAATCTAATTCTTAAGCAATCGGGGGACCAGCTGATAAGAGTGCGCGACATTGGAAGGGCGGAACTGGGGCCGGAGGATATTCGGGGTATAATGAAGATGAATGGTATCCCAATGGTGGCTACCGTTATTATTCCCCAGCCAGGTGCAAACCATATCGATATTGTGGATGATGTATATGAAAGACTGGAATTTATAAAGAGAGACCTGCCTGATGACATCGGGATTGAAATCGGATTTGATAATACTAAATATATACGGTCATCTATTACAGAGGTTAAAAATACAATTTTCCTTGCATTCTTTCTTGTTGTAATAATTATATTCTTTTTTCTGCGTGACTGGAGGACTACAATTATTCCTATTATTGTAATACCGGTATCACTAGTAGGGTCATTTTTTATAATGTACCTGGCTGGGTTTACAATTAATGTGCTGACATTACTGGCTATTGTGTTGTCAATCGGACTTGTGGTTGATGATGCAATTGTGATGATGGAAAATATTTATGT
>LSQX01324470.1_pt2 | contig 12917 bp, 12 predicted proteins | sample 654561 | NCBI WGS metagenome assembly LSQX01 (sample SAMN04489861, study PRJNA283612) | anaerobic digester metagenome | isolation source: 4 biogas reactors fed with cattle manure at either 37C or 55C with and... | place: Denmark: Kongens Lyngby | collected 2014 | reverse complement strand
GTGTAGCGCAGTCTGGTAGCGCACGTGCTTTGGGAGCATGGGGCCGGGGGTTCGAATCCCTTCACCCCGACCAGAATTATGGCCCCTTGGTCAAGCGGTTAAGACACCGCCCTTTCACGGCGGTAACAGGAGTTCGAGTCTCCTAGGGGTCACCATTTGTTTTTACATGCGTGGTCGCTTAGCTCAGCTGGGAGAGCACCTGCCTTACAAGCAGGGGGTCATTGGTTCAAGCCCAATAGCGACCACCATTTTTTATTTATAGAGAAATAAAACGTGCCCTGGGTCAGTTTGAAAACCCTATCGCAGCACTTGCTTTTAAGAAAGGGTCAGATTTCGAGGAGATTTTATACCAAATGGAACAATTGGAAAATAAAATTCTGGAATTCATTCAACAAAATAAAATCTTTGCGGCCGACGAAAAAGTTCTCATTGCGGTATCCGGTGGGGCAGATTCGTTGGCTTTATTACATTTTTTGGATAAGTATCAGAAGATGTTAAAAATTAAACTCGGCGTTGCGCATCTCAATCATTGCATGCGAGGGGAGACAGCCCTTGCCGATGAAAAATATGTAAAAGATCAATGCCGAGATCGAGGCATTCCTTTTTACGTACGCCACACACCGGTGGAAGCCTTGGGCAAAGACCTTAAGATCAGCGTAGAAGAGGCCGGACGAAAAGCCCGGTACGATTTTTTTTACGATCTGATGCAATCAGAAAAATTTGACACCTTGGCCTTGGGCCATCACATGGATGACCAAGCGGAAACCATCTTAATGCGTTTGCTGAGGGGAACCGGTATCCATGGTGCAGCGGGTATGCAACCCAAAGGGGAGGATAAAGCGAGACCTTTTCTATGTTTAAGAAAAGAAGAAATTATAACTTATTGTGAAGAGAACCATTTGCAATACCGATGGGATGCCACCAATGCAGAGCTGGAATGGACACGCAATTTTTTGAGGCTACAAGTCTTTCCGCTGTTGGAGGAGGTCAACCCTCAAAGTGTCCGACACCTTTATGAATTTTCTTGTATCGCAGCGGAATATCAAGAGATGCTTGCCCTTCAAGCACAGAGCTATTGCGATCGACATTTGAAATTGAAGAGAAACACCTCTGTTTTAACGATGCAAGGCTTTGAAAAACTCCCGGATCTATTAAAAAAAGAGATAATTCGACTAACTATAGCAAAAATTAAAGGAGATTTAATAGATATTGGGTACAATCATATTTCGTCGGTTATAGAACTGTTAAAAAAACCGGATCCCTTTGTGTTGCCATTGGTACACGGTTATTGGGTAAAACGACGCTATCATCAACTGACCGTCTATCCGGAAAGCTATGAACGAGAGGATCGGATTTTTGGAAACTATCAGGTCTATCCCGGAAAATGCTATTATTTTTCTAAAGAGGGCTGGAAATTTTCCTTGCAAATTTTAGATAAAGCAGCGAAACCGATACATTTTGATAACGCAATCCTGTTAGATTATGATAAAATAAAGGGAACGTTAAAACTCAGGAATAGAAAACCCGGCGATCGCATTCGATTAAAGGGGATGAGGGGCAGAAAAAAAATCAAGAATTTGATGATTGACAAAAAAATACCCGTAGAAAAAAGAGACGAAATACCTCTGCTCTCCTGTGGCGATGACGTGTTGTGGGTGGTCGGCTTATGCCACAACCACCAATACAGCATCTCAGAAAACACCCAACGGTTACTAGCTATTCAGTACAAGAAATTTTAGGAGAGAAAGTGGAAAATTTTTTAAGCGATATTTTCATTGACGAAGAGAAGATCCAAGCAAAGGTTCAGGAATTGGGTTGCCAACTGACAGAGGATTTAGAAAATAAAGAACCCGTGTTCATTTGCATCTTAAAAGGAAGTATTCTTTTTTTTGCAGATTTGATCCGAGAGGTCAAAATACCATTAGAGGTAGACTTCCTCAAGGCATCCAGTTATGGTGCCGGAACGGAAAGCCCCGGTATTGTGGAAATGGCCTTTGACTTAAAAATCGATTTAACCGACAGACATGTGGTATTGGTTGAAGATATCGTAGACAGTGGCCATACCTTAAAATATATACAAAACTTTATTCGAAAATTAAAGGTTGCATCGTTAACGACCTGCACATTGTTGGATAAACCGGATAGAAGAACAGTAGACGTGAGTGTCGACTATTCTTGCTTTGTGATACCCGATGCCTTTGTGGTGGGCTACGGTTTGGATTTCGATCAGAAATTTAGAAACTTACCTTATATCGGGATACTGAAAGAATCCTATTATTCAGAATGAGGCGCAGTAATAATAAAACAGACAAAATGAAAGGAGCGTTGCATGAATAAATATTTAAGAGTATTCGGATTTTATTTAGTTATATTGCTAATTATCGTGACGGCTGTTACTTTTTTCTATCCACAAAGAAGCGAAACAACCGTACTCAAATACTCTGAGCTACTTCTAAAACTAGAAAATGATGAAGTTGCTGAAATAAAAGTCGGAGAGACCAAGGTCACCGGTGTATTAAAAGAAGGCAACAAAAACTTTGAATCGATCGTGCCCAGATATACCATAGATGAAAGGGTAACGGAATACAGTATTAAGAATCCGGATATGAAGGTCGTCATGGATCCCCCTAAGGATTCGTGGTGGATCAGTTTAATTCCATCGGTATTCATCGTCATCATGATGATCGTCTTTTTGGTTATGATGAACCAACAAAGCGGTGGTGGCGGCCGTGTGATGAGTTTCGGCAAAAGCAAAGCGCAGCTTCATATGGACAACAAGAAGAAGGTAACCTTCGATCAGGTTGCCGGCGCTGACGAAGAAAAAGAAGAATTAGCAGAAGTGGTGGATTTTTTAAAGTCCCCCGAACAATACAACAGAATGGGTGCCCGAATTCCAAGAGGTATCCTATTGGTAGGCCCTCCGGGAACCGGTAAAACACTTTTGGCAAGGGCAGTTGCCGGCGAAGCTTCGGTACCTTTTTACATCATATCGGGTTCCGACTTTGTAGAGATGTTTGTCGGTGTCGGTGCTTCCCGTGTCCGTGATTTATTTGAAACGGCCAAGAAAACCGCGCCTTGTATTATTTTTATCGACGAGATCGATGCCGTCGGACGCCATCGTGGTGCAGGCTTAGGCGGCGGTCACGATGAGAGAGAACAAACTTTAAACCAATTATTGGTTGAGATGGACGGTTTCGGCGTCAATGAAGGTGTCATTGTCATTGCAGCAACCAATAGACCGGATATTTTAGACCCCGCTTTATTGCGACCGGGGCGTTTCGACAGACAAATTACCGTTGGCATTCCGGATGTCAAAGGACGTTACGAAATTTTACAAGTACACCGTAAAGACAAACCCTTGGATTCCACGGTGGATTTAAACATCATCGCTAAGGGAACCCCGGGCTTTACAGGGGCGGACTTAGAAAACCTGATGAACGAAGCGGCTTTGTTGGCAGCCCGTAAAAAACAAAAAATCATCACCATGGAGGAGCTGCAAGAAGCCATTAAGCGCGTCATTGCAGGGCCGGAAAAGAGATCGAAGGTCATCGAAGAGTCCGATCGGATCATCACCGCTTTTCACGAATCCGGTCATGCCATTGTCATGGAATACATGAAAGAAGGACAGGATGTTCACGAAATATCCATCATCCCCAGAGGAATGGCGGCAGGTTACACCATTGCCTTGCCTTCAGATGATACCACCCATATGAGCAGAGGCCGGTTGATGGCAAAAATAACCGGTTTGCTCGGTGGACGTGCAGCAGAAAAAGTAGCCTTAGAGGACATTTGCACCGGCGCCTCCAACGACATCGAAAGGGTGACGACCATTGCAAGAAAAATGGTTACCGAATGGGGTATGAGCGAACATTTAGGCCCAATGACCTTCGGGCACACCAATGGAGATGAAGTCTTCTTAGGACGCGATCTGGGACGTTCCCGCAATTACTCTGAAGAGGTGGCGGCTGTTATCGATCAGGAGATACGTTTTATCGTTGAAGGTGCCTTTGACAAAGCTGTGGACATCTTAACGGAGAAGAGACATATCCTCGACAATGTTGCCAACAAGTTATTGGAAGTCAACACCTTGACGGGAGATGAATTTAGAGACATTTACTACTCTGAAGAAAACAAAAATGCTTCAGATGATCAAAAAGAAGAGGTTCCTTCATTGGCAGAAAACCTGTCAGCGGATGGGGCTGAAGGATTGGAAGAAGACGATTCAATGGAGAAAGAAGATGCATGATCTTGAAGTCGGAGAACAACAGGCCAAAACTTTTAGAGTTGGCGACGCCGATACGGCGGCGGCCATGGGGAGCGGTGGTTTAAAAGTACTGGCCACACCGCGCTTAATCGCATGGATGGAACATGTTGCTTTCAAAATGATTCAAATGCACTTAGATCCAAATCAATCCACGGTGGGTTCTGAGATCCGGTGTCGTCATTTAGCACCAACCCTTCTTGAAAAAGAGGTTCGTGTTGTTTGCAAACTGGTGACAAAAGAGAACAAACGTTTGGTTTTTGACATAAAAGCATGGGACGAAGGCGATACCTTAGTCGGTGAGGCACAACACACCAGGTTTATCATTGACATGAAACGCTTTGTTGAAAATGCGACGAAGAATAACTAGGGGCTATCATGATTTTAGTAATCGATGTGGGAAACACAAATACAGAATTAGGCGTTATCGACATGGAAAAAATTGTCTATTCTTGGCGTTTTGTCACCAAAACACCCAGAACCTCTGACGAATATGCCAGTTTGCTTTCAGGATTTTGCAGAAATGAAGACTTAAATCCGAAAGAGGTCAATTCTGTCATCGTGTCTTCTGTTGTCCCGAATATCATGTATTCATTTAACAACGGTTTGCGCAAACTGCTGGGCAAAGAACCGATGGAAGTTGGCCCCGGAATAAAAACGGGTATGCCGATTTTAACCAGCGATCCGGCAGATGTGGGGGCCGATAGGATTATCGATGCCGTAGGCGCCTATAATATCTACGGTGGACCTTGTATCGTGATTGATTTCGGTACAGCGACAACCTACGATTATGTAACCAAAGAAGGGGCCTTGGCGGCAAAAGTAACAGCTCCGGGCATACAGATATGTGCTGAAGCCTTGTTCCGCAATGCGGCCCAATTGCCCTCTGTGGCCATTGAAAAACCTCCCTCTATTTTGGCAAAAGATACCGTAACATCCATGCAATCCGGTATTGTTTACGGCTATATCGGACAATTGGAATACACTGTCAATAGAATGAAGGAAGAGATTGACGAGCCCGATATCAAAGTCATCGCAACCGGCGGCTATGGTAGAATGTTTACTGAAGAGAGTCGGGTCATCGACGTTTACGATCCCCAGTTATCGTTAAAAGGGTTGAAAATTATCCACGATAAAAATATTCGAAGACGGAGATAAATGAAAATACCCTACACACATCAAGAAAAACCGATTTTTTTAGCACCTATGGCAGGTTATACCAACCTGCCATTTCGCATCATAGCAAAAGCCATGGGAGCGGATGTGGTTATCACCGAAATGATTTCCGCCAAAGGTCTCTACTATGGAGATAAAAAAACGAAAACATTGATGCAAACGGTAGAAGGAGAAAAGCCCGTAGGTCTTCAAATCTTTGGTCACGAAATTCCAATCTTAACCCATGTGGTACAGAAGGAGCTCAACAAAACAACCTTTGATTTCATTGATTTTAATGCCGGTTGCCCGGCGCCAAAAATTGTAAAAAACAATGAAGGCGCCGCTTTAATGAAAAACCCGCAATTGCTTTGCGAAATCCTCCAAGCTCTTGTGGATGTTTCGGAAAAACCGGTTTCTGTCAAAATGCGCATCGGTTGGGAGCAAGGCTCTATTACACTTTTACCCATCGTGGAAAAACTCCAGAAAATCAAGTTAGCATCCATATGTATACATGGACGCAGTCGAGATGCCTTTTATTCGGGAACTGCGAATTGGGATATCATTCAAGAAGCAGTAGCCCTCAGCGAGATACCCATTGTCTTAAATGGCGATATTACTACGGGCCCTTTGGCTGCAAAAGCTTTTGAAGAAACGGGTTGTGCAGGTATTATGGTGGGCAGAGGTGCGATCGGCTATCCTTTTATTTTTCAAGAAATCAAAGATAACTTGTCGGGCAAAACCCCTAGGAGGATTTCACCGAAGCAACGCTTAGAAACCGCCATGACCCATGCACGGCTGATAGATCTTTTGGATTATCCGGAAGGTGCCGTTAAAGAAATGCGCAGGCACTTGGTGGCTTATACGAAGAGCTTACCCCATTCCACGACATTGCGGCAGGCGCTTTTCGATACTCAAACGTCTGATGATATCGAGAAAACCTTAAAAGCGTATGCAAGCGATGTATTGGGATTAACCTTGGAGATCCAAAAGGATTGGATCAATCAATATAGGAGCATATAATATGAAATTAGAAAACATTCAGACCCTACTGGCGTCTGTTCTATCCGACGAAGAGATATTTATCAAAGAACCCATGAAAAACAGAACGTCCTTTAAAGTTGGCGGACCTGCAGATGTATTGGTGATGCCGGATACACCCAAAAAATTCAGTGATGTCATCGGTCTGTTGCAGAAAAAGGATGTTCCATATTACATTATGGGTAACGGCACCAACCTCTTGGTCGGAGATAAAGGGTATCGCGGCGTTATCGTCAATACCCGTAATATGAAGAGAATTGAACGAGATGGCTGCGAATTGATCGCTGAAGCCGGTGCCTTATACAAAGACGTGGCACAAGCGGCACAGGAAAACAGTTTACAAGGATTGGAATTTGCATCGGGCATTCCGGGATCCATCGGCGGGGCGGCGGTGATGAATGCCGGTGCTTACGACGGTGAAACTAAAAATGTTTTAAAATGGATGGAAGTCTTAACAGAGAACAACACGGTATTAAGACTACCCGTCGAAGAGTGCAAGATGGGTTACCGCCATTCGATTGTCCAAGAAAACCCATGGTATGTGTTGCGGGTTTGCTTTGATTTAGAAAAAGGCGACCCCGAAGCGATTCAAGCCAAGATGGATCGTCTGAATCAACAGCGGCGAGACAAACAACCCTTGGAGTATCCCTCAGCCGGAAGCACCTTCAGGCGACCCAAGGGCTATTATGCAGGCAAACTCATTGAAGATGCGGGCTTTAGAGGCTACCGTCACGGAGGTGCCCAAGTATCAGAAAAGCATTGTGGTTTTGTCATCAACGCGGACCAGGCCACAGCCCAAGACATTCGAGAATTGATCGCCGTGATTCAAAACAAAATCAAAAAAGATGTCGGAGTAGAAATGCGTACGGAAGTGATCTCCATCGGCGAATAAACCATACCCTGCCTTTTTAATAGGTGGGGTTTTTAATGTTTAGAGAAAATTTAAAGCTAAATCAAACACCATGGTGTATGATAGGTTAGAAAACGATAAAGGACATCATTATGAAACTACTCATGGATATGCACACGCATACAACCTATAGCCGTAACGGACACGGAAAAAACACCATAGAAGAAATGGTCAACCAAGCACGAAAAATAGGCTTAAAAGGATTGGTCATTTCAGATCATGGACGTTCCCATCCCTTTTACGGTGTCAGAAAAACCGATTTCGCCAAGATGCGACAAGAAATCGACGCTTTAAATCGACGTTACGATGATATAGAAATTTATTTATCGGTAGAGGCCAACATTACCGGAAGGGGTTTCATCGATATCGAAGAAGAGGAGTTGAAATATTGCGATTGGATCAGCTGCGGTTATCATTACGGGTTCATACCTAAAAACATCAAAAGCTTTTTTGATTTTCTTCTGCCCAATTTTTTAGCGATGCTCCTACCCTTTTTAAGACCCCTTGTCCGAGGGTCGAACACGCAATGTTATGTCGATGTGATGGAGCACTACCCCATAGCCATGATCACCCACCCCGGTGATAAAATTGCTATTGATATTGAACCCATTGCAAAAAAAGCGGCAGAGAAAAATGTCATACTGGAAATAAACCCCTCCCATGGACACTTAAGTGTCGAGAATATTAAAAAAGCTATGAAATATCCCGTCTGTTTTGCCGTCAACTCCGATGCCCACAGCATTGACAGGTTAGCAAAGGTAACAGGAGCAAAAGAAATGATGGCGGCAGCGGGACTACCGAATGAAAGAGTCATCAACACCTGTCCGTTTGTAGAGGAAATGAAATAAAATGAAAATATATATCATCACCGGGATGTCCGGTGCCGGAAAGTCAATAACCACTCAAATCTTAGAAGACTTAGGTGTGTTCTGTGTGGATAATGTTCCCGTCAATTTGGTTTCGACTTTTATCAAACTATGTCAATCCAAACAAGAGATGGAAAAAATTGCCATCGTTATCGATATCAGGGGTGGCCTTTATCAAGAAGACCTCAGAGCGGAGGTCATGGACTATCTTAAAAAGAACCAAGACATAGAGATTATTTTTTTAGAAGCCGAAGACGAGGTTCTGATCAGTCGCTATCAGGAAACGAGAAGAAGACACCCCTTGCATCAGGGCGGCGGCAGTACGGAGCAATGCATTGCGATGGAACGCAAAACCCTATCCGAAATAAAGAAAATGGCGGATTTTGTGCTCAATACCACGTCCTGCAACTTGAATGAATTGCGAGAAAAATTAGAACATATCTTGGATTCGGACTTCACTGAAGAAAAGATGCGCATCAACTTGGTCAGCTTTGGCTTTAAATATGGCATTGTCCTCTCAGCGGACTATATTTTTGATGTGCGTTTTTTACCAAATCCTTTTTACAAAGACGAACTCAGGCCTTTAACCGGAAAGGACGAGCCCGTTCAAAACTACGTGATGGGATTTGAACAAGCCGGAGAGTTTTTAAAACGGCTGTACGATTTTGTGGCATGGGTGGTGCCTCAGTACCGACATATCAGCAAGAATACTGTGGAAATAGGTATCGGCTGTACCGGTGGGCAACACCGATCCGTCACCATGACAACCTTACTTGGGCGTCAATTATCGGATGCCGGTTTCGATGTCTATATGGAAGATAGGGACATTAAAAAGGATCGCGAAAAAGAAAGTTGAGGTGATGCGCCGTGCTTAAAACGCGCCGTTTTGACTTCAAAGACCATATGTATATGAGAAGTCCCCATGTCGTTGCAATCGGTGGCGGCACAGGCCTATCAGCCATATTGCGGGGTATTAAGGGTTATACTAAAAATTTAACGGCGATTGTAACCGTGGGGGACGATGGCGGGTCTTCCGGTATGCTGCGCCACGATTTAGGTATCTTGCCTCCCGGGGATATCCGCAATTGCATTTTAGCCTTAGCCGATGAGGAAACCATCATGCAAAAACTATTTAACTATCGTTTTCATGACGGATCTTTGGCAGGACATAATTTTGGTAATTTGTTTTTAGCCGCCATGAATGAGATTTCAAATAACTTTTTGGAAGCGGTGATTCAAACATCCCAAGTTTTGCAAATTGCCGGAAAAGTTCTGCCCATCACCTTGGAAGAGATGGTGTTGGTGGCGGAAATGCAAAACGGTACGGTGGTTAAAGGGGAGTCTAAAATACCGAAAGCGGCTTTGGAATTACAGACATCGGTTAAAAAACTAAGTTTGGAAAACCCCGATGTCAAAACTTTGCCGGAAATTATCAAAGCCATTGTCATGGCGGATATCGTCATTCTTGGGCCGGGGAGCTTGTACACATCCATCATAGCGAATTTATTGATCCCTCAAGTGCAAGAGGCCATCGCCGATGGGCAAGCCTATACCTATTATATCGCCAACATCATGACACAACCCGGTGAGACCGGGGGGTACACCTTGGAAGACCATGTCAAAGCCATCGAGGCGCATACTCGGGTTAAGAAGAAGCTCGTACAAAAAATTGTCTACAATACCGGTAAAATCCCAAATGATGTTTTAAAACGCTATCGGAACATGAACACCGATGTGGTTGTGGCAGGCAATCCTTTAAAGGATTATGATTGGATAACCGATGATTTCGTCTGTATTGAAGATTTACGAGTGCGGCACGATGCGGAATTATTGGCAAGAAGAATTTTTCAGGACTATTTTTGGAGGAAACGGACTTGAGTTTTATCAATCAAGTAAAACGCGACTTGTGCCAAAAAGCAGAAACGGAAACAAAGTACCAACGCGCAGAAATATCCGGTTTTTTTGCAACCGTCGGCAGCCAAATCGTCACACTGGGCAATCAAAAAGAAGCCATCAAGTTACCGGTGGATATGCCCTTTGTCAGTCGCTATTTATATACACAACTTAAAACCCTATTGGGCGTGACACCGGTGCTCAATGTTCATCCGCCTAAAAATCAAGTTCAACAAAAACGCTACGATTTGTACCTCATAGACATCCAACCGGAAGAAGTGATTCGCATTTTGCGTTTGAAGACAAAAAACCAACAACTCATCACGCAAAACAAAATACCTCCTTTATTTGTAGGAGATGATTTGTCTTTTCGGTCTTATTTAAAAGGTGCGTTTCTGGCTTGCGGTTATATGAATGATCCGGAAAAAAGCTACCATTGCGAGATGTCATCGGCGTCGGTCGCTTTGATGGAAAATATCGGCCTTCACTTGGAGAGCAGAGGGATCAAAAATGCTGTCTTGGATAGAGGAACCTCTGCAACGCTCTACATGAAGGAAAGCACCATGATTGCCGATTTTTTAAATCTCATCGGAGCTCACAGCAGTATGTTAAAGATGGAAAATATTCGCATTTTAAAAGAGATGCGAAACGAAGTCAACCGTCAAGTCAATTGCGATATTGCCAATGTGTCCAAAACTTTACGCGCTTCTGAAGAGCAAATTGAAAATATCGAATATCTTTTAATGAATGTCAATCCCAAAACGCTCCCGGAAAGGGTCCAAATGGTTGCTAAGGCGCGTTTGGAGAATCCCGAATTATCTTTAAAGGAATTGGGAGAAACCATCACACCGCCTTTGAGCAAATCTACCGTTTATCGTTCTTTGAAAAAAGTAACGGATCTGGCAGAAAAGCATCGTGTTTTAACCAATAAAAAAAAAGGGAATACACCCTCCTAAAGTGAAAGCCCACCACGAGCCGTATTGTAGCAACTGGTGGGCTTTATCTCTGTTTTTATTAATAAACTGGTCCCATGGGTTTTAACCAGTTCGCTTTCAAAGGGGCGCTGGTTTTAATAAAAGCATAACCCTTCGGTTTTAAAAGAACTTGGTTACCGCTGATCGTTTTTTTAGTAAGCGGATCGAGGGCATTCAGCTCTTTTTCAAACAAACCTTCTAAGGGATAATCGTGGTCTTTTTGGTTGAAAAAGCAATGAATATAGATTCCGTCAAAATATCTGGAGTAAACCAAGACCTCTGTGTCACTTTGATAGGGCAACCATTTTCCTCTTTTAAAAACATCTTCTCGATCTCTCAAAGCGGTTAGATTACGAAAGTCGCTCAGAAGTTCCTGATCTTCATTTCCCCAAGGGTAGGTTTTACGATTGTGTGGATCTTCATAGCCTTGTACCCCCGCTTCATCGCCGTAGTAAATACAAGGCACTCCGGGAAAGCTCATTTGAATGGCGCAAAGTTGGACGAGCCTTTTTTTTGCTTTGGCGTAACTCTCTTCGTCTAGAATAAAGTTCTCTTTGTCTACATGGTGGTTGGGTGCCTCGCCCAAACGGGTTAAGATCCGTGTACGGTCATGGCTACCGATCAGGTTCATATTGCCGAGCCATTGTTGCGCAGGGTAATTTTCACATAAGGATAACAATCTTTGCAAAACATTTGTCGGCGAAGCTTTTTCCAAAGCAAAATCTAACAAAGCTTCTCGAAAGGGGTAATTCATCACAGCATCCAACTCGTCGCCCCAAAAATATTGACGCAATTGGTCATAGGCCACTTTATTGGAAGCATCTTCCCACACCTCACCAATCAAAACAGCATCTTCCTTTTCTTCTAATAACGCTTTTTTGATCTCGACGATAAAGTCGTCGGGCAATTCGTCAGCCACATCCAAACGCCAACCCGAGGCACCGTTTCTTAGCCAATACCGGATAACGGAATTTTTCGACTTGCAAATAAAATTTCTATAAGACGGGTCATGCTCTTCTGTATTCGGCATGTTGTCGATCCCCCACCATGATTCGTATTCGTCGGGGTATTCGACGAATCGATACCAGGAGTAGTAGGGGGATTCCTGACTTTGGTATGCACCTAAATCGTCGTAATAGCCGTCCTTGTTAAAGTAACGACTGGTAGAACCCGTATGACTGAAAACGCCATCCAATACAACATGAATCCCTCTGGATTCAGCTTTACGGCATAGGGTTTGAAAAGTTTTCAAATCTCCAAACTCCGGAGAAATATTCAGGTAGTCCGATGTGTCGTATTTGTGATTGCTGTGGGACTCGAAAATAGGGTTTAAGTACAGAATAGATATATTTAAACTCTTAAGATAATCCAACTTGTCGATGATACCCTGTAAGTTGCCACCATAAAAATCCCAATAGTTGATGCTTCCGTCAAGGTGTCTGAAATAACTTGGAGAATCCTCCCAGCGTCCGTGTATGATAGATTTTGGAAAGTATCGGGCATCCGGGTAATGTCCCTTGCAAAAGCGATCGGGGAATATCTGATACATGATGCCTTCTCGGTACCACTGTGGCAATTCTCTGCCGGGTTTGTAAACCGTTATCTGATAACGGTTTTTTAATGTTCTGGATACGGTACCCGGACCACCTGTGTCGGTTGCTTCGGGACCATAATAGAGCGTTGTCTGTGCCGATTCAAAAGTAAAATAATAATGCAGTAAGCCGGGTTCCTGTGGGAGGGTGATGGTGCAGCTATGATGCATCGGCTTTTCCAGAGCTTTGAGTGTTAAGGAATAGGTGGTATCTTTAAATTCTACCCAG
>LSQX01184690.1_pt1 | contig 12917 bp, 15 predicted proteins | sample 654561 | NCBI WGS metagenome assembly LSQX01 (sample SAMN04489861, study PRJNA283612) | anaerobic digester metagenome | isolation source: 4 biogas reactors fed with cattle manure at either 37C or 55C with and... | place: Denmark: Kongens Lyngby | collected 2014 | reverse complement strand
TGTGGTCTCGGAGATGTGTTTAAGTGACAGCGGCTAAACATTGCGCTTATCCGTGTGTAGAAATAATTGTTTACATCACCCTTTGACCGGGGCGTGCACCTGCATCAGGGCTGAGCAGGTGGATTTCTTCACCGCCAGGGCCTGCAGCTAAGACCATACCTTCGGATATACCGAATTTCATTTTACGTGCGGCAAGGTTGGCTACATATAAAGTAAGACGGCCTTCCAGTACAGCAGGATCAGGGTAGGCGCTTTTAATCCCAGAGAACACATTGCGTTTCACGCCGCCCAGATCAAGGGTCAGTTGCAATAACTTATCTGCGCCTTCAACAAAGGTCGCTTTTTCGATCAGGGCAATACGTAAATCCACGGCAGCAAACGCATTAAAGTCAATTTCTTTGGCCAGTGGTTCTTTCTCAAGCTCACCATTGCTGGCAACTGTTTCAGTGTTGGCAGTGTTTTCCATTTCTAATAAATCTTCTTTGGAGGATTCAATCATCGCTTCAACGTGCTTAGGATCGACCCGGGTGAGCAAGGCGCTAAACGGATTAAGCTGATGGGCACCCAGTGGTACGGCTAAATCAGCCCAGCTCAGAGCTGGCACATTGAGGAACTGTTCGGCATCGGCGGCCAGTTTTGGCAGAACCGGTTTTAGCATAATCACCAATTGTTTAAACAAATTGATGGCTTGTGAGCAGACCGCTTGTACTTGCGCCTGCTGGCCGTCAATTTTACTCATCGCCCACGGCGCTTGTTCTGCAATCCAAGCATTGGCCGCATCAGCCAAGGCCATGGTTTCACGCATGGCACGTGCAAAGTCACGAGCCTCGTAGGCTTTGGCAATGGACGGAGTGGCCTGCTGAAACTGCTCCCATAATTGAGGGTTAGGCATCTCAGCGACCAACATACCTTGGTTGCCTTTTTGAATAAAACCGGCACAGCGACTGGCGATATTGACCACTTTACCGACCAAATCGGAGTTCACTTTGTGGATAAAGTCCTCAAGGTTAAGGTCTAGATCTTCAACGCCACGGCCCAATTTTGCCGCGTAGTAATAGCGCAGGTATTCGGGGTTTAAGTGGTCAAGGTAAGTCCGCGCCTTAATAAAGGTGCCACGAGACTTGGACATTTTCGCACCATTGACCGTTAGGTAGCCATGCACATGCACGCCAGTGGGTTTACGGTAACCTGCACCGTCAAGCATGGCGGGCCAAAATAGGGCGTGAAAATTAATAATATCTTTGCCAATAAAATGGTACAGCTCAGCGCTTGAGTCTTTCTGCCAAAACGCATCAAAATCTAATTCTGGGCGACGGGCACAAAGATTTTTAAAACTGGCCATATAGCCGATAGGTGCATCCAGCCAGACATAGAAATATTTGCCTGGAGCCCCAGGAATCTCAAAGCCAAAATACGGTGCATCACGCGAAATATCCCACTCTTTTAAGCCGCTATCGAGCCATTCAGCCAGTTTGTTAGCCACTGATTCTTGCAAGGTACCGCTACGTGTCCACTCTTGTAGCATGGCTTGGAAATTGGGCAACTTAAAGAAGTAGTGCTCGGAATCTTTTAAAATCGGTGTCGCACCAGAAATGGCTGAGCGTGGATCTTTCAGTTCCGTGGGCTGGTAGGTGGCACCACATTTTTCACAGTTATCGCCGTATTGGTCTGGTGTTGCACATTTTGGGCAGGTGCCTTTAATAAAGCGGTCAGCTAAAAACATGCCTTTTTCAGGATCGAAATACTGGGTGACTGAGCGCGTGGCAATATGGCCAGCGGCTTGTAAGCGTTGATAAATTTGCTCAGATAGTTCGCGGTTTTCTTCACTATGGGTGGTGTAGAAATTATCAAAATTCACCAAAAACTCAGCAAAGTCAGCGCTATGTTCAGCGTGGACATTATCGATTAACTGTTCTGGGCTAATGCCTTCTTTTTCCGCGCGCAACATAATGGCAGAGCCGTGAGCATCATCAGCGCAGACATAAATGCATTGATTGCCGCGCATTTTTTGAAAGCGAACCCACATATCAGTTTGGATATATTCAAGCATATGGCCAAGATGGATGGAGCCGTTGGCATAGGGCAGGGCGCTGGTCACTAAAATTTTGCGGGCTTCGCTCATGGTCTTCCTAACTACTAAAAGTGAATAGAAATAAGCCGTCTACTATATAGGCAATGGCTGTTTTTTTCATCCTTTGCGCAGCTTGTACTTGCTAAGGATTAAGGTCATAGCGGTCAGATTAGGCTAGAATGCCTATCGTTTAGTTTATTATTGCAGTGGAGAACATCATGAGTGCAGTAACCCGCGCTGCGGTTGAAGAAACCTTAAGCCGCCTGATTGATCCCAATTTAAATGCCGACCCAGTCAGCGCCGGCTGTGTGCGTGCCATTGAGATTGACGGCGACCGCGTCAGCGTACAGCTTGAGTTGGGCTATCCGGCTGATTTATTTAAAGCCGGTTGGGCGCAGATGCTCCAAATGAGTTTGCAGCAAATGCCCGGCGTGGGCAGCGCTGAAGTGAAGATTGATACTGTAATTGCGGCCTACCCAGGCAAAACTGATGTGCCCACCTTGGCTGGGGTGAAGAATGTAATTGCGGTGGCCTCAGGTAAAGGTGGTGTGGGTAAATCCACTACGGCGGCAAACCTCGCCTTAGCCTTGGCCCGTGAAGGTGCGCGGGTGGGTATCTTAGATGCTGATATTTATGGCCCCAGCCAAGGCATTATGTTGGGTGTCCCCAGTGGCACTCAGCCTGCAGTGCGTGATGAAAAATACTTTATTCCGATTCGGGCACATGGCCTGTCTGTGATGTCGATGGCCTTTCTCACCACGGATAGCACACCTATGGTTTGGCGTGGTCCGATGGCTTCCGGTGCTTTATTGCAAATGATTACCCAGACAGCTTGGGATAATTTAGATTACTTAGTGGTGGATATGCCGCCAGGTACCGGTGATATTCAATTGACCTTGGCGCAGAAAGTGCCGGTGGCGGGGGCTGTGATTGTGACCACACCACAAGATATCGCTCTGTTGGATGCGCGTAAGGGCATCGAGATGTTCCGCAAAGTGAATATTCCTATTTTGGGTATTGTGGAAAATATGGCGGTACATATTTGCTCCAATTGCGGGCATGCCGAGCATTTATTCGGTGAAGGTGGCGGTGAGCGTTTGGCGGCCAGCTATGATGCAGAGTTGCTAGCCTCATTGCCTTTGTCTATGGCGATTCGCTTGCAGTGTGATGGTGGTGAACCGACCGCCAGTGCTGATCCAGACAGCCAGATAGCGATGATTTATCAGCAGTTGGCACGCACTGTTGCTGCGCGAATCAGTGTGCTCAATCAGCACAGTGCGGCTATGCCATCGATTGAGGTCAGTGACGATTAGTTGAATCAGGTTGCAGAGCCGAGGCGTGTTGTGATAAGTGCCTTGGCCTGCTTAAAAGGAGACTCAAAATGAGTTTTACCGTATATCTTTCCGGCGAAATCCACAGCACATGGCGTGAAGAGATTCAGCAGGGGGCTGACGCTTTAGGTTTAGATATTCGCTTCACCTCGTCAGTGACCGAGCATGATGCCAGTGATGCGGCAGGTGATCATTTAGGGGGGGCCGAGCAGAATTTTTGGCGCGACCATCAGTCCGCTAAAGTCAACGCTATTCGTACTAAAACTCTAATCGAAAGCAGTAATTTAGTGGTAGTGCGTTTTGCTGACCAGTATAAACAATGGAATGCGGCCTTTGATGCGGGCTACTGCGCCGCACTCGGCTAACTTTGCATGCCGACAATATTATCATCCGCTCAAAGAAGTGGATGCTGCTGCTATGGCTTGGGCGACGACTCCGGCGCAAGTTGTCGAGATTCTACGCTATACCACACGAGCTTAAGTGGTGTCGGTGATCAAAAAAGCGCGCTATAGATGGCGCGCTTTTTTGTGGCTGAGCAGTATGTATCAATCAATACGTTTAATGGTTTTAATCACAATTGGATCAATAGGCACATTTTCACTACGGCCGTATAGAGTGGTTTTAACTTGGGCGATTTGGTCAACTACATCCATACCGCGCACCACTTTAGCAAATACCGCATAGCCAAAATCCCGGCTGCTATGGTTTAAAAAATCATTGTCCGCATGATTAATAAAAAATTGCATCGTAGCTGAATCAGGTGCTTGGGTGCGCGCCATCGCCACAGTACCACGCGCATTTTTCAAGCCATTATCAGCTTCGTTTTTAATCGCAGGCTTGGTCGCTTTTTGTTGCATATAGCTATCAAAACCACCGCCTTGAATCATAAAGTTTGGAATTACACGGTGAAAAATAGTGCCGTTGTAGCGTTCGGCATCCACATAATCAAGAAAGTTGGTCACTGTGATCGGTGCTTTCTCTGCTTCTAGCTCCAGTTCGATTTCACCAAAACTGGTATTGAGCACAACATGGGGGTTATCCGCCGCCAGTACATTAGCTGCCATAAACACCATGCAGCCTGTCAGTAGTAGTTTCTTAAGCATAGAGTTCTCACTTTATCGAGTTTAAACAAGCCCATCGCGCACGATTAAGCGTTTCGGTTGATCAAGGGTGTTGCATCCAGCGATGCTTGACTAGGCGGCAGTCTAACACGCTGTATTTGTGCAATATATGCCATCGTTTAAAGCTATTGAGTTGAATCAAGCTTAGGCGCGTGGCCAGGCAAAACTCAGCACCTGCGCAATATGAGTGGCGTCCAGTAGCTGCAGTAAAACACGATCCAAACCCAGCGCAACCCCTGCGCACTCGGGCAAACCCTGCTCCAGTGCAGCAATTAGATTGGCATCATGCAGGCGTTCAGTGCCTTGTAGTTCATGTTGGAAGCGTTGCAGTTGTTGCTTCGCATCGGTGAGCTCTTGATAGCCATTGGCCAACTCCATGCCGTTAAAAAACACTTCAAAGCGTTGCGCGATGAGCACACCCTGTTCGTTGTTAGCCAATTGAGCTAATGCCGCTTGTGAGGCAGGGAACTGATCAATAAATACCAGAGTATTGTGCGGTAAGGCGGGTTCCACTTGATGGCTCATAATCACATCTAACCAGCCGTCGCGGTCGAGTGCTAAGTCAGCATTGGCCAGTTTTTGTCCGCGCTGAGCGATGTCGTGATCGCTGCAGTGATGCACATTCAGTTGCGCGTATTGCGCTAAGGCTTGCGCATAGCTCAAGTGTAAACAGGTTAAGTCGCTAAAACGTGCCGCCAGTAACAGCTGCAGTAATTCAGCCACTTCGTCCATCAATTGCCGATGTGTCCAGCCGACGCGATACCATTCCAGCATGGTAAATTCTGGGTTATGGCGTTTACCCGCTTCGCCCTTGCGAAACACTTTGCAGATTTGATAGATATCACCATAGCCCGCGCAGAGTAGACGCTTCATCGCATATTCAGGTGAGGTGTGCAGCCAGCGTTGTCCTGCTTGGATGGGCGTGATATTGGGGTCGGCAACAGGGGCTTGGGCTAACAGCGGTGTTTCAACTTCCAGTACCGTGCGGGCATAAAAGTACTCGCGAATCGTGCGGTACAGTTGTTGCCGTGCGACTAATGCTGTGCGTGGCGCACTGGGTGACCATAGATGCATGGCTGATGGGTCTCCTGCAATAAATAAGGGAGCCTAGAGCTCCCTTGATAGCTCGGCGCGTTAGGCTTAGGCGCGGCTGACATATTCACCGCTGCGTGTATCGATTTTGAGCGTTTCGCCTTCGACAATAAACAACGGTACGCGCACCACCGCACCGGTGCTGAGGGTGGCAGGCTTAGTACCGCCTTGCGCGGTATCGCCTTTTAAGCCAGGATCGGTTTCTGCGACATCCAGTTCCACAAAATTCGGCGCAGTCACAGAGACCACTGCGTCGTTGTACAGGGTGACCACATAGACCACCTGTTCTTTCAGCCATTTAATAGTATCGCCTAAGGCTTCACGGCTGGCGCCTAATTGCTCAAATGTGCCGTCGGTGGCCATAAAGTACCAAAACTCATCATCGCTGTATAAATACTCCATATCCCGATCAACGATATCAGCGCTTTCTAAGCTTTCGCCAGACTTAAAGGTCCGCTCCCATACCCGCTGGGTGCGGATACTACGTAATTTTACGCGGCTAAATGCTTGGCCTTTGCCGGGCTTAACAAACTCGATATCAATCATGATGCAGGGTTCGTTATCCACCATGACGCGCAGTCCTGGTTTGAATTCGTTGCTAGAATAGTTGGCCATAATGCAATCCTGTCGTATTTAAGGTCCTGAGAAATGTCTAGTGTAGCGCAAACCCAAAAAATTATTTTTCAGCAGGAGTGGGGGCAGGTGTTAGCGCAGTCGTTGCGCAGCAGTCAGCAACTGCTTACTGCGCTTGAGTTGCAAGCGACTGATTTTCCTAAGGGATTAAGTCAGGCTTTGTCATTTCCAGTCTTAGTGCCGCGGCCTTTTGTCGAGCGCATGGGCAAAGGCGATCCGCGCGATCCGTTACTGTTACAAGTCTTGCCGCTAGCGGCGGAAGATCAACTGCATCCAAGCTTTAGCCTAGATCCATTAGGTGAACAAGAGAGCAATGTGGCAACCGGGGTGATTCATAAATACCATGGGCGGGTGTTGTTATTGGCGGCCAGCGGCTGCGCGATTAACTGCCGCTATTGTTTTCGTCGACACTTTCCTTATAGTGAAAATCGCTTAGGGCGTGCGCAGTGGCAGTCGGCGTTAAATTATATTGCCCAAGACACCAGCATTACTGAGGTGATTCTCAGTGGTGGTGATCCCTTGATGCTGCAAGATGAGCGCTTAGCCGAGTTGGTGGCGGGTATTGCTGATATTACTCATGTGCAGCGTCTGCGAGTGCATTCGCGTTTACCCGTAGTGATTGCTGAGCGTTTAACTGATCAATTAACCGATATTTTAACCGGCACACGCTTGCGCAGTAGCTTAGTCTTGCATGTGAACCATCCGCGTGAGTTAACGCCGCTGCATGCTGAGCGCTTAGCTAAACTGCGCCAAGCAGGGGTGACCTTGCTCAACCAAACGGTCTTGCTCAAAGGTGTCAATGACAGTGCTCAAGTGCTGATTGAATTAAGTGAGCAGCTGTTTAATCATGATGTATTACCTTATTACTTGCATGTCTTGGATCGAGTGCAAGGCGCGCAGCATTTTGATGTGACGAGTGCTGAGGCTTACACTTTATATCAGCAGATGCTGGCGCAGTTGCCGGGCTATTTAGTGCCTAAATTGGTGCGTGAGGAAGCCGGACAAGCGCATAAGACCCCATTGCATGCTTTTTAAAGCAAAGGCGGGACAAATCCACCGCAAACAGAGCACGTCTTGCTACACTGCACACTGGATTTATTAAGGTTAGAAAATTTTTGTGAGTACACCAACTGATTTTGCCAGCTTGCCGTTACCGGCAGCATTGTTAACCAACTTAGCTGATTTAGGCTACAGCAGCATGACCGCGATTCAAGCGCAAAGCTTGCCGGTCATTCTCAAGGGCATGGATGTGATTGCCCAAGCCAAAACCGGTAGCGGCAAAACCGCAGCCTTTGGTATTGGCTTATTATCACCGCTTAACCCACGCTATTACGGCTGCCAAGCTTTAGTCTTGTGCCCAACCCGTGAATTGGCCGACCAAGTGTCGAAAGAGATTCGTCGCTTGGCCCGTGCCGAAGGCAATATTAAAGTGTTGACCTTATGTGGCGGCGTCCCTTTTGGTCCGCAGGTGGGTTCGCTTGAACACGGTGTGCATATTGTCGTTGGCACTCCGGGGCGGGTGTTAGAACATGCGCGTAAAGGCACTTTGGACTTGTCCGGACTGAACACCTTAGTGTTGGATGAAGCTGACCGTATGCTGGATATGGGCTTTTATGACAGCATTGCTGACATCATTGAATTCACCCCTAAGCGTCGGCAGACCTTATTGTTCTCAGCCACTTTCCCTGAAGGGATTCAGCAGTTGGCGGCGAACTTTTTGCGCCAGCCACAGCATATTCAAGCCGATATTGAACATGCTGAACATCAGATTGAGCAGCATTTCTACGAAATCACCCCTGAACAGCGCCAAGGTGCGGTGGAACGTATTTTGCGTCATTACCGCCCTGAAGCTTGTGTCTGTTTTTGCTTTACTAAGCAGCAAACCCAAGAGTTGGCTGATTATCTCAATAGCCAGAAAATCTCGGCGCTGGCCCTGCACGGTGATTTAGAGCAGCGCGAACGTGATCAAGTCTTGGCCTTATTTAGCAATCGCAGTTGTAGCGTGTTGGTGGCCACCGATGTGGCGGCGCGTGGTTTGGATATTGATGCCTTGCCGATGGTGATTAACGTTGAACTGGCGCGTGACGCTGAAATTCATACGCACCGTATTGGTCGTACTGGACGTGCGGGCGCGAAAGGCATGGCGATTAGTTTGGTTGGACCTAAAGAAAGTCATCGCGCCAATGCTATTGAAGAGTTGCTGAAAAAACCTTTGAGCTGGCATTCGCTAAACGCCCTAAAAGAGTCAGATGGCCAGTCTTTGCTACCGGCGATGGCGACTTTATGTATTTCTGCCGGCCGCAAAGATAAATTACGCCCAGGCGATATTCTCGGGGCCTTAACGGGTATTGGTGGTTTGACCAGTGCGCAGGTGGGCAAGATTTCGATCTTTGACCATCAGGCTTTTGTGGCTGTTGAGCGTTTGCTGGCACGACAAACCCAGCAGCGTTTAGAAGAGGGTAAGATCAAAGGTCGTAGCTTAAAGATACGTGTTCTTTAAACACCCAGCATAGCTGGCGCTCGGTGTGAGTGCTGGCTACTGTTGCTGACGCAGAGGTGTCAGTAAGTCGCTCAGGCCATTGTGATCGATTTCATGCATCAGCTCCAACAGTCGTCCCAGATCGCTCTTAGGGAAGCCTTCGCGGGCAAACCAGTTGAGGTATTGACCGGGGAGGTCGGCTAAGAGGCGACCTTGGTATTTACCAAAGGGCATGCGTGTGGTGACGAGGCGTTGGAGGTCTTTAGGCTGCATGGGCTTCACTGTAGGGTGGTGGTCAGGCTTGCCTAGTGGCAAATATTGCTGTGCAGCATATGCTAGCAAAGCGTTCGATGAATATTGGGTAAGTTTAGCACTTACTTTTATTGCTTAAGAGAATTCAAATGATTGTAAAAGGTTTACGTAATGGTTTAGGCCAATTGATTATTTTTGCCGATTGGCTGACTCGCCCTAAAGCGATGCAGCGCAGCGCAGCGAAACAGGCCGAAGTGGATGCAGCCACTGCAGGCTTAGCCTTGTATCAGTTTAAAGCCTGCCCTTTTTGCGTAAAAGTACGCCGTGGGATGCATGCCTTAAATCTTAAGGTTGAGCTGCGTGATGCAAAAAATAACCCGCAGTTTCGTCAAGAATTAGAGCAGCAGGGCGGGCGTATTAAAGTGCCATGCTTGCGTATTGAAGAAGCCGGTGAAGTACGCTGGATGTATGAGTCCAATGATATTCTGGCTTATCTAAAAGAGCGCTTTGCATCATAGCGATAAGCTCGCAGGCGTGCTGCGTGTCGTACTGTGGAGCAGCTGTGCGTTCCTTGATGAGCCCGTACGGGGTTCACGCCTTTGCAATCACGCCTGCTTGGCTTGTTGAGGGCAGAACGACACTGGTGCAGTAGGCGCGCGCATACCTTGCAAACTCAATCTAACCTAGGCTGCCATACGTTAAAGAATAGTCGCCAGATCAATCTGATCGCTGCGTTGAATATTGGCGGTCAGGGTGCGACACAGGCTTAAAAACTCACTCATGGCATCGGTTTGATATTTGTGCTTATGCCAAATAAAGGTGAATTGTCGAGTTAAATTGAGCTCAGGTGTTTCAATCGCGACTAAGCTGCCACGGCGAAAGGCATCACGCAATGCCAAGCGTGAAATACAGCCAATCCCCAAGCCGGATTCCACGGCGCGCTTAATTCCTTCAGTATGCTCAAGTTCCAAGCGAATATTGGGCCTGTGCTGACGCTGCAAAAAAGCCTGCTCAAACGCCAAACGTGTGCCTGAACCCTGCTCACGAACAATCCACGCCTCATTTACCAGCTCACTTAAACTGGCATGCCCCTGCTGGGCTAATGGGTGCTGTGGTGCACAAAAAACCACCAGCTCATCGGCAATCCATGGCTCAGCAATAATATTGCTATCCTGGTAATAACCCTCAATTAGACCCAAATCCAATTGGTAGCTGGCGATTTGCTGCACAATTTGCGCAGTGTTATGCACATGCAAGCGCACCTTACAGCTGGGATGCTGCTGCATAAAGTGACCAATCAAGAGCGTGGCTAAATAGTTACCAATAGTCATGGTCGCGCCCACCGATAATGAGCCAAAGCCATGGTTGCCGGTGAGCAAACCTTCCAGAGCTTGTGCTTGCTCTAACAACGCCAGCGCGCGCGGTAACAACTGCAAGCCTAAAGCATTGATGATCAAGCGCTTACCGGCGCGATCAAACAGCATACAGTCGTAACTGCGCTCCAACTCTTTAAGTGCGGTGCTGGCGGCTGATTGCGACATGGCCAAGTGTTCTGCTGCCTTAGAGACGCTTTGATACTGAGCGATGCAGGTAAATACCTGTAATTGGCGAAGAGTCAATCGCATATCTGTATTCCTGATATGATTTATACATATTATCAATTTAACAGATTAAGGTTTTAAACCTACACTCTAACCAATCTTTTCTTACGCTGGAGCGTGTTATGAGCAATTTGAATGTCGAGCAGGTATTAAGTGTTCATCACTGGAATGACAGCTTGTTCAGTTTTAAAACCACCCGTGACCCAGGCTTGCGCTTTGCAAACGGGCAGTTTGTGATGATTGGTCTTGAGGTTGAAGGCCGTCCTTTAATGCGCGCCTATTCAATTGCCAGTCCTAACTATGAAGATCATCTCGAGTTTTTCAGCATTAAAGTGCCCAATGGGCCACTCACTTCACGCCTGCAGCATTTAAAAGCCGGCGATACGGTCAAGGTCAGTAAAAAACCTACCGGCACTTTATTGCTTGATGATTTACTGCCAGGTAAGCATCTGTATTTGCTCAGCACCGGCACAGGTTTAGCACCTTTTATCAGTGTGATCCAAGATCCAGAAACCTATGAGCGTTTTGAAAAAGTGATTCTGGTGCACGGTGTGCGCCATGTCAGTGATGTGGCCTATAGCGATTTTATTACTGACAACTTACCGCACAATGAGTTTTTTGGTGAGCAGTTACGCGATAAATTAATTTATTACCCAACCGTGACCCGCGAGCCGTTTCGCAATCAGGGGCGCATTACTGAATTGATGCGTAGCGGTAAATTATTTGCGGATATTGGTTTACCGCCAATCAATCCCACCGATGATCGCGCAATGATTTGCGGTGGCCCAGACATGCTGACGGACACCAGTACTCTGCTGAATGAGTTTGGCTTAAAGGTGTCACCGCGCTTAGGCACGGCGGCTGATTATGTGATTGAGCGGGCATTTGTTGAGAAGTAGCATCGAAGCGGCTTATCAAGCATAGATACTCTAAGGTAAAATACCGCCCTAGCAAAGATGCTAGAAGGCGGTGTTTTACAGCACAAGGAGAACGTTTTTAGCGCAAGACAACAAAAGCTTTTTTCACAATATCAGAGGCTGCTTGTGCTGGGGTTTGGCGGATAGAGGCTTCTTGTTCGGCAATAATGCTAAACAATCCATCCAGTGCCTGTTCGGTCACATAGTTTTCGATCGAGGCATCTTTACTGTCAATGACTCCGAAACTGGCTGCTTGCCCGGCAAAATTATTGAACTTGAAATCACCGGGTTGGCCAAGCTGTTGCACCGCCATACGTGCGCTTTGCTCCAGCATGGCTGTCATGCCATCGCCAGCTTGCTTTTGGCTTAATTCATTTAATGATAAAGCATAGGCTTGCGCTGCAAATAGCAGCCCAATACATCCAGCAAGATAGGCACGCATAGTAGTTTCCCTCAATCAGCGCTTATACAGCGTTTTTGAATGCCTGTTCGGGAAGCAGTGCTGCCGCTTCACGATCCAGCACAATAGTTAAGTTCGAGTGCTGTTTAAGGGCTGAGGCGGGTAATCTTTCATCAATCTCGCTGCTAAACAGTTGCGCCATAATGTCAGTTTTATTACGCCCTGTAGCGACTAAAATGATTTCTTTAGCTTCTAGGATATCTTTAATACCCATGGTGATTGCGAGTGTGGGCACTTCACTTTGCTCGACAAAGAAACGTCCATTATCAATTCGCGTTTGCTCAGAGAGTTCGACCACGTGAGTGCGACTATTAAAGCAGGTTTGTGGCTCATTGAAACCAATATGGCCGTTTGAACCAATACCTAATAATTGTAAGTCCATTCCGCCCATAGTTTGGATGGCGTTTGAATAGGCAAGGCATGCCGCTTCAATATCGCTGGCCAAACCATCAGGTAAATGAATATTGTGCTTGGGTATATTGAGTTGATTAAATAAGTGTTGGCACATGTAATAGTTATAACTTTGTGGATGTTCAGCGCTGAGGCCAATGTATTCATCCAAGTTAAAGGTGGTTAATTGTGAGAGATCAACCGGTGACTGCTGTAGAGCCCCGAGCAGTTGAGCATAGACCGGTTCCATGGTGCTACCCGTCGCTAAGCCCATTACCGCAGAGGGGGCTGCTTTGATTTTTTCCAGAAGACGCTGCGCGGTATAAAGGGACACTTCGTCTACTGTATCGAAAATTTTATACATAATTAAAGATCATCAAATAGGAGATAAATAAGTACACCCTGTACTCAGACAGGAATTATAACTGTGTAAGCCTTGCTGTATATAGAGTGTTGAATAATATTTTGTATCAGGTGGCAACGTCACACTTAATGGATAAGCAACAGGCCTATAGAGGGCTTATGACAGTTGGCAGGCTGATATGTTGGCGGTTTCTAAAGCTGAGTGCA
>LSQX01276278.1_pt1 | contig 12918 bp, 14 predicted proteins | sample 654561 | NCBI WGS metagenome assembly LSQX01 (sample SAMN04489861, study PRJNA283612) | anaerobic digester metagenome | isolation source: 4 biogas reactors fed with cattle manure at either 37C or 55C with and... | place: Denmark: Kongens Lyngby | collected 2014 | reverse complement strand
AATTTTACAAACTATGGTTAAGTAATGATACAAAAACTTCTTTAGAAATAGTTGCATAAATTTCTTAACCAACCCTAAGAATAACTTAGCCTGGCTGACGAATGGTGTCAGGGGTGCGAAGCAGGTTTTAACCCTTGCCCTTGACAACATGAGGAAGACAGCTAGACTCCTTAAAGAGTTGAGTTAAGTACAAAAATAATGAATTTCTATAATAGAAAGAGTTCTACGTAGATAATATCCAATAACGGGGGGTCAAACCGATACAATATTTATATAATTGATAACATTATACAAATAAAGCAAAAATTCCAAAATATATTAATTGTCGGTGGGACGCGTTAATATATGAGGGGGATTTGTTATGAAATGGAACATCGGCTGGGGTGTCATATCGAGCTGCAATATGAAATGTGAATTTTGTTACAGCAAAAAAACGAGACAGGAAGTGCAGCAGCTTTCTTTTTCACAATGGAAGAATTTTATCGATCAGAATTGCGATAGCGTAAATAGCATCAATTATGGTACTGGCGAAAACACGCTTAGCGACGACTGGTTTAGGTTAGTGGATTATATTGGCACCCATTATCCGTTTATTCGGCAGGCACTTACAACAAACGGATATCTGGTAAAGAGGGTCCGTGAGAACGCCGAATTCGATAGAATTGTAAAAAACTGTATTTCGGAAATTGATGTTTCACTAGATTACTGCATACCGTCCAAACACAATGCGTTCAGGGGGTTTGATTCTGCGTATGAATTGGCTATCAAAACGCTTTCATATTGTGAAACGAATGGTATAATATCGACCATAGTGTTTATGGGAACAAATTTAACTCTTGAGATACAAAACATCAGTGGACTATTCGATATAGCTAAGGCATACCATTCGAAACTGCGACTGAATATATTCAGGCCTACGGATGGCATTAATGACCATTCAAAAAGATTTATCGCTGACTTTTCAAAAATAATAGACGCATTGAAATGGATTAATGAAAATCATAAAATCATCGCCATCGATGATCCATTGTTCGCTTCCGTGTTATGCGATGACTATGAGCAAATTGACCCGTCCGGGCTTCAGAGCCTACGCATCCTTCCAGATGGAAGCATAACACCTTCCACCTATTTGCTCAAAGAGAAATTCAGAAAATTCAATATACTGGAGAACCATGTGCTGAGCAAAATAGATTCAACGAACGTGGGTATCGAGTTTGATACGCCAGCCGAATGCGCACAGTGCAGGTATGTGGACAAATGTCGTGGAGGAGTGTATGACAGAAGATATCTGTGGTATGGTTCCTTCAATAGCAGGGACCCGTATTGTTTATATCGGCCGGAGAATTATGTGCCGGACTTCAAGGTTCGAATTTCAAAAGTTGATTCTTTCCAGTCGATCCATCATGGATATCTGCCCACTATGTTCTTTGGCGTCTAGCGTGTATGTTTTGTCGGCACGCTTGTACAGGGCTTCAATTAGTTTGGAGGATTATTATGAGTTACGATTTGTCATGCTGCTTCAGAAATGGCGATAAAAACAAGTATAGGATCTTATGGGAAATAACGGATATGTGTAATCAGCGATGCCCATTTTGTCATGCAAAGGGGACCAACAATATAACCATTGAGGACGTCAAGAAAATACTAGATAATCTAAAAATACTTCAGATAAAAGATATCATTTTGACGGGGGGGGAGCCATTCCTCAGGAAGGATATTTTTGAAATTATGGATATGATCCAGCGAGGAGGATACTGCGTAGATTTGTGTACTAATGGCACGTTGCTGGATAAAGAGAAAATCAGCAATCTCAAGAAGTATGTTTCGGAAATCTCCGTGTCGCTTGACGCTCACAATCGCGAGTTGTATCGGGTGCTCAGAGGCCGAGATGACTTTGACAAGGTAATTCAGAATATTAGGGAGTTGGTCTTCCAAGGGATCGCGGTTCACCTGATCTGCACATTAAACTCCCATAATTATCCATTTGTTGAGCAGATCATAGCTCTTGCAGAGGAATTACGCGTTGACTCAATTGCGGTGGCAAATATTATTGCAGATATAGCAAATGATGTTGACTATGTAAAAAGCGTTCTACTGACAGATGCCCAATGTAAGGATATCATGTTGTTGATTGAGCGGTTGCGACCTGTCACAGGAATCATCATAAATACGAAAAATATACGTAAAGTGTGTGACAACAAGCAGTGTATGGCGGGAAAAAACATTCTGGGAATTACCAGTGATGGATACCTGATCAGTTGTATCATGAGGAGGAATTCTAGAAAAATTAAAATCACGGGGAAAATTGATGCGCAGATGCTACATGATCTGACGGCCGATTATATGGAAAGTTTTCAAAAATAACTGGAAATTCAATATATTTCCAGCATAATCCGCATAGCTTTCAATAGAGAGCCTAAAGAGAGTTAAGGCATAACATAATGCACGATATAGTGACATTATTGTACATTACTACGAAAATAACTTAACCCCTTCCAAGGTCTCAAAGACTCTTGCGAAGGCTCGCTCCTTGACAATTTAATATATTAATCCTAAAAAGGACAATACTACCCTATGCAAGTATAATTGTCTATACTTGCCAGATAGATATGCGGTATAATGAAAATACTTCAATTATACAGGTTGCTTTACCTCAAAACCAAGTTTTTGAAGTTCATAAACCATTCTTGCAACTCGCTTTTGCTCTGTTTGAAGCCTGCGTGCTTCAAAACAGCTTTCGTTATACTTTGTATCTGTTTTAAGCATAGTATAGATGATTACAAGTAGTTTCCTGGCAAGAGCTATAATTGCTTTTTTAGGACCTTTACGCTGCTTAATCTTCCAATACCAGGCACAGAGATACGATTTCCTTTGGCGGGTTATTACCCATGCGAATTCACAAAGTGTCACCGCCGGTGTATAATTGACCCAGGAATAACGAGAAGGAATTGACCCACCCCCTGGCGAATTATCCCTCTGATTAATCCTATAAAAAGATCGGAGGGAAATAAATGCTAGGGAGTGGATCTATTATCATGTTACACGAATTAAGAGCAAAGGGCAAGAGTATTCGCGCAATCGCTCAAGAAACCGGTCTTTCAAGAAATACTGTGAGAAAATACCTCAGAGCAGACGGTATCCCTCAAAGGAAACCGCATCCTAAAAGGGGTTCAAAGCTTGATCCCTACAAGGATACTATTCAACAGATGATAAATTCAGGGATATTCAATTGTGAGGTTATTTATGAAAGGATTAGAGAGGAGGGCTATACTGGCGGCCGTACCATCTTGAAGGACTATGTAAGGCCATTCAGGCCTACCAAACAGGTTCCTGCTGTGTGCCGCTATGAAACCAAACCAGGCCAACAAGCCCAGGTTGACTGGGGTGAATATACCTACATTGATGAAGAGAGCGGTGAAATGCGTAAACTTTATATCTTTGCCATGGTATTGGGTTATTCCAGGGCCATATACGTGGAATTTACAAACCGCTGCAATGTTCATACTTTCATTCGTTGTCTTATCCACGGATTTGAATACTTTGGCGGAGTAACTGACATAGTGCTCACTGATAGAATGAAAACCGTAATACTTGGCACTGATGAGAACAACAAGCCGATATGGAATTCCACGTTTGAAGATGTGGCTGCTACCCTTGGATTTATTCCCAGGGTATGTAGGACACGGCGTCCGCAGACCAAAGGCAAGGTAGGAAGCAGTATAGGGTTTATTAAAGATAACTTTTTACCGGGCAGGAGGTTTACAGACTACGGTGATTTAAACCGTCAGGCGATAGCGTGGTGTGAAAAGAAAAACAGGAGGATACACGGCACTACTGGCGAAAGGCCTATTGACCGCTTGGAAAAAGAAAACCTTAAACCCCTGCCTGTCTCTGATAGATACCAAAAATTCATGGAAGAAGTAAGAAAGGTTCACAAGGATGGTCTGTTGAGCTTTGACGGTGTAAGGTACGGTGTGCCGTGGCAGTATAGTGGGAAAGAGGTGGTTGTAAGGGATAAAAACAGCAAAATTGAAATCCTTTATGAAGGGAAGGTGATAGCGACCCACGAAAAGCATTACCGTTCGAGGAGTGTAGTTTTTATCAAAGATCAGTATAAAGGCCTTAAAGAAGCTGACGGCATGATTTATCCTAAGCCAATAGCAATTATATCGTCTTTTCTGGAAGTAGAGAAGCGTTCTCTGGGTATTTATGAAAGCCTTCTGGAGGTAGATAGGGCATGATAGACTTTGAAAAAGCTCGGACTCACCTTGAAGAACTAGGTCTTTCAAATGCAGCGTCCCTCCTTGATGCCCTCCTCGAAAAGGCTCAGCATCGAAACAGTACGTACGTTGATTTTTTAAACGACCTTCTAGAAGCCGAACTTGTTGAAAGGCAAAGGCGGAATATGGAGGTAAGGACGAAACTTACCAGGCTCCCGTATAAAAAGACTCTGGAGGAATTTGACTTTACCTTTCAACCCAGTATTGATGAGAAAGCGATAAAGGAGTTAGCCACGATGGCCTTTGTTTACCGGGAGGAGAACGTAATATTTCTTGGCCCACCTGGAGTAGGGAAGACGCACCTTGCTGTAGGGCTTGCTATGGAAGCCCTATCACAGGGGATATCGGTTTATTTTAGCAGCCTTACAAGGCTTATTGAAGACCTCAAGAAGGCCTATGAAGAGAACCGATTAGAGAAGCGAATGAGAATATATACGAGGCCTAAGCTTCTTATAATCGATGAAGTAGGGTATCTTCCATTAGATGGTCTGGGTTCGAATCTCTTTTTCCAGCTAATAAGTGCTCGTTATGAGAGAGGGAGCATAATTCTGACAAGCAACAAAGGCTTTGGGGAATGTGGGGAGCTAATGGGAGACCCTGTGCTTGCCACTGCGGTATTAGATAGATTATTACATCATGCTCACATAATTAACATAAGGGGCAACAGCTACCGTCTAAAGGACAGATTAAAAGCCGGGCTATATGCCAGTCAGCGTGATAATGCTTAATTTAAAAAGCCAGGGTGGGTCAATTTAAATCCGCTATTGACAAATTATGCAGCTTGGCCCCCTAATTTCGGAGATTATGCACTGAACGCTTTAATATTCACAGTATTGCTCATGAATGCTTCATAGAACTTGTTTGGAGCCATATATTTTATACTGCCATGCCTTCTTCTTTCGTTGTAGTATCTCATATATTCCGTTATAGTAGCATACGCCTCCATAAAGCTGCTAAACTCGTATCTGCTGTAGCATTCATCCTCCAGTATAGCATGAAATGATTCTATGTGAGCGTTCATATTCGGTGTTTTAACCGGTATCCTTTCATGCACCATACCTAATTCCTCCACAATGTCGCCAAAAGCCTTAGAAATAAACTGTGGGCCATTATCCGTCCTTATCTTAGGCAGCTCCATCCCCTTCTCAATCCCTCTTTTTGCCAGAGCACTCTTAACCACTCTGCTGGCATCCTGAGCTGTACAGGATAAACCTAGATGATAGTCTATTATGGAGCGGTCAAATACATCTATGACCGATAACTGGAAAAAGAACTCATCTGTACCTGATATATAGCCGTATTTTATGTCCATCTCCCAGAGTTGATTGGAACCATCCACCGTATCCATTTTGGCTAAATGTTTAGGATGTCTTGAAAGTAACCTTCGTTGAGGCCTTAAGATCCCCATCTCATCGCATAGTCTGTATACCTTTTTATGGTTTATCGCTATGTTATAATCCTCTTTAAGGCATACTGTAAGCTTGCGGTACCCATATGGAAAGCCGTCACCACATACCAGCTCGCTAAGCCACTCCTTTATTTGTTCATCGGATACCTTTCGGCCGCTTTTGTCCAGTGAATATCCGGGTATTGGCCTGCCAGTTTGGCTATCTTTAGCTTCATGGGCTATTTCTTCATGATCTACGGACGGTTTATCCTGCCTGCTAATATTCTCGTAATAAGTGGATGGTGTTAAACCGACAAAGTCCAGTATAAGGCAAGCCCTATACCCCCGTGCAATCCACTTGCTAGCTATTTTAACTTTGTCGGCTATTGAGGGTTTAGTGTATCCCTCAGTTCTCTTAAAACAGCTAATTCTAGCTCTTTTTCACCTAGGAGCCGTTTTAAGGTTATATTCTCCTTGCTCGTGCTCTCCAGGCGCTTTTCGATCTCCGAAAGCCTCTTAGCCTCATTTCTGGGCAAAGGCTTAACAGAACCCCTCTTTTTGGCGGCGCTTATCCAGCCATAAATTGTATTCGAGGATATGTCGTGCCTGCGGGCCACCAGGGATACATTTCCAACCTCGTTGCATTCTTTTATCACTTGTTCCTTGAATTCCTGGCTATACTGCTTTTGTGCCATATTTTATTTGCTCCTTCCCTAACGTTATTCATATATTATCATATACAAGGATTTTATCCAAGTCCGTTAGGGGGCTAAATAGTATGCAATAGCTGCTTCATTCGGTGTGTCAAGGGCAAATTGCTCAATTTGTTCTTTTATGTTGCGCTCTAAGGTGCGTCATGATATAATAAGTGTGTAGTAGCGTAGAATGGTTGTGATGAAATATGCTTGCGGAATGCAGGATTCATATAAAGAATTACTAAAAAAATAACTTAACCCCTTCCAAGGTCTCAAAGACTCTTGCGAAGGCTCGCTCCTTGACAATTTAATATATTAATCCTAAAAAGGACAATACTACCCTATGCAAGTATAATTGTCTATACTTGCCAGATAGATATGCGGTATAATGAAAATACTTCAATTATACAGGTTGCTTTACCTCAAAACCAAGTTTTTGAAGTTCATAAACCATTCTTGCAACTCGCTTTTGCTCTGTTTGAAGCCTGCGTGCTTCAAAACAGCTTTCATTATACTTTGTATCTGTTTTAAGCATAGTATAGATGATTACAAGTAGTTTCCTGGCAAGAGCTTTAATTGCTTTTTTAGGACCTTTACGCTGCTTAATCTTCCAATACCAAGCACAGAGATACGATTCCCTTTGGCGGGTTATTACCCAGGCAACTTCACAAAGTATGCATTTTATATATGGGTTACCTTTATTGATGCTCACTCGTTTTTTTTACCAGCGCTTTCATTGTTCCCTGGACTTAACCCTGCCCAGGAGCAAATATGTTCGGCAGTTTTGAATTTACTCATATCAGTGCCGATTTCTGCAAGTATGGTAGATGCAGCGATTTTATCTATGCCTGGTATACTGTCTATTAACTCTATTTGATGTTCATACTTCTGGATATATGAATTAATCTGGCTTTCAACCTCTGCGAGATGAGTTTTAAGACTCTCAAGATGATTAAACATCATCTTAAGAAACTGCATCTGGTGTTTATCCAGTTTGCCGTTTATAGCCTGCATTATTTCATTTATCTTTCTGCGAGTCTGGGTTTTAAGATAGCCGTCAAGGTCCTCGATAGTAATACTGCCGTGGGTATAGAGATGCTTTATTATTGCACTACCCGAAGCGCCAAATATATCTGATATGAAAGATGAGAGTCTAAAACCGCAGCTTTGTAGAAACTTCTCAATACGGTTTTTTTGTGAGGTGATATCAGATATAACACTTTTGCGGTATCGGGTAAGATCCCTTAGCTCCCGGATATCTTTATCTGGGATAAAACTTCCGTTTAAGAGGCCAGCCCTTAAAAGAGTAGCAATCCATTCAGCATCCTTCATATCAGTTTTCTTGCCAGGTACGTTCTTCATGTGTCTTGCATTGGCGACAATCAGGGAGATGTGGCCATCAAATGCTGTTTCAAGGGTTTCATAGACAGGTATCCAGTATATGCCTGTGCTTTCCATAGCCACATGCATGCAGTTTTCTTCAACAAGCCATGCTTTTAGAGCATCGAGGTCTGAAAGCAAAGTTGAAAATACCCTGATTTCTGAGGTAGGCTGTTCATTAACTGGCCCTTTGAGAAGGCAGGCAACTATGGAATCTTTGTGGATATCAAGCCCGCAGCAGCATTCAAGGATATCTTGCATATAAATCAACTCCTAAATAATTATTTTGACAGGAATGATTGCCCGAGATTATATGAATTTTACTACTCGTGCTAACCAAGGTGCACGATTGGTTGTGCTCGAAGGCAATCAGTTTACGTTAAAAAACGGGGTATTATTCCTCCAATGTACGACCAAACTCTGTTCCTGTCTACTTTAGCACATAATTGAAATTATGCAAGTACATCAAACTCATTTTCATCCTTGGTTGTGATTGTGAAATCATGATCCGTTGTAAAATATAAGTTCAGAAAGGAGTTCCTTATGAATTGCTGTTTTGTTCCATTGAAAAATGGGATAAGATTACAATGGGATATTACCAATCGATGCAATCTGAAATGTATACATTGCTGTGCGAGTAAAGAAGAGGTAGAAGAGCCAACAACCGTTGAGTATATTGATAGAGTGGTCGATATACTTGCTAAAAACGATGTGATGAAGGTGACGATTTCCGGAGGAGAACCCACTCTGAATAAAATGCTTTACTATATTGTATCGAAACTGAAGGAAGCGGGAATCAAGGTCGGGATTGTCACCAATTTATATTACGACTATACCCTTATCGAACCGTTGATAGACAAGTTGGATTCAATTACTACTAGTATTGATGGACCTGCGGATATCCACAACAATATCCGAGGACAGAATTGTTACGATACGATCCTTCGTAATATTCTGAGAATAATAAGGGTAAAGAATGTGAAAGTCATTACTACGCTCAGCAAATTGAACTACGGGCATATAGAGGAAACGGTTTCTTGTTTAGCTGGGATAGGTGTGAAAAACATCATGTGCGCCTACATAACGCCGCGGGGGAAAGGGGCGCTCAATAAAGAAATGCTGGAACTTCAGATTGACAAAAATAAAATAGAAAATCAGATACAGCGATTATCCGAAAAGTATGGGGTCAATATATCGTCCAGCGTGTGTTCACATTACTTTAAAAGTCTGGACAATCAATGTTTAGCAGCAAATAAGATTTTTTACCTATCTGCTTCGGGAACCTTGCATCCCTGCCATCTCTATACGGAATATGGTATCAGTATTTTTGAGGATCAATGTTTTGATCTAGTAAGAAATTGGTATCACAATAGTCACATTCTTGGGGAAGAGGTAAAATCATGAACGGTGAATATTCTGGTAATTTGGGGATTATATCCATGCCTGGTACGAAAAAGTTTTGCTCGAAAATTGATTTTTACTTAAAACAGTGGCGTGAAACCGATCATACGTTTATCATCGATGCGGAATATCCAAGATTTTCTAGCGGTGACGGAAAGGTAGTACTCACCGAATCGGTAAGAGGAAAAGATATTTACATCGTGTCAGATCCCTACAACTACTCTATTACCTATAAAATGCGCGGAATAGATACGAACATGAGTCCTGATGACCATTATCAGGATATCAAACGGGTAATATCGGCGATAAACGGAAAAGCGTGGAGGATCAGCGTGATCATGACCATGCTCTATGGGTCACGGCAGCATGCTCGCAGTTGCCGGGAATCGCTAGACTGTGCCGTGGCCTTAAGAGAACTAGAGAACCTCGGTGTAAAAAATATAATAACCTTTGATGCTCATGACCCCAGAGTTCAGAATGCTATTCCCTTAACCAGCTTTGACAATCTGTATCCCCACTATCAGATGATGAAGGCGCTGGTAAGAAATGTGGGCGATATTTCTATTGATCCTTCTAGAATGATAGTGGTCGCACCAGATGCGGGAGGAATTCAGAGATGTTTGAAACTCGCCGAGTCACTGAATCTGAATATTGGGATGTTTTATAAAAGAAGGGATACAACTCATGTGACCGAGGGACATAATCCAATTTTGTTCCACAAATTTTTGGGTGACAATTTATTTGGGAAAGACGTTATCATAGTGGACGACATAATAGATACGGGAGAGTCGTTGATAGATTCATTTACTGAGCTTAAGAGAGGCGGTGCCAAGAGAGTGTTCGCGTTCATTACGTTTGGAATGTTTACGAATGGATATGAGTGTTTCGAAGTGGCGTATAGAAACCATTTGTTTGACAAAATATTTGTTTCAAATTTGATATACCGACAAGAGGAACATATCGCAAGGGAATGGCTTGTTGATGTTGATTTATCGAAATACGCTGCGTATATTATTGAATCAATAAACAAGGAGATTTCGATCAGCAAAATACTGGATCTAAAAACAAAAATAAGTAAATTAATAGAAAGTCTGAAGTAGGGTGATCCATATGTCTAGAAAGTATTATCTTGGTGTTTTAGATTCCTGTATCGAAGTATGCTCAAATTGCTCCGAAACATTTATGAGCGCGATTTTTGATTCCCTTCCTCATATTGCTGGCCTCATACTTCAGGAAGAACTTAGATTATACCAAAAGCTATTTACAGTCAATTTATGGCTCTGCTCCAAAGATGTAATTGCCCAAAGGAGAAACATTCTCAGTGGCCAACCGAAACAGATCGTTGTCCATGGCGGAAGCAATCAGGACTTATACAAAACCGCACAGCTTTATCAGGGGAAAGATAAGGATACCTACTTGTTTGATGAAGATGATTGTATCGTAGAAAAGCGAAACGATCTTCATTATCTGGATTGTTACTTTGCCAATTTGAAATCGTGGATACCGCGCTATATTTTAAAGAGTATAATAATGGAATACTTCTTCAGTCAAGGGTACGTGGAAATGCATTGTTCCGCCATCGATTATGGAGGGAAAGCGGTTTTATTCATTGGCTCGAAAGGTAGTGGAAAAACCACGGCATTATTATCGTTTTTAGCGTATAATCATTCGGCTAAAATCATTTCTAACGACCGGTCTCTGCTCAAATACAATCCGGAAGCGGAGTGTATAGATGTGATATCAGTCGACAGCACCATACGGATAGGGACTGGCACCTATAAAGCTATATTTGACAGCTATAAAGACAACGCGTTTTTAGATTGCCTGCGTCAGGCAAAAAAAGTTGGAAACAAGCTGAATGTTTCTTTTGAAGAATTATCCGATTTCGTGTGTATCGAACCAGTGAAAGTTTCAGCGATCGTTGCCTGCAGCTTGGATTTGAACTGCTGTTCCGAGATCGAAAACAACGATCATGCAGTCGGTTTATATGATTATTTATTCGAGGATGACAATGAACATCCGAACTGGCTGCATATATTTTCACGAAGAAATGGATTGGCTGAAAACGAAATAATGAACAGCCGGATACAGTATTTTACTGCAAAAATCGGCTTCGATATTAGGGAATTTGCGGTGAAGTTTTATGAATGCATGGGTGGTGGCATATGAGCGAATTATTGTATAAAAAAAGCATGGAAATCATAAACGATTATTATCCGTCGCTTTTAGAGGAATATTATCAAAATGCGATGAAGGTGCCTCAATATATTTTTAATCATATATTCAGAATCGTTTTACAGGTAAATGATACGGTGCACATATCCAAAATGTACAGAAAACTTCTCGAAAAACAGCTGCCATCTGGGGGCTGGGGGAGCTTGCAATCGAATTCTGAGGGTCTTTATGGCATAACGGCAACCGCATTACAGCTGTTGTTTTGGACTATTGACCGATTGCGAAACGACGAAAGTTCAGTTAAGATTATTGAAGACTCGATAGCAAGGGGCATTGATTACCTGTTGCGGACAGATGGTGATGAATATTGGGTGGAAAAAAATTCTTCTGATCGAAAACATGGAATACTGGATCTGAACCATTATATATTACAGTGTTTGTACTATGCACTGAATTATGAGAACGGATCCGATAAAAAATTCCAAAAGGGGGAAACGGCTTACTGGTATGATAAGCTGTCAAACTTTTATCTGAGGACGCAGGAGGAAGACGGAGGATGGCATGAAATTGGGAAGCCGCGTTCTAGAGTAGGAACGACGTCAGATGCTTTGCGTGCGTTGCTTCCAAACAAAAAGTATGTCAAGTATATTGGCAGAGGGATTCTGTTTATCATCCATAATCAAAATCCTTATTACGGTTACTGGGATGCGGGAAATTTAGATAAATGTTTCGATGCTTCCAAAGCGCTGATAAACTCCGTCTGGGCGAATGATAATATTTTCACCAGTCTTGATAGTATCGATAAGGGATTGGATTATATCCTAACATATGATGTCGACAGGATGAATTTTGAAGAAAAATGCGATTTGATGACAATTTTAATAGACTATGTGGATTTGTATAAAGGGAAAAAATATTTTATGGCCAAAAAGTTCTTCTGACGTGGGAATGACTGAATAGAATAGAATATAGGACTTACGCAAAAGTCTGACGAACCTTGAAAATCTAATATTTTAAGCTGCGAAGTTTTCGAAGATGATTGTTCTTATGCTATCCTCACCTATAACTTTTGGCACAAATTTGCCTTTGCTGAGGGAAGTATATACTGTAAATACCTTATCTCCGACTTCTATCTCGGAAGTCGATTTGAGGTAATTTACGGTATCTCCTATAGTCTCGAATCTATGAATTATCCTCATATATTCGACAAACATATAGGAGATAAACACCAGGGTTAAATGCCCTTGCAGCTTTGTATAATCCCGCATATGGCATTTCTCAAAACCCAGGTGTTGCTACCATAGTTCGTAAGCTCCAATATCATGGACCTTATATAGAAGCCGACAGAGGGATAGTACCTGTTTGTGGCTTAAGAAGCTGGATGATAAACATGATGATCTTCGTTAAATCGTCCCCTATGGCCGATAAAGCCCTATTTATTGCATCATGAGATACTATTCCTATAGCAGTGGTTACTGACAGAGCGGTGGGTATTTCCACAACAATATAGTTTGGCATAATCACGGTTAACATATTGCCAGACATCTTTACAAACTGCTAGAGAACAACCTTTGTCTACCTATTTAGCCCCCTATTAGGT
>LSQX01180174.1_pt2 | contig 12918 bp, 15 predicted proteins | sample 654561 | NCBI WGS metagenome assembly LSQX01 (sample SAMN04489861, study PRJNA283612) | anaerobic digester metagenome | isolation source: 4 biogas reactors fed with cattle manure at either 37C or 55C with and... | place: Denmark: Kongens Lyngby | collected 2014 | reverse complement strand
TATTAAAGGCATAATTAAAATCAACCAATATTATTAGTCTATGGATATAACCAAAGACCGTTTTGCCTTTATTTATGATATAATAATTGCAAATAATATAATAAAACCTTAGGGTTTTATCCGATGCAATTATTGAATCGGTGTAAAGCAAGCCAATTAAGGCTTGCACTTATGATCTAGTAATTATACTATCTGGTTGCGAAAAGACCTATAATCACAAGATCAATCAGAGCATATGGTCTTGCCTTAAATCAATGTGTTTTTCATAACACATAAACCAGGAACAATGTTTTTATGACATTTAAGGTATAGGGTAATATGATTGTCGTAAAATATGTAAGAAGAGAGGGGTATGGTAATGAAAATAGAACATGATATACACGTGCATACACATCTGTCATCCTGTTCAAGCGATCCTAAGGCTACCGTAGAAAATTATTTGAAGTTGGCAAAGGATAGGGGTTTAAAACTCATAGGTTTTGCAAACCATTTCTGGGACAGTAATGTACCCGGTGCCTCTGAATGGTACAAGCCCCAAAATTTTGACCATATTATGAAAATTAAGGACGAAATCCCGCAGGACACCTTAGGGGTTAAAATCCTTATCGGTTGCGAGACGGAGTACTGCGGAAATGGCAAGGTAGGGATAACCAAAGAGGTTGCCGATCAGCTGGACTTTGTTCTAATACCCATATCCCACCTGCATATGGAGGGGTTTGTAAGGGATGAAAGTATAACCTCCCCGAAAGATGTGGCCAAACTCATGGTTAACCGTTTTAAAGAGGTTCTGGAATTGGATCTGGCTACAGGTATCGCCCATCCATTTATGCCGCTGGGTTTTATAAATGTGGATGAAATTCTATCCCATATATCCGATGACGAATTTAGAGAGTGCTTTAGCAGGGCTGCGGAATTGGGTGTAAGCATAGAGCTTAATGCCGGATGCTTCCCCGGTAACCACGGAAAGGAAACTGACTTATTTCACGATGAGTCTATAATCAGGCCCTTTATTTTGGCCAAAGAATGCGGCTGTCTGTTCCATTTTGCCAGCGACGCCCATTCTCTGGACCATATGAAAAGTTTATTCACCATGGAAAGAACAATCAACATTCTTGGCTTGACTGAAGAAGATATTCTCCCCTTATGTAGGGTTTAAACAGAGGTGCCCTGCTAAATATATGGTGTTTGGCAGGGCATTTTCTATTTACAAGACTATCTATAGTGCACAAATTTACTGGCTTTTTTAAAACAAATTGTAAAATTATTTTGGTTTTGACACAAATTTAGCCTGTAACCCTTAATATGGTGTTATAATATCAATATTCAAGGTCCTCTGTATAAATCAAGATTTCAATATCCCAAACACAGAGGGCTTTTTCTGGAATGTTGCGAAAAAATCCATCATTGCATAATTAATTGGACCATACCATCTGGCCTTAATTCAATGGTTTATTCGTAGCATACAAATCAAAAAGATTTTTTACATTATCTTAAACACAAAAACGATGTCTATGGTAAAGCATATGCATTGCCGGTAAAGGTAGGTGGATTTATGTACAGTATAGAAAAACAAATATGCCTTAATCGGTTGGTTGATGTCCAGGATTTTGTCATACTAGCATCCAAATATCAATGTGACGTAAAGGTAAAAAGCAAAAATTCAGTCACCGATGGCAAGAGTATATTGGGGATCCTATCCCTGGCATTATGGAATCCGGTAACCGTATCCGCATGCGGTTCAGATGCCAAGCAATTTGCAGCAGGGCTTGCGAAATTCCGTTCCCATTAAAGGGGTATCACAATTTTCATGGTTGGGGATACCCTCTTTTATTATGCCTATATCCTCCCTTCACTAGAGGTCCCGCCCTTTAAAGACATTTGGGGTTAATCTTTTTCCATCAAGTATCTATATTTCACTCATGTCATTTCATTTAAGATCTTCTAATATTTCCACCCTTTACTCCGAACATATGTTCTGATATAATGATATTACTCTGGAGGAGGAATATCATGGAAACCAATAATCGCATTGTATTTCATATTGATGTGAATTCTGCCTTTTTATCCTGGGAAGCGGTCTATCGACTTCAGCATGGCTCTACCCTGGACCTTCGAACTATTCCGTCGGCAATTGGGGGAGATACCACTACTCGCCACGGCATAATCCTGGCCAAATCCATTCCTGCTAAACAATTTAAAATCCATACCGGTGAATCCGTACACTCGGCCAGGCTGAAATGCCCCCACCTGATGGTTGTTCCGCCCCGTTACCATATATATATCCAATGTAGCAAGGCTCTGGTCTCTATCCTCAAAGAATATTCGCCAGCCATACAGAGATTTTCCATAGACGAAGTCTTTCTTGATTATACCAATATGAGCACCCACTGGGGAGATCCAATAGAGACTGCCCATATGATAAAGGATCGGATTAAGAAGGAGTTGGGGTTTACAGTCAATATAGGTATCTCCAGCAATAAGCTCCTTGCCAAGATGGCATCGGATTTTCAAAAACCGGATAAGGTGCATACCTTATTTATAGCTGAGATACAGGAAAAGATGTGGCCACTTCCCGTAGAGGAATTATTTATGGTAGGTCGGGCCACAACTTCCAAACTCCGCAATAAGGGCATATTCACTATAGGTGAGCTAGCCACAACCGATCCCAAGCTATTGAGCCAATGGCTTAAAAGTCATGGCCAGCTTATCTGGAAATTTGCCAATGGGATAGAAGATTCCCCCGTTAGTGGAGGTCCTCCCATAAAGGGACTGGGTAATTCGACTACCCTCCCTTTCGATGCCGAAGACCGAAAAACCGCACACAAGACCTTATTGTCCCTGACTGAAACCGTGTCAATGAGGCTTCGGGATATTGGAAAGTCAGCCGGCGTTCTGTCGGTATCCATAAAAGATCGGGATTTTGTATCCGTTTCCCGTCAACAAAAGTTGGATGTACCAACCAATTCTACCAATATACTTTATAAAAACGCCTGTATATTGTTCGATGAGCTATGGAAGGGACAGCCGCTGCGGCATCTGGGGTTAAGGGCATCGGACCTGTATAGCGATGATCTCTACCAGCTTTCCTTTTTTGAAGCCGATATTGAAAAGCAAAGGGCCGTAGATACAGCCGTAGATGAAATCAGGGAACAATATGGCGGCGATTCCATTATGCGCTCATGCTTCCTTTACTCAGGCCTGGGTCATATGATGGGAGGCGTAATACAAGAAGAGGAATACCCCATGATGTCCAGCATGCTGTGATTTTTGATGACAAACGAAACGTCCCCTTGACATGGGGCAAATAAAATCAACCAAGCCCGCATAATATAGAGTACGACTATGGCCTGGTTGATTATATAAACGGTTATCTCCCGGAAAATTCGCCAATGGCTTAGCTTTCCGGGGGCTACCGATCAATTGTGGTGATATAATATATGAAAGTCCTGATGAAACCTATAGAAATGATTGCCTGGTTTACCCAGGATGGGTTGCCCACCCCAATTCGTTTTCGGATGGAGCAACCTGATGGTAGTTATATAGTTATCAAGATAGCGCAGACCATATCCCGTAAAGAAGAGAAGCTGGCCGGCAATCCCATGATAGTATTCACCTGTCAAAGCCTCGTACATGGTACAGAAAAGCTCTATGAGATTCGCTACGAACTAATGACCTGTAAGTGGTATATCTACAAAATTTAAATCATTCGGATAGGAGCCTTCTCTCCCCTTGTATCTTTTGTAAAGGTGCTATATCCTGGGATACCTCCATGGTTCCCATATATTCTCCGTTTTCATCCCTTACGGCAAAATATCTGATGAGGACATACTTCTCTCCCATTCTGATCCAAAAGTCCTCATGATCCTTGGCTCCGCTTTTAAAATCCTCCACTATTTGATTTACTACATGCATGCTGGCGGGAGGATGACAGTTCTGCACGGTTCTTCCAATTACACTCTTGGGCCTTGCAAAGATCCTCTCGCTGCTTTGTGAAAAGTATTTCACCCTGTCCTCTTTGTCTACAAAGGTAATATCTATAGGCAGATGATTAAGCAGGGTCTCAACCTCATGCACCGTCAGCACTCCGCTGTCAAAGCGCACTACATCGGACTCAACATGGGGCTGGGAAGAGCCCTCATCATAATCCGCCCTTTCCGGTATCCATTTTGCTCTTGGAGCTATAAAGGTATAACCAATCTCATCGCTATCTCTATAGACGGTTAACCACTCATCTTCGGTCAAGGTGTCGACCAATAAGGGAAACAGTATGTTTTCTTCTTTGAATATCATCTCCTTAATATCCCCGACTACTCTTTCAACCTTTTGAGCTACTTCTTCTTTGTTCCCCTTGTAGTCGTTAAGCAGAGCATGTGCTTCCTTGAGCTTATTGCGAATTTCATCGTCTACCCCCCACATTACCTGTGGTGGGGCTGTAATGCCCGCATTCTCCAGATGTGGAAACACCAGATTTTCCTTGCGACTGTAATGCTTATCAATTTCCAGAAGCTCCCCGATATTTTCAAGCAGGCCATTGACATTCTCCGGACTATCAGAGTCCTTAAAGGCTACCAATGCAGGTTCTACCTGGGATTCCAGTTTCTTCCCTATCTCCCTGTTCTCCCATTTAAATGTATGCATGGGGTGACCCGGAATTTCTTCTATGTGCACGGGCTTATGTATATCCTCGATGGACCCTTTGAAGACCGCAGCGTGAACATCACAGAGCCTTTGCACCTCTTCAATGGGCATCCCTTCCATTATAAGGTTTTGTTCCATCTCAGAGATCTCGGATACGGATACACCTTCAATTAGTTTGGCAAAGCGTTCCTTTACCTCATCAACGGGTTTTCCATCGTGTAGCTCCATGATTAATTCCTTAAGTACCTTTTGTCTATATTCTCTATTATTTATAAGTTCACTCATTTTTTTCTCCTCCGCTCTTTCAGGTAATTATATCCTTTATGGTATAAATAACCCCCCATAGATTTTTTAAATCATATATATTATTCGCCATTATGGATAGGATATCCGATTAATATAAAAACCTGCGACCCATATGGCATATGGATCGCAGGTTCTTATTAATAGAATATTTGGTTACATGATTTAACAGGCATATGCACTCAACTAATCATGTTGATGGCATTATTAGTCGTTTTCCAGAAGCTCAATTAAGACCTTCAGCTTCTCCTTCGTATCTATGTATGCATAACGACCACCTGTATATTCGCCCTTCTGTATGAGGGGCATGCCGTTTCTTTCCAAAAGCATAACCTTTTCCTTCATACCATCAATAACAAAGGCAATATGATGGAACCCTTCGCCGTTTTTGTCCAGATCCTCCCTCCAAACACTGGGAGTCTCGTCGGGCTCGATTAATTCGATGGTCAGATTCTCTCCTACGGGGAAGAAGGCCAGTTTTGCTCTGGCTTCGCAGGGTTCTCCCCTGAATTCCGCTTGGGTCTTGTCGATGGTATCGGTTATGCTATACCCCGGATTTTCCACGCCCAGAAAATCGGCAAAATCCTGACAGGATTTTTCAATATCATTTACCAGGATTCCAACCTGGGTTACGATTCTGGTTCCCAGAATAGACTTATCCATATCTTTCACCTCCTTTCCTTATAATTACCACTTGTTCTTATGAATTCTTGAAGCATCGAACCTATCAGCCGGTTCCTTGCTTTCTGCCGGATACCCTATGGATACTATGCATAGCGGAATCACTTCTTCCGGTATGTCAAGTAAATCCTTAAGTGCTTTCACCCTGTCATCAACAGGATAAACTCCCAGCCATACAGCTCCCAAGCCTAATTCAGTTGCCATCAGCAACATATTCTGGGTAGCAGCTGAACAATCCTGCACCCAATATCCTTCATATCTTTGCCGTGGGAGGTCGCCACATACGACTATAGCATGGCTTGCCTTCTTTAGCATATTGGAATGGGGATGAAATTTGGGGATCTCATTCAAGGTTTCTCTGTCATCAATCACGATAAAATGCCACGGCTGCTGATTACCCGCCGATGGTGCTGCCATACCGGCTTTTATAACTTTTTCAATAAGCTCGTCCGGTACAGGCCTATCGGTATAGTCCCTGATACTTCGTCTATTAAAGATCACACTCACTTAGCATCTCCTCCTTATATGGTCTCAGGATAGTTCTGTTCCATGCCTCAGATATTTTTTTATGATTCAAAGCACTGCCATCCTATTGTATCATACCCGGGCATCGAGCTTCAAGGTTTCCCCATCCCCTTATATCTTCTATTTTATAGTTGAATTTATATATGTTTTATATGTTTTCTTCCATTGTCAATGTGAACATTCGTAGCCATCATTCGCACCATTAACTGCCAAAGCGCATTTAGCTACTTCCCAAGCTATCCTGATACGCTAAATTAAAATGGGTTTGGGATATTATTGGATTAATTCAGATGCTTGTTTATTTGTCGTAATAGTGGTACTATATGTATCATATACTTTAGCAAAATATCAATATACACGTCCATTCTCCGGCATCCAATAACTCCTGATATGACTCTCGAATGGGATCCGGAAAGTATATATTGTTATTTTATAGTTATAAATAAAATCTTTATAAAAATGGTAAGGGGGTGGGGTGATGATGAAGAATCCAATTATTGAAATAGAAAATTTAAGTAAAACATTCAAGAGCACAAATGGAGAAGTTCACGCCCTAGACAATATAAACTTAGAAATCCTTGAAGGGGAGATATTTGGGATCATCGGTATGAGCGGTGCCGGTAAAAGCACCCTGGTTCGATGCATCAACTTCCTGGAAAAGCCCACCCAAGGCACGGTTTTTTTTGACGGTAATGATCTATCGCGCCTTACCAAAAAAGAACTGTACAAAATACGTCAATCCATGGGGATGATTTTTCAACAGTTTAATTTGCTCATGCAAAGAGACGTAATCGGTAACATCTGCTTTCCCTTGGAAATAGCAGGTGTGGATAAAAAGTCAGCCAGAAAACGCGCATATGAGCTATTGGAGCTTGTGGGGATTTCAGAGAAGGCTGATTCCTATCCGGCCCAGCTATCCGGGGGACAATGCCAAAGAGTGGCTATCGCCAGGGCATTGGCAACCAACCCTAAGGTACTCCTGTGCGATGAGGCTACCAGCGCTTTGGACCCGGCGACTACCCAAGGAGTGCTGACTCTATTAAAGGACATTAACAAACGCCTTGGAATCACCATCGTGGTAATTACCCATGAGATGCGGGTAATCCAGGATATCTGCAATCGGGTGGCTATTATTGATCATAGCCGTATTGCAGAAGTGGGTGATGTTGAGCAAATCTTTTCCAATCCAAAGACGGCTGCAGCCAAGCGATTAGTCTTCCCGCAGGATCAATCCATAAGGCATTTTTCCGGAACTCGGTGTATAAGAATCGTTTTTGATGGCAATTCCTCCTTTGAACCGGTTATAGCAGGTATGGTGCTGGATTTCCGACAACCTGTCAATATCCTATTCGCGGATACAAAAAATATTGACGGAAAAGCCTTTGGACAACTTGTAATTCAATTGCCTCAGGATGATGACATTGCCAATGGTATGATAGAATATCTAAGGGCGAAAGAATTAACGGTAGAGGAGGTTGAAGGATATGTTTGAGCCGCAAATAGTAAGCATGATAGGATGGGGGTTCCTGGAAACCCTATATATGACATTAGTTTCAACTCTTGTGGCCTATATCCTGGGCTTGCCTCTTGGGATTGCCCTGGTAGTTACGGACAAGGACGGTATCTATCCGAAAAAGTATTTTAATATGGTTCTTGGTGTTATCATAAATCTTTTGCGGTCTGTACCCTTTCTGATCCTGTTGATTTTGGTGTTTCCCATTACCCGTTTTGTGGTAGGTACAACTATTGGTTCTAATGCTACCGTTGTACCCCTGGTCATTGCAGCCGCTCCCTTTATAGCCAGGCTGGTGGAATCTTCCCTTAAAGAGGTGGACAGCGGAGTTATTGAGGCGGCGGAATCTATGGGTGCATCCCCTGCACAAATAATCTGGAAGGTAATGCTTCCGGAAGCAAGGCCATCTTTGATCCTGGGCAGCGCCATAGCGGTAACCACCATTCTTAGCTATTCAGCTATGGCCGGAATAGTAGCCGGTGGAGGCCTTGGGGATATAGCCATAAGATACGGGCTTCACCGATACGAAACGGATATCATGATTGTATCGGTTGCAATTTTGGTCATAATAGTACAGATCCTCCAGGAGATAGGGATGAGGCTGGCCAAAATCGGAGATAAGAGAAAATAGTTGCTTTTAATGGAATTTAAGTTAATCTGCTAACTGAACGCGGCGAGATTCTTAAATGAATTCCTCGCCGCGTTCTAAATAATATTCAATACGATAATTAGGAGGTTAGAACTATGAGGAAAATTTTACTTATTCTACTCAGTACTCTATTGGCACTATCAATATTAGCCGGTTGTGCAAAATCCGGCAGCGACAAAAAGATCATAGTGGGTGCTTCTCCCACCCCCCACGCGGAAATTTTGGAAGTCGCCAAAGAAGAGTTGGAGAGTAAAGGATATGAACTGGAAATCAAGGAATTCACCGATTATTTTCAGCCCAATATGACCCTGGACACAGGTGATTTGGATGCCAACTATTTCCAGCACAAGCCCTACCTGGATGATTTCAATGCGGAGAATAAGACCAAACTGGTATCCATTGCCGCCATCCATTATGAGCCTTTCGGCATCTATCCCGGCAAGACACAGTCTATTGATGGGCTGCCCGATGGTGCCCAAATAGCTGTACCCAACGATGCTACAAACGAGGCAAGAGCCCTACTCCTTCTGGAAGCCCAGGGACTTATAAAGTTAAATCCCGATGCCGGCCTTCAAGCTACAGTCATTGACATTATAGAAAATCCTAAGAACATCAAAATAGTAGAAATTGAAGCTGCCCAGCTTGCCCGCTCCCTACCCGATGTCGATATGGCAGTTATAAATGGCAACTATGCCATTCAGGCAGGATTGAACGCAGCTACTGATGCCTTGGCTATAGAGGAGCAGAGTTCACTGGCTGCAGAAACCTATGCCAATATTGTAGCAGTCAGGGAAGGCGATGAAAACAGCGAAAAACTTAAGGCCTTGGTTGATGCCTTAAAAAGCGATAAGGTAAAGCAGTTTATCGAAGAAAAATACCAGGGTGCCGTTGTGTCGGTAGATTAATTTTAATTGTTTTCCCAATCGATCCCGTTTGTATCATTACCCATAAATATAGTAAACCTGCTTTTTTGGATGAGGATCATGTGGTAAAAAGATATAATAATCCATATTTGACGCGTCAAAGTACAAATAACAGAACATAATGTTCTGTTATTTTTTTGAAATTCTATAGCATATTGTAGTTATGCAATGGTCCCCTTCCAATAGATTTTATAGTCATTTCCTGCTTATCCTGTATTCCATCATACATGATTTATTCCTTTAGCTAAACACAAATGTATCACATTTAACATATCATTATTATATAAACCCTAGATTTTGATAATGGGAAGACAGGAGGTCCAGCAGTTGCATTATAATGATAAATATTGGATTCCGGATTTCGAAGATGAAAATGATACAGCCAAGGTGAATCCGTCAGATCCTACCACTATTCCTAAATTTGTAGATCCATTGCCTATACCTGATATAGCAAAGCCTATCATGAATTATAATTATGAAAAAGAAGAAATATTTTATCATATTAGGATGAAACAAGCCTATCACCGATTTCATAGGGCTTTTCCTATGACAAAGATTTTTGGCTATAACGGGACCTATCCCGGTCCAACCTTTATGGTAGAAAAAGATACCCATATAAAAGTCAAGTGGGATAACCAACTGCCAACAAAACATTTCCTCCCCGTAGATCACACCCTCCATGGAACAATGGATACCCCTGATGTCAGAACCGTCGTTCATCTGCATGGGGCTAATGTAGCAGACCACAGTGACGGCCACCCTGATGCATGGTTTTCCAATGGTAATAAATATGTGGGCCATAAATACACCAGGGAAGTGTATGAATATACTAATCATCCGCCTGGGGCTACACTGTGGTACCATGATCATGCCATCGGAATTACCAGGCTTAACGTGTACTCTGGTCTGGCAGGCTTCTACCTTATAAGGGATCAACTTGAAAAAAGACTCAACCTGCCAGGGGGGCTCCTACGAAATACCAATAATGATTCAGGATAAAGCCTTCAATGAGGATGGCTCCCTATTCTATCCCGATAATGCAACCCCACCGGTAGACAACCCTGTCCCATCGACACCTTCATTTTTCTTTGGTAACACCATAGTAGTCAACGGGAAGGTGTGGCCCTATCTGAAAGTCGAACCACGAAAATACAGGTTTAGAATACTGAACGCTTCCAACCTAAATGCCTATGATTTAAGCCTGAGTAATGGCGGAGTGTTCCACCAAATTGGCACTGATCTGGGATTATTGCATCACCCAGTGGATATTAGCTCCTTTATACTGGAACCGGCGGAAAGAATAGATCTGATTATCGATTTCTCTAAATATAAGGGTCAGGAAATTATACTCCAAAATAATCCTATTGGTCCCCCAAGTCCGGGTATGGATATGATTATGAAATTTATTGTAGGTAATAAATCAACCTTTGTTGATAACAGCCAAATACCTCAAGAATTAATGCCCTTCCATAAAATCAATCCCCATTTGGCGGTAAGAGAAAGGACCATGCACTTGGATGAAACAACGGATCACTATGGCAGAGTTCTCCATCTTCTTAATGGGAAAACATGGGATGAACCGGTCACTGAAAGGCCCAAACTGGATACCATAGAGATTTGGCACTTAGTAAACCATTTTGATTTTCCTCATCCTATCCACATTCACTTGGTGCGTTTTGAAATATTGGGCAGAAAAGTATTTACTGAAGATGATTTCCATGAGAATGGGAGCTATAAATATAATCCAGACAGCTTAACTCCCCCTCTGGAGTACGAAAGGGGCCCTAAGGATACAGTAAGGACAGAACCGGGCCAGGTTACATCTGTCGTCATTCATTTTAAAGATCATCCCGGCCACTATGTCTGGCATTGTCATATACTGGAACATGAAGATAATGACATGATGAGACCTATGGTTGTCAAAGAAAGCTAGTAAATTAGGGATGGGTTGACTTACTAACTGACATACCCATCCCTATTCTTATTTACCATAGGATCATTATTAAATGGAAAAGATCTAAATACTTGCCTGAGCATTCTTAATCATAGTATCCAAGGTGCTTTTTAGTGTGTCAAGATCATCCCGACTGATACCGGACAGGGTATTGGCTTGAAATTCTTCCACTACAGGCAGGATATCCAGGTATACCTTAACACCTTCCTCAGTCAACTCCAGCTGTTTTATCCTTTTATCTTTCTCTCCACTAAGGCGTTTTAGATAGCCTTTAAACTCTAAACTCTGGAGGAATCTAACCACCGTAGGTTGACTTACCGACATCTTTTCAGCTAAATCCCGTTGGGTTAGATTATGGCAATTATATATATAGTGCATTGCAATCCACTGAGATCTGGTAACCTTATATCCCGCTAATTTCCTCTCAAGCACATCTGCAAAAATTTTCCCACTTTGACATGTTATAAAGGCAATACAATCATCTAAATTAAACAATGAATTCACCAACCAATATTAACATCTTCTTTCTTATATACTTGGGAGAGCTGCTCAACAGCCTCTCTTTTGTGCTACGTTTAATACCGTACCACTCCGGCTGGTACCAATTTAACTCCATTTTGTAAACAATCTCCTACCGGGCAGGTCTTCTCAATGAACTCTGCAAAAGCTTCCGCTTTTTCTTGGCTTTCATCGGTTTTAAAGTGCATTGTAAAACGGATCTCCTGGAATCCATTCCTTACATCGGCCTTGCCCATGAAGCCATCGGGATCCAGGTCCCCTTCCAGTTCTACATGAAACTCTTCAAATTTAAAGTTGTGGGCAGCCGCAAAGGCTCTTGCTACGATTGCTTGACATGCACCTAAGGCACATAGGAGAGCCTCGACGGGATTCATAGCGATATCGGTTCCACCAAGCTCCTTGGGCTCATCCATAATGATCTTAAATCCCCTGGCTTGTGTCTCAACTTGCATTCCATCCGGTAGGTTCTTTGCAGTTGCTTTAAAAGTTGTTAACATTACAACATCCCCCTTCAAACCCATTATTTCGACATCTTTTGTTAATATTTTAACATGTCGTACTATGATAGTCAATAGTTAGCTAATTAATATCATGAACGTGATAATTCCTCCAACATAATCCGGATGTTTTCAATAGGGGTATCCGGCAAGATCCCGTTTCCTGCACCTAGTAGCAACCCTCCCTCAGGCTTATGGAAAATTTCTATAATCTTCCTTATATCATCCCTTATTTCCTGGGCAGTGCCCTTTGGGAGCAAGTGTTGCACGTCCACACCCACTAGAAAGGATATCCTGTCTCCAAACATTCTGGCCGTCTCCACCTCATCCATACAGCCCTTTTGAACCGGATGAAAGACATCCACCCCGGCCTCGATCAAGTACTTCATCAGTTTGGTGTTATCACCGCAAGAATGGAGGAAGAAATGCATCCCCCTGCTATGAACATAGTTAATAATCTCACAATAAAAGGGAAAATATAGCTCTTCAAATATCTCCGGAGACATCATAGGCCCGGATTGGTGGCCTAAATCGTCTGATGTAAAGATTCCGTCAAAATCCAATTCTTTAAATCGGTCTACTATAGCCTTATAATAATCCGTAAGATGTCGGCATATGATTTTTAGCCCATCCATATTGTCATAGTAGTCCATCATCAGGTTTTCCATTCCCCTGATACCCCAAAGCCTTTCGTGATATAGCCTCCACCATCCTCC
>LSQX01292996.1_pt1 | contig 12919 bp, 11 predicted proteins | sample 654561 | NCBI WGS metagenome assembly LSQX01 (sample SAMN04489861, study PRJNA283612) | anaerobic digester metagenome | isolation source: 4 biogas reactors fed with cattle manure at either 37C or 55C with and... | place: Denmark: Kongens Lyngby | collected 2014 | reverse complement strand
CCGTCACCGGCGGCCTGGCCATCTTCCTGTTCGGGGTCATCGGCCTGCAGGGCGTCGCGCTGATCCAGTCGGAGCGGGTGAACCTCTTTGAGCCGCGGCAGCTGGCCATCGGCGCCGTGATCCTGGTCATCGGGATCGGTGGCTCGATGTTTCCCGGCGGGATGCTGCCGATCCCGGTTCCGGGCCTGCAGACGGCCTTTCCCGATGGGCTGCCGGCCATCGCCACCGCTGCCGTGGTGGGCATCCTGCTGAATGCGCTATTCCTCGTCGTGCCGCCGAGGGTGGCCGAAGACATCACCCTCGACGAGGCCCCCGAGCCCACCGAGGCGGTCGAGGCCGTCGAGATAGCGTAGGCAGCGCAGCGCCCTTCCGGGCGGATGCGCAGCGCTCGGGCGGCCCACCCTCCAAAGGATGGGCCGCCTGCACCATCCGCGCCCGTTGACAGCACCTCTGCCGAGTGCTACGGTGTGCGCCCCGGGAACGAACACCTTGCCCTTCCCAGGGGCGCCGCAGTGGGCATCGACCAGCATATCGTCGGTGCTCCCTACAGAACAGGAGTGCACCACCCCATGCCTTCCGAGGCCGTCTATCCTACCGGCAAGCTGCCCCTGGAGACCCTTGCCGCCCTGTTGCAGTGCTGCCCCGCACAGGACCCCCGCCTGGTGGCGGGGCCCCGACCCGGCGAGGACGTGGCGGTCATCGACATGGGGGACCGCTACATGGTCGTCAAGACGGACCCCATCACGTTCGCCACCGACGAGATCGGCTGGTACGCCGTCCACGTGAACGCCAACGATGTGGCGACCAGCGGCGCGACGCCGCTCTGGATGCTGGCCACCGTCCTCCTCCCCGAGGGGCGCACCACCGACGCGTTGCTGAACGGCATCTTTGGGCAACTGCGATCCGCCTGCGACGAGCTGGGCATCACCCTGGTCGGCGGCCACACCGAGGTCACCTATGGGCTGGAGCGGCCGATCGTCGTGGGGGTCCTGATCGGCGAGGTGGCCCGGGAACGGCTCATCACCACGGCGGGCGCCAGGGTCGGTGATCGGGTCCTCCTGGTGAACGGCATTCCCATCGAGGCGACGGCCCTGATCGCCCACGAGCGCGCCGACGACCTCCGCGCCCGGGGCTATAGCGAGGCGTTCATCGCCCGGGCCCGCGAGTACCTGCACGATCCCGGGATCAGCGTGGTGGCTCCGGCGCGCATCGCCGCTGCGCACCCCGGCGTCCACGCGATGCACGACCCCACGGAGGGCGGGCTGGCCACCGGCCTTCACGAGTTGGCCTACGCTGCGGGAACGGGGCTGCGCCTGGATGCCGCGCGGGTGCCGATCGCGCCCGAGGGGGCTCGGCTCTGCGCCGAGTACGGCCTGGACCCCCTGGGGGCTATTGCCTCGGGGTCGCTGATCGTGGCGATCGACGCGGAAGAGGCCAAAGCGCTCTGCGCCCGCTATCGCGACGCCGGCATCCCCTGCGCGCACATTGCCGACCTCGTGCCCGAGGAAGAGGGGCTGTTGATGGTGCGCGATGGGGAGGTGGTACCGCTGCCGCGCTTCGACACCGACGAGGTGACGCGGGTGTTCTGATGGTACTGCCCTACGCAGTGCTTCGCGAGAGGACCCCATGACCGACCACATGCGCCAAGCGAATCGCCGACACTGGGATGCGGCATCTGAGGGCTGGGAGGGCCTGCGCGACCAAGACCAGTTGTGGCGCGTCTGCATCGAAGAGCCATCGGTGGCCTTTGTGGGCGACGCGCTGCAGATGATCGGTGAGTGTTGCGGGGATCTTGGCGGCCAGCGGGTCTGCGTAGTGGGTAGCGGGGACAACTATGCCGCGTTTGCGCTCGCCGGCATGGGAGCCCGGGTAACGTCGACCGATATCTCTACACGTCAGTTGCAGGCGGCAGCTCGGCGCGCGGCGATCCTCGGGCTAGACATCGAGTTNNCGATGCCGTGGGTCTGGATCCGCTGGCCGATAGTGCGTACGATCTCGTCTGTTCGACCAACGGCTTCTGGGTCTGGATCGACGAGCCACACCGAGTGTTCTGCGCCGTGTCTCGCGTCCTGAAGCCTGGCGGCCACTATGTCATGTACGACGTGCACCCCTTTCAGAGACCCTGGCGGGACCAGACTGCTATCGAGATGGTCAAGCCTTACTGGGCCACTGGGCCCTTTGTCCAGGCCGAGAAGGGCCGCAGGACCTACGAGTTCCATTGGACCCTGGCCGACATCGTGAACAGCCTTCTCGAGGCCGGGCTGGTACTCCGGAGGGTGGCAGAGAGCGGAGCCAAGGACTCGCGCTTCTGGGAGGGCCCCACGTATGCGCCGGGCACCGATGACAGCCTGCTCGACTGGCGCACAAACCCGCGCGCGGGGTTGCCCAGTTGGCTCACTCTGGCGGCGCAGAGGCCCTGAGGGCAGTATAGCACGCCGGCGGGCGCCCCGGTCACACCATGTGCGACCCCTCCGCCAGCGTCCGCGCCAGCGCTTGTTCCTCCTCCTCAGTGCGCACCTCGCCATCCAGGAGGGCATCCCGCAGGCGCTCGAGGATCTCCCCATAGATGGGCCCCGGCGGCACGCCGAGGGATCGCAGGTAGTGTCCGTCCACCCGGGGACGAGCCGCGCTCAGCTCCCGCTNNCATAGAGGTCGAGCCGCTCGCGAGCGGGCCCCGCATCGGTGAGCACCGAGAGGACAAAGCGCTCGCCACGCCCAAAGGGCTTGAGCAACCTGTAGATGTGGCTAGGCAGCATCGCCGGCGAGCCCAGTTCGGGTAGGCGGTCGCGGAGGGCGGCCACCTGTCGGAGAAAGCGCGTGTCGTGCTGGGTCAGGCGCAGGCGCGTGGTGAACGCTGCCAGGGCACCCGAGTCCATCGCGCTGGTGAGGATCGCCAGGTAGCAGAGCGGCAGCGAGGGGCCATCTTCGTCCTCCGGCTCGGCAGCAGGCAGGGCGCGAAAGCGCTCGCGCAGCCGGGCGAACATGGCGGCCAGATCCCGGGGCAGGACGACCTGCGGGGAGATGTGATCCCACACGCCCAGGTGGCGCAGCCTCTCCAGGGCGCGCTCCGGCTCTGGCTCCTCCAGGATGAGAAACAGCTCGTGGCGCAGGCGCTCGCCCGAGACGCTGTCCAGGAGATCCAGGGCATCCCGGATCAGCTCCTCCGTTCGGGCCTCGATGTGGAACCTCAGGCGCTGCTCGAACCGCACCGCCCGGAGGATCCGCGTGGGGTCCTCGACGAACGACAGGTTGTGCAGCACGCGGATGGTCCCCCGCTCCAGATCGCGCAGGCCCCCGTAATAGTCCAGCAACTCGCCATAGCGATCGCGATCGAGGCACAGGGCCATGGTGTTGATGGTGAAATCGCGCCGGTACAGGTCCTGTTTGATGGATGAGCGCTCCACCTGCGGTAGCTCGGTCGGGCGCTCGTAGAACTCGGTGCGGGCCGTGACGAAATCGAGCGATGGCGGCACGTCGGGCCCGGCGGTGCGCTCCAGGATGATCTTGGCCGTGCCAAAGCGCGCGTGGCTGCGCACGCGCTCTCCGAGGTCCCTGGCCAGGGCGTGGGCCATGCGGATGGCATCCCCTTCCACCACGAGGTCCAGGTCGAGGTTCGGCGCCCCCAGCAAGAGATCCCGCACAAAGCCGCCCACGATATACAGGGAGTAGCCCATAGTGTTGGCGGCATCACGGGCCTTGAGCAGGAGGTTCCGGTAGCCCTCAGGGATGGCCTCGTCCAGCCGTTGGCGCAGGTCCACGGGTTGGGCATGCGCGGAGCCGCGGGCACGCAGCTTGATCACGTCGGTGCGGGTGACGATGCCGACGAAATCGCCGTTCTCGACCACGGGAACCTGGCCCAGGTTGTGCTCGATCATCACCCGCTCCACTTCCTCCACCGGGTCGGTGGGGCGCACGTAGAGGGGGCCGGTGTGCAGGAGCGAGCGCACCGTCATGTCGCCGAGGCGATGGTGGAGCGCCCGGTCGATGTCTGACCGGGTCAGAATGCCCACCAGCCGACGCCCCTCGACCACCGGGAACCCCTCGTGGCCGTAGCGGCGCATCAGCTGCGCGGCGTCGCGGGCCGACATGCTCAGGTCCACCGTATGCACGTTGGTGGACATGATGGCCAGCACCGGCGTGGGCGGGCGAACCTCCTCGGCGAGCACCTCGAGGAGGCGCTCGCGCACCTCCGGGATGCTGGTATCCTGCACCAGTGCCGCCGCCGCCTTGGGGTGGCCGCCGCCGCCCAGGTGCCGGACGATGGCTCCCACGTCGATGGCGTCGGTGGTGCTGCGCGCGATCACCTGTACGTCCCGCTCGAACTCGGCCAGCAAAAAGCACCCGTCCGGCTCGTAGACGTCGGTGAGCTGGTGTGCCAGGGTGGATAGCTCATCCACATAGACGTCCAGGACCACCGGGGCGATCAGGATGCTGCGCCCCTGGACCGTCTCCACCTCTGCCGAGGCCACCAGATCAGAGAGCACCTCGCGCTGCTGGGGGGTCAGCGGGTTGTGGAGGAACTCGTTCACCACCGCCAGGCTGGCGCCGCGCTCCAGGAGCCAGGCAGCCGCCTGGGCGTCGCGGGGCGTCGTCGTCAGGTACGACAGGGCGCCCGTGTCCTCATAGATGCCCATCAGGAGTAGCGTCGCGCCCACCTCGCCTAGGGAGATGCCCCGATTGCGGATGCGTTCGACCAGCATCGTGCTCGTGGCGCCCACCTCGTCCGCCTCGACGATGGCCTCCTCGGTCGGGGGCTCCTCATCAACGTGGTGATCGATGATCCGGTACCTCGTGCGCGCCGTCATCCCCCGCATCGGCGCCACCCCGTGGGTGTCCACCAGGATCACCTCGCTGATGTGGGCCTTGGGCAGCGCATCGCGCTCGACGAACGGCAGGACGTCGGCATAGAGCGCGAGGTATGCGCGCAGGTTGCGGTTCATCTTGAGGGGAAGGACCGGCCGATGCTCGGGGAAGAGCAGGGAGGCGCCGTACATGGAGGCCAGGGCGTCCATGTCGGTGCGCTCGTGGGTGGTGATGATCTTCATCCTCGACTCCCTGCGTCTCCGACGGGCGGGACGCACGATGCCACGCCGACGAAACCAAGGCGTCCGGCCCGTGGGTTACCGCCCATTATAGGGGCGCCCTCGGCCGTTGACAAACACCTGCCGGCGGCCTAGAATCGCGTCCATGGGAAACCCGCACCTCTCCGTTGCATCCAACCGCCAGGGAGACCCAGGCGCATGGGCATGATTCGGCGACCCGGCCGCGCCGGAGCGCGCCTGCGGCTGTTCATCCTAGCCGCGGTGTTCGTCGCGCTCCTCGGCCTCCTCGTTCGCACCGCCTACCTCGGCGTGGCGGCGCTGTCATCACCCGTCGGCAACGGGGTCTCCCCGGCGCGCGAGATACCCTCCACCGACGTGAACCCCTACGGCGCCAACTTTTTTCTCTCCCGCGAGGTGGAGGCGTGGAAGCGCGAGCGCACCGTGCGGATGGCCGCCGAGGGGGGCATCGGCTGGGTCAAGCAGCAGTTCCCCTGGGCCGAGCTGGAGCCCCAGCGCAAGGGGGAGTACCTCCAGGCGGCGAGTAGGGCCAGCACGTGGACCAAGTTCGACGAGATCGTCTCCCTGTGTGACGCCTATGGCCTGCGCGTCGTCGCGCGGCTGGATCTGCCCCCGGCCTGGACGCGCCAGGACAACTCTCTGCAGAACGCCCCGCCCGACGACCTGCAGGACTATGGCGATTTCGTCTACGAGTTCGTCCGCCACTACCGGGGCAGGATCGGCTACATCCAGATCTGGAACGAGCCGAACATCTATCCCGAATGGGGCAACCGGGCGGTCGACCCCGCCGAGTACGTCGAGATGCTCCGGATCGCTTACCTTCGCGCCAAGGAGGCCGATCCGAACGTGTACGTCCTGTCGGCGCCCCTCGCCTACACGCTCGGCGAGCCCCACCCCGAGCCGGGCAAGTGGCGATCGATGAACGACCTGACCTACCTCGAGGGGATGTACGAGGCCGGAGCGGCCGAATACTTTGACATCCTCTCGACGAACGCCTTTGGCATGGATCGCCCCCCCGAGGACCCGCCCGACCCCAACGTGCTGAACTTTCAACGGGTCCTGTTGCAGCGGGAGATCATGGTGCGCTATGGCGACGCCGACAAGGCCGTCTGGTTCAACGAGTACGGCTGGAACGCTGCGCCCGAGTCCTTTTCGCCCGACGATCTCCCCTGGAAGCGGGTCACGGAGGCGGAGCAGGCCGAGTACACGGTGCGCGGGATCGACATGGCCCGCCGCGAGTGGCCGTGGGCCGGCGTGCTGATGACCTGGTACTTTCGGCAGGTGGGGCACATCCCCGACAGCAGCGCCGAGTACTTTTTCCGGATGGTGGATCCCGACTTTACCCCGCGGCCCGTCTACCTGGCGGTGCAGCGGGCCGCCGACGTGCCGGTCCCCGGTCCCGGTGTGTACCAGGAGACCCACGCCGCGGTCAAGCCGCAGGGCGCCTGGGGCAACGTGATCGACGGCGAAGCCCAGGGTGATGCGTACATCCAGTCCGATGTGCCGGGCGACAGCGTGACCTTTACGTTCCAGGGAACGCGGCTCGACCTGATCACCCGCCGGCATGACACCGCCGGCCGACTCTTGGTCGTGGTCGACGGGCACACGGCGCCCGGGCTGCCCACCGACGAGCGAGGGCGTAGTTATGTCGATCTGTACAGCCCCATGCCCCAGGCGGGAGCACAGGTAACGCTCCTGCGCGATGCCCAGCCCGGCCAGCACACCGTGACCATCACCGTCTCCGACGACCTCCACCCCTCCTCGCGCGGCCGCCACTGTGCCGTCGACGCGCTGGAGGTGTCGCAGGGCGTCGGCGAGTTCCCCGCCATGCAGACCGGCATCCTGGCGCTGGCCCTGGCCGGCAACGGCTGGCTCCTCTGGAGCACCTGGCGGCGCGTTCGCTGGGCGGTGTTGGACGGCCCATAGGCAGAGCACGAGATCGTTGGGACACACTGCCGCCTCGCCCCGAGCCCTACCCGCGCCGTCCGGGAGTGAGGCAGGCGCGCCCCGATGCCCCCCAACGGTCCCCATTCGATTCCTGGCCAGGCGTCTTTTTCTGTGGTCTATCTCGGTAGGCCCGAAACCACGTTGACGCCTCCCAGCGGCGCGTGCTATACTGATGGCGTCAACACACTGACGATGCACCCACTCCGATGAACGAGTTGGAGGAGGTGACTCATGTGGAGCTGGCCTGTCCGCGAGACGAAACGATCCCCCTACGGGCGCTATATGGGCATGGTGCGCGATCGGCTGCCGTTTGTGCGGAGGCGGAGGCGCTCGCACCGCAACCTGTGGGCGATCGGTGCAGTCGTCGCCCTCTTGGTAACCCTGATGGCGTTTGGCGTGAGCAAGTGGCGCCACTGACCCAAGCGCGCAGAAACCCCCGGCGATCGGTTCACCGGGGGTTTGGCATGTCTCGCCGGGCGCAACGTTCGTGAGCCTACGCCCCTTCGCCGCCGGTATCGATCGCCGGAGTCATCTCGTTCTCTGCCTCCACCAGCGGCTGCGTCTCGCCCATGGCCCGCTGCTGTAGCGTCCGGAACTTGTCGCTGACCTGCTCCATCTTGGCGGTCACCGTCGGATCCGGCTCGAGCTCCTGGGTTTCCTGCTGGTAGGCGGCGATCATCGCGGCCATCGCGAACGCATCGCCCACGGACACCTTGACCAGGTATGCCAGCACCAGCGTGGCGATGATGCTCCAGCCCGCCACACTGGGCGAGATGAGCGAGACCAGCGCGCCGATCGGGGCGCTGAACAGGATGGCCACCACGATGAACGGCACGTAGGAGAGCGCCATCAGGGCGATGGCGTTCATGAGTAGGGGCTTCCAGACCATGCCGTACAGCACCACGCCATCCCGCGCGTTGGCCCACACGCTGCCGCTCTGCAGCCAGAACGTGCGCGCCAGGATGGCCTCATCGATGTAACCCACCGCAAAGCGGATGATGCGGTTCACGATGTTGGCCAGGCTGCGGAACGTGTTGCCCGGCAGCCAGGAGGCCACCCGGTACACGACCCCGGTGAAAGCATTCACCACGCCGCTCACCAACTCGTCGATGAGGAACATGGCGCTCACCTCGCCGAACCGCTCTTGCACCCGCTCCTTGCCCCAGGCCAATTGGCTCGCGCCTGCCGGCAGACGATCGTTCACCAGAATCTCCGAGATCACGGCGATCTGCGCCGCCTTGATGACATACAGGATGTACTTTTGCGCCAGCTTGTACAGTGGGCCCAGACCACCGATGGCCACCAGGAACAGGATCACGCCGACCGCCGGTATGGCCTGCCCCACCAGCCACGCGAGACCGCCCGTGATGCCAAGGTACAGGAGCGTCACCACCCAAAAGGCGATGTACGCCCCCAGCCGTACGAGTGCAATCGGCAGAGTCTGGACGATGAGACGAAACGCGCGGCCCAACTGCAGGGATCTGAGACTAGGCATGTCTGGGTGGCCTCCCTTTCGTGATGCTGCGCTCGGCGCGCGGCGGGTTCTTTGGCGATATTATGACAGAACCACGTATAACCTCAGTTAGCAGCGCGTTAAGAATTGCTTGCGTTTGCGCCAGGAGCGGTGCCGTGTCCGGCGCGGGGTACCAGAAACGGCGCCCCCAGGGGCGCCGTCCATCCTTGCGCGAATCGGCCGGTCGGCTCGCTCTAGAGCATGGCCTCCCGGAGCCGGGTTCGCTCAAAGTGGGCTTCGCTGAGATAGGCCCGGCGGAGATCCGCACGGGAGAGGTCGGCGTCCCGGAGGTCAGCGCCGCGGAGGTTCGCGGCGCGCAGATCGGCGTCCGAGATGTCGGCGTCGTTCAGGAGCGCCATCGTGAGGTCGGCCGAATAGAGGGAGGCGCCGCGCAGATCGGGCCGCACCCGGGGGTTCTGCTGGCGCCACGTGTTCCACACCGCGTATCCCTGCTGAAGCATCCGAACGTGTTCCTCGTTGGCCATAACGATGCCCTCCCCCTCCTTGCGTGCGAGAAAGAGGGATCCCAGGGCTTTCAGGAAGGCCCTGGGATCCGCTTTGACATTTCGTTACCCACTAGTGGCCCATGCCGCTAGACGCCGGATCCCGCCTCCATCTCCAGCGGCTTGTCGGCCGCCGGCTGCTGGGGCACGGGTCGCACGACGCCCTGCCTCGGTTCCACGAGGAACTTGATGGCCGTTCGCTCCTCGTCGGCGATCGTTACCGTAGTAAAGGCCGGCACCAGCACAATGTCGACGCCCTCCAGGGCCAGGTATCCCCTGGCGACGGCTACCGCTTTGGTGGCTTGGTTGACAGCTCCGGCCCCGATCGCCTCGATCTCCGCGTACCCGTTGTCGCGGACGCTCCAGGCGATGGCCCCTGCCACGGAGGTGGTGTTTGAGCTACTGGCGACTCGTAGAGTCTGCATAAGGTCTACTCCTTACAGCCGATCTAGAGCAGTGCATCCGATCACATGGGCCGGTCACTTACAGATCATGATAACAGGTTTCCAAAGAGTGAACGGGCGGATAGGGTTAGCCCATCCGTTGTCTTGAGTTGCGCAAAGTTGGAGTGGGTTGGTGATTCGCACCACGGGCGTCCCGCCGTGCCGGGCGGCGGCTATCTCCGGCGGGGGTACCCGTTTGGTCGCGTCCAGCGCTCTTGCCCGCAGCGGAGGGTAGCAGTGGATGTTGACGGCCAGACGCGTTTGTGTGGCCAGGCACCAGGCTTGACGGCCCGCGCCGCGCATGGATACACTGAAAGAGTGGCCAGCGCAGCGAACACCGGAGACGGCCCGTCTTGCCCGTCTTCCACCCATCTTCCCTTGCCTCCTGCACGCCTGCTCTTGGGCCCGCTGAGCGTCTGAGCGATCGTCGGGCGTCGCGCCCGCGCAGCGGGGCCCCGGCGGATGGGCGCCGACCGGCAGGGGCCCGGGAGCGGCAGACACCGACCGTGCGATGGCCTCCGTGCGCCGAACGTCGCCCCGCGCGAGGGGCCGATCGCCCCCCCGCCCAACACAGAAAGGTGCAGCGCCATGCATACGATCAAGGCCCAATCTGCGGGGTTCTCCGCCGAGCGCCTGGGGCGCATTCGCCCGGCACTCCAGCGCTACATCGACGACGGCCGCATTCCGGGGATGGCGACCCTCATCGCTCGCCACGGCCGCGTGATCCACTGTGAAGCCTACGGCTTGATGGACCTCGAGGCCGAGCGACCGATGACGACGGACGGCATCGTCCGCATCTACTCGATGTCCAAGCCGATCACCAGCGTGGCAGCCATGATGCTCCACGAGGAAGGCCGCTTCTTGCTCAGCGAGCCGGTCTCGGCGTTCCTGCCCGAGTTTGCGGACGTCGAGGTCTATGCCGGCGAGGGGCCCGACGGCCCGCGCACCGTGCCGCTGGAGCGGCCCATCACCATGCATCACCTCTTCACGCACACGGCCGGGTTGGCCTATGGCCTGGACCGCAGCACGCCGGTCGACGCCATGTACCAGGATGTGAACGCCCGCCGCAGGCGACCGCCGACGCTGGCCACGTGGATCCACGACCTGGCCGAGATGCCGCTCATCTTTCAGCCGGGCACGGTTTGGAAGTACTCGATGGCCACGGACGTGCTCGGCCGGGTAGTCGAGGTGATCTCGGGCCAGTCGCTGGACGCCTATTTCCGGGAGCGCATCTTTGAGCCGCTGGGGATGGACGACACGGGTTTCTCGGTGGCCAAGGGCCAGGCGGACAGGTTGTGCACCATGTACGCAGTGGGCGACGAGGGCCTGGTGCGTGCCAGCGGCCCGCAGCCGAATGATTACCTCCGCAAGCCGGTGCTCCTCTCCGGTGGCGGGGGACTCGTATCCACCGCCCACGACTACTGGCGGTTCGCCCAGATGCTCCTGAACGGGGGCAGCCTGGAAGGGGTACGCCTGCTGGGGCCACGCACGGTGGCGTTCATGACGCGCAACCACCTACGGGCGGATCTGCTGCCCTTTGGCGACCGCGAGGCCCCTGGCGCGGGCTTTGGCCTGGGCTTTGAGGTGATCCTCGACCCGGCGCTGGCGCGCTGCCTCGGCTCGGCCGGTTCCTTTTCCTGGAGCGGGCTGGCCGGCACGGACTTTTGGGTGGATCCCCAGGAGGACCTCGTCGCCATCATCATGCCCCAGGTGCTGGCCTGCCCCTACCCTATCGGGCCGCTCTTTCGCACGCTGGTGTACCAGGCGCTCGATTGCTGAGGGCCTTCACCGGGCGACCGAGGGTCGCGGTTGGCCGGGGCGCAACCGGCGGGCGCCGGCAGCCGTAGTGGTGTGTAGAATACCGATGCGCCCGCCGCCCTGGCGCGTCTACCCGCTATCAGGATCGGAGGCAGACATGGAGAACCGCAGTCAGATCACGATCGGCGCCATCCTGGTCGTGATCGGCGCCTTGCTCCTCATCGGTCGGCTGATCGACGTCGATCTGAGCCAGTTCTGTTGGCCGATAGGGCTCATTCTCGTAGGGGCCCTGGTGCTCTTGCGCCCCCGGATGCTCCCGGCCGACACCGAGTACACCGTGCGTCCCTTTGGAGACTTGCGCAGGCGCCAGGGGTGGCAGGTGCGGAACGAGGAGATCTGGATGCTCATTGGCGATGCGCGCCTGGACCTGCGAGACGCCGACATCCCGCCTGGCGAGACGACGATCCGGATATTCGGCCTTATCGGAGACGTAGACCTGCTGGTACCGCAAGATGTGGGCGTCAAGGTGTCGGTGGGCGCGTTCATCACCGACATGGATGCCCCCGGTCAAAAGGAAGACGTGTTCCTGGCCTCCACGGCATGGACCAACGCAGCCTACCAGGAGGAGCGCTCCGACCGCCGCGTCCTGGTGTCTGTGGGCATGTTCATCGCCGATCTGGACGTGACGGAGGTGTAGCGAGCCCTCGGGCCGCGTCACGCAACGGGTCCGCGACGACAGTACACCATACCGTGCCGCTCCCCTGCACGGGGGCGGCACGGTTGGCCTCTGCTCCTCTTTGTCCCTCCCCTGCCCTCCTCGCGCACCATGCCCCATCCTATCGAGACCGCCAGGGCGCCGGCCGAGAGCCGAGCAGCGCCCCGTGTTCGGAGAAGATGGCCGCGCCTGGCCCATGTCGCGTGGGCCGCGTGGGCCGCGGTGACAGGAGGTGAATTCGCGATGGCCATGGATAGGGGCATCAAGACGAGGGGAGGCCTCGGGGGGCTGGTCGCCAAGCATCCGATCACCACGTTCTTCCTGCTCACCTACGTGCTATCCTGGTGGAGCGCCCCGCTGGCTGGGGGATCGATCATCGCGCACGGGCCGTTCCTGGCGGCCATCATCGTGGTGGGGTTGACCGAAGGACGGCGGGGCATCGCATCGTTCTTTCGCGGCGTGTTCACCTGGCGTGGCGGCGGGCAGTGGCTCGTCATCGCGCCAGCGCTGGTGCTCGCCTATCTGGTCGGCGCATTGACCCTGAACGCCATCCTGGGAGGTACGATCACCGAGACGGCGCATCTTGGCAGCCTGGCGCCCCGGTACCTGGAGCTCCTCCTCCTTGGGGGCGTGTGGGAGGAGCCAGGCTGGACGGGATTCGCCCTGCCGGCACTGCAGGAGCGCTTGGCCCACCGTCGGTACGGCGCCCTCCAGGCCAGCCTGATCCTGGGCGTGTTTCGGGCCGTCTGGCACATCCCCCTGGTCGCGTGGGGCCACATTCCCTGGTTCGACGCCCTCTTTCTGGCGCTGGGCATGCAGCTCCTGATCTCCTGGGTGTACAACCGCAGCGGGCGAAACGTCCTGGCGGCCATGCTCCTCCACCTGACCTCCAACCTGGTGGGTGGAGCCCTGGTGGTGCCGCTGTTCAGTGGGGCCGCCCGTACGCAGTTCTACATCCTGTTCGTGGCCCTGGCCAACGA
>LSQX01208803.1_pt1 | contig 12919 bp, 11 predicted proteins | sample 654561 | NCBI WGS metagenome assembly LSQX01 (sample SAMN04489861, study PRJNA283612) | anaerobic digester metagenome | isolation source: 4 biogas reactors fed with cattle manure at either 37C or 55C with and... | place: Denmark: Kongens Lyngby | collected 2014 | reverse complement strand
AGCGCAAGCCCTTTGACCGTGACGGTGGCAGGCCTTCTTTCAGGGATCGTGATGATCGCGGAGGCAGACCTTCCTATGGTGACAGGGAGCGCAAGCCCTTTGATCGTGACGGTGGAGATGCCCAGAGAAGAGAGAGAAAATCCTCTCCCAAGCCTTACGGCTTTGACAAGTTCAAGGATACCCGTACTAGAGGCGATGAAGAGAATAGAGAATCTTTTTTCTGGCTTGATGACAAGAAGAAGGGTGATAAATAACTGTTTATCCTATAAGTTACAGAGAGGTCCCAGGTATAATGCTTGGGACTTTTTTGTGGTCGTTTTCTTTTGATTACAGTGCTGCACTGAGGAACCCGAAAGTAAAAAATTCTGATATACTGTCTATGGCTTGTTAGGATGATGTTTTTTTATAAAACTACTTTTCTGCTATGGTATTATTTCTTAGGTATGATATAATCATATAAATTAGCAATAAGGAATCTTTTTTGAATATGAGTCATTCCAAATAGAAATGGTTATAATCCAATGTTTTCCTTGTTGATATTTGTTTTAAGATTAGATAAACATATTCTTTAGAATGAAATGTAATGTTTTCTCTATAGAAGTTGACACAAACTAATCTGTAGTTTACTCTCTTATAGAGAAAGGATACCAATTAGGAATAATATGAAAGGAAAAAGACAGACAATACAGAAAGGCTTGATCTGGGAAGCTGTTTCACAAGCTGACAACCATCCTAATGCGGAACAGATTTATGACGCTATCGTAAGCAAGCACCCTTCCATCAGTCGTGCTACCGTTTACAGGAATCTTAATATGTTGGTCGATGAGGGGCGGGTAAAGCGGGTACGCGTTCTAGGTGGTCCTGATCATTTTGACCGAACCTTGGGAAAACACTACCACATTGAGTGCAGTTCCTGTAAGAAGGTCAGTGATGTTGAGCTTCTCGAGGATGTTGTCATTTCCAGTAACAATATAGATACTAATGGTTACAAGCTTGAATCATATGAACTGGTTTTTAACGGGATTTGTCCCGATTGTCAAAAAAAGTATACTGCCGACAAGCAGTAAAGGAGCAATGTATGGAATTGAAAGGATCGAAGACTGAAGCAAATCTGGCCGCTGCATTTTCTGGTGAGTCTCAGGCAAGAAATAAGTACACTTACTATGCCTCAAAGGCTCGTAAGGAAGGTTATGTCCAGATAGCCAACCTTTTCGAAGAGACTGCAGGCAATGAGAAGGAACACGCCAAGATTTGGTTCAAGCTTCTTCAGGAAGGTGGGGAGATCGCAACAACCGCAGCGAACCTCAAGGATGCTGCAGCTGGTGAGCACTATGAGTGGACCGAAATGTATGTGAATTTTGCGAAAGATGCACGTGAAGAAGGTTTTACCAAAATTGCTTCACTCTTTGAAATGGTAGCAGCTATTGAGAAGCATCACGAGCAGCGCTATCTCGACCTTTTGAAGAATGTTGAAGATGGTATTGTTTTCAGCAGAGAGGGCGACCAGATCTGGAAGTGCTCAAACTGTGGACATATCGTCATCGGGAAGAAGGCTCCTGGACTCTGTGCTGTCTGTAATCATCCTCAGGCCTATTTTGAGCTTGAAGCGAAGAATTACTAAGAGTTGTCTGATCGGACCTCTCTGACAAGTGGCAGGCATCCTGATGTCTGCCTTAATTTTTGCCTTGAAGAGTGATCTGTCCTATTCGAAACGATAGCAACTAGAAATCCCTCCCTGCTGTGCAGAGAGAGATTTTTTTGTTCCGTGTAGTATGCGAACGTACGGATTACTATCCAGCCTGGTAGGTTTATTCAACAATGCCCATATACCGCATCGGGTTGGTCTGGACGAATTGGTGGATTTCCTCATCAGTGAATGGTGATTGTTCAAACATACGGTAGTAGGAGTTGTATGACTCCACCTTCAAAAGATGCACATTGAAATCCGAACCGAAAAGGGAGCGTTCCAAAACTGTCTCCGCCTTATCACTATCGAGGGTCTTTATGAAGTTGTTCAACTGGATGTAGAAGTCGCTGTTGGTTCCGCTGAAAGAGAAGTCTGCATATATGTTGGGATACAAGTGCATCAGTTCAACCAGTTCGTAGAACCATGGGGAATCCGGAACCTTGTTTGCTGCCGCACTGATGATCGAGATTGGATTCTTATGCAATGGATTGTACTGCCAACCGTAGTGGGCAAAGTCTATACGCAGGGTAGGGTACTTTTCCAGAACGGGTTTGTACGTTGCGGGTGAGGTGAACTTCCAGGCATCTTTTGGGGAGACACCTCGAAACCCCTGGTCGTCACAATGGGTCATGATGGGAATGTCGTACTTTGTGCAGAATTCATAGATCAGGGTAACCTTATCCAACTCCTTCTGGTCGGAAGGCCAAGGGTTGTACCCCAAGGGGGGATAGAATTTTATCCCGTAGAATTTTTGCTTTCCCCTTTTGAACTGATTTTTTCTTTTGTGGTCTTTAGTCACATACGTATCGATCAGTTCCTCTATGAACTTTATGGAGTGCGCAGGGGGTGTGATCCCTATGAAGGGATAGAATTCAAAGAGACCGTCGGGACGGTTTTTTCTGTACCAGTCGAACCCTGCAAGGGAGTCTTCCGCATACTTGAGGATTTTTTTCGCTTTTTTCGGAGGGTAGTAGAGGGACTCCTTGCTGATGTCAGTACTGGAGAAATCCATAAGAAGTGGGCTCATAGCCAATTTGTCATAGCTTCGGCCCCGCATGTGCATCTTTCCGTCCCTGATGAACGGCTGGTCTGGTTTGGGTGACTTCTCTTCATGGGAGGTGAACTTGCCCATAAGATCATCCTCCATCATAGCCAATGTAAGGCCGATGGGTTGGTCGAATGTGGTAAGGGTATTGGTGATCCTGTCGAGCATCATCGATCCCTTGCGGTTTTTGGTCGTAAAGATGTAGTTTGGAGAGAACGCTCCGCTTGTTATGAGATCCGGTATTCCCGTATCAAGGGAAGCGAAAAATGAGAGCAAGTTCGGATGTTCGATATTCATGACATGAAAGTGCTGGTCAAAGAAATAGTTCATATCAGCCCCCTGCAACGCTTTGGGATGTAGGGCAGAGGCTTGTCTCCTCTGCCCTGGGCGGTTTTGATTAGATTCCCATTTTTTTCTTCATCTTGGCCCATGAGTCCCTGAGGGTTACTGTCCTGTTGAAGATCAGCTTCCCATCCTGGTTCTCCTTGTTGTCAAGACAGAAGTATCCGTTTCTGATGAACTGCAGATAGTCGCCTACCTTGGCATTCAGGATTTCCGGTTCCGCCTTGGCATCAGGCACTACCACCAATGAATCGGGATTGAGGTCATCCAGATAGTTGCCTGTCGCTTTGCCAGGATTTTCTGTAAGGAAAAGCTTGTCATACAGCCGTGCCTCAATGGAGACACCCTCGGTGGCGCTTACCCAGTGGCTGGTTCCCTTGACCTTCCGTTTGTCAGGGGTGGTACCGCCTCTGGAGAGCGGGTCGTAGGTACAGTGCACTTCAGTTATGTTTCCCTCATCATCCTTTACCACACTGTCTGCAGTGATGTAGTATGCGTACTTCAGGCGGATCTCATTGCCGGGATAGAGACGGTGGTATTTTTTCGGTGGGACTTCCATGAAATCCTCACGCTCGATGTAGAGCTCCCTTCCAAAAGGAATCTGGTGTGTGGCAGAGTTCGGATCTTCAGGATTGTCCACAGCCTCAAAATATTCAACCTTGTCTTCCGGGTAGTTGTCTATGATTATCTTGATGGGGTCGAGGATCACCATAAGGCGTTCCGCCCGCTTGTTCAGGTCCTCCCGGACGCAGAACTCCATCAACGAGTAGTCGACGACACTTTCAACCTTGGCTACGCCGACACGGTTGATAAAATCCTTCATGGATTCGGGAGAGTAGCCACGTCTGCGTATTCCGCTGATGGTAGGCATCCTTGGATCATCCCAACCGGTGACGATACCCATCTGTACCAGTTGGAGAAGCCTTCGCTTACTCATTATCAGATAACTGATGTTCAGTCTGGCGAATTCATACTGGCGAGGGGTATGGTCGATTCCATCAATGGAAGTCGCCCAGTCATAGGCGGGGCGGTGATCCTCAAACTCGAGGGTGCAAATGGAGTGCGTGATTCCTTCCAGAGCATCGCTGATCGGGTGGGTGAAGTCATACATCGGATAGATGCACCACTTGTCTCCCGTCCTGAGGTGATGGGCAAACTTTATGCGGTAGAGAGCAGGGTCTCGCATGTTGATGTTAGGGCTGCTCATATCAATCTTGGCCCTGAGGATATGGGTCCCCTCAGCGTGCTTGCCCTGACGCATCTCTTCAAACAGCCTGAGATTCTCTTCAATGCTGCGCTCCCTGTAGGGGCTGTTCTTCCCGGGCTCTGTGAGTGTGCCGCGGTACTCTTTCATCTCTTCAGCCGAGAGGCTGTCGACAAAGGCCTTGCCTTCCTCGATCAGCCTGACTGCGATTTCGTAGAGGTTCTGGTAGTAATCCGAAGCATAGTACTCATGGGTGCCCCAGTCAAAACCAAGCCATTTGAGATCTTCCTTGATGGCATTGATATATTCCTGTTCTTCCTTTTCTGGATTTGTGTCATCCAGGCGGAGATGGCAGCGTCCGCCATACTTGTCAGCCAAGCCGAAGTTGATGCAGATGGACTTGATGTGTCCGATATGCAGATAGCCATTAGGCTCAGGAGGGAATCTGGTGACAATGGTATTGTCAGGTACCCGCCCATTGGCGAGGTCATCCTCAATGATCCGTTCCAGGAAATTGAGTGATATTTTCTCTTCCTTGACCTCAAGGTCTTCTTTTTCTTGCATGGAGTCTCCTTCTTATTACCCTTTCAAAGGGGTGTGATGTGAAGATGGCTAATCGTATCATATCAGTGTGGGTTATACGAGTGGCTCCGACACCACTACTTCATTTTTTACATAGCGCAGGCTATGCATTTTTGCATTAAAGGGGGTGTTTGTATGATTCGTAAAGAAAGCTCCGAAACTGATGGCATCTTTCATCCCCGGCAAGCTGGTAGAACATATCCATTGCACCTCTGCTGTTAAAGGTTCCGAGTACCCTATGCGGACTTCATTCGCCCGACGCTCAAGATGCCAGCGGATGTTCTCCTCATCTGTAGGGATTGGAATGTCGGCAGTTGTCTTGTACGAGTTAATTGAGGTCTCAACGCACAGGCCTGCCTTTGATCTGCCGACAGCAGTATAGGTCCGCTCTGTATGGTAGAGGCATACACCACAATAGCCCCCTTTTGGGGCTGTTGTGGTCTGTACGGTGAGAGTGAAGTCCTCATCGCTTACTGCGAGCAGGAGCGGTCCTTCAGGGAGGCAGAGGTTGCCTTCGACAGTGAGGGATAGGTCCTTATAGGTTTTTTCCCAATGCTGAGGTTTTCCCAGCCAGCGAAAATCTTTCATGGTCACTTTTTTCATGCCCCCAGTATAGGGTAGATGGATTCTTTTATCCACATACCCTTTCCCTGTAGTTGAACATGTTGTATCCTGTTGGTATGAAATCACCCAAAGAAGCAATTGTAAGTAAAAAACTTCTCGGACTTTTGGAAAAGGGATCGCTCAGCTACAGGCTTACAGAACTTTTGCTTGCAGATGAGGAGATCGAGGCGCTACAGGAATACGCTAATACCGTCTCGATCAAACGACTTAATTACAATGACCACGGACCTGTTCACATGCGTCAGGTCGCCTATAATGGTGTGAAGATGCTCTCTTTTCTCAAGGAGGCAAATGTCGGCACATCACTGGTCCTGGAGAACTCCGGAACCTATGAGGACAGTCTCTGCGCCCTTTTGCTCGCATCATTCCTTCATGATCTTGGGATGAGCGTCTCCCGCACCGAACATGAGATCACAGGTCTCATCATAGCCAGACCCATCATGGACAGGATCCTTAAGGTCCTGCTGCCCGATGAGATGGGCAGACGTATTGCCATCATGAGTGTCGCAACTGAAGGGGTCATGGGGCATATGGCTTCCAGGAAGGTCTTCAGCGTTGAAGCTGGACTTCTCCTGGTTGCAGATGGATGCGATATGGAGAAGGGAAGGGCCCGGATTCCCATGAGCATCTCCACAGCTCCCAAGACTGGGGATATTCACAAGTACTCTGCCAACTCGATCGAAAGCGTGACCATTGAAAGGGGGGAGGAACATCCCATCCTTATCAATGTGCAAATGTCCAGTGACGTGGGATTTTTCCAGATAGAGGAAGTGCTTCTCCCTAAGATCATGATGAGTAGCGTAAAGGAACATGTAGAAGTGTATGCAGGTGTCATCGGACAACCAACTAAACGATATTTGTAGGAGAATGTAATGATTGGAGTTATTGGTGAGGCCCTTATAGATTTTATTGGCAAGGGAAAGGAAGGTTCTTCGGTTAATTTCGCCTCCCATATTGGAGGGTGCGGCCTTAATGCAGCGACAGCTGCCGCCAGGCTCCACTGCCCGGTAGGTTTTTTGGGCAAGAACTCTTCTGACATGTTCGGGGAGAGGATATTGGAACATATGGTGGATAACAATGTGTTGTTTGATCCCGCCCTTTGTGCAAGCCCCTTACCATCAATGATCGGATTCCTTGCTCTCGATGAGGCCGGCAAGGCTAGCTACGCCTTCTATAGCAAGAATACCGCACCTACTTCAGTAGAGAGCGAAGAACTGCTCACAGCCCTTTCAGAGCACTCTGACATCAAGGTCCTGCACATAGGGTCTGTCTCCCTAGCCGTCGAGCCGGGCTGTGATGCCATTCTTGCGGCAGTCGATCTCTTCAAGCCGGCCCCTGTCGTGTTTCTTGACCCTAACGTGAGACCGACGGTCATTGAGGATTTTGCCGCATACCGCAAGCGTCTTGATCTTGCCATACAGCTGTCGGATATCATCAAGCTCAGTGATGATGACCTGCTGTTGCTCTATCCGGAGATGGGTGTTGATGAGGCAGCCAAAAAGCTGTCCAAGGAGAGTGGTTCGCACATCATCCTGACCAAAGGAAAGGATGGCAGTACCTGGTACAGTCCTGACAAATTTACTGTCGATTCCCCTATAGTCGACCTGCCTGTCATCGATACCGTAGGTGCCGGGGATACTTTCAGCGGCGCATTGCTGGCATTCCTGCACAGGGGTGGATTCTTCGGTCCCGATGGGGAGGAACCCCGTTTGGAGCACCTCTCTAAAGTGACCATAGCCCAGGCGATGCGTTTTGCCAATGTGGCGGCATCCATAAACTGTTCGCGCAAGGGGTGCGACCCTCCAACTTTGGGTGAGGTAGAAGAGATCCTGGCATCTTTGTAGTTGTTGCTTCTTAGCTCTAATTGGCGGTACACTTAGAGAATGCTCAAGGATACAAAAAGAAGAGTCATTCAGACCATCATCGCTATAGTTGTTGCGACAGGTATCATACTCTCAGCAATAGTGCTCTGGAAATGGACCCACGCGATTCAGTCGGATCAAGACCGTAAGAATCTGCAAAAAGTTCTGCGCACCATTGTTGATGACCAAGGGGAGAGTGCCCTGCTCTCCCTTTCTGGCATCCCTGTCTCCGATATCTTTTATGGTGATGAGGGGCTCATACTATTTGAGGAAGGTAATCAGAACTGGCGTTACAGTGCTTCTGAGATGCAGAACATCAGTGTCTATGAGAAGGCGAACCGTAGTGTGGTGCATATCACCACCACCCTCGATGCCCAGGTCAACTCCTTTATGGATGTCCTGCCTGCCCAAGGCACCGGAAGCGGTGTAATACTCTCCCTCGACGGCTACATCCTTACCAACGCACACGTGGTGGAAAAGGCGAAGAGCCTGACAGTAACCCTGTACAACGAACAGTCCTATCCCGCCAAGCTTGTCGGAGTCGATAGCGAGGATGACCTAGCGGTGATTCAGATAGCTGTGGATAAGGAGAGCTTTCTCAACCCCATCACTTTGGGAACCAGCAAAGATCTCAAGGTAGGGCAGAAGGTCATCGCGATTGGAAATCCCTTCGGCTACGACCGCACGATGACGGTCGGGGTGGTCAGTGGGTTGAACCGGCCAGTGAGGACCAGCGAGGGAAAGATCATCATGGATGCCATCCAGACCGATGCTTCCATAAATCCAGGCAACAGCGGCGGCCCTCTTTTGAATAGCAGGGCTGAGGTCATCGGCATCAACTCTTCGATATACTCCACCAACGGCAATTCGCAGGGCATCAACTTTGCAATACCCATCGACACCGCGATCGCTATCATTCCCGATCTTATCAAACATGGGAAGGTAAGCAGAGGGTGGCTTGATGTGGCCACAGTGCAGCTTACCCCGCAGTTGGTCTCCTATGCCAAGCTGTCAGTGGACAAGGGTGTGCTTGTGAGCCAGGTGGTGGCCGGAGGACTTGCCGAGAAGGCTGGCCTGAAGGGTGGGACTCAGATGGTCCAGTACGGGACGAGTGTGATCTATCTTGGCGGTGATGTCATTACCGCTATAAACAAGAGTCCGATACAGGATCTCAATGATCTCTATCTGGCTCTGTTGCATACCCGTAGTGGAGAGAAAGTACGGATAACGGTCAGACGGAAAGGTGAGACCAAGGAAATAGAAGTGCAACTCATAGAACGGAGTGCACAGCATGTGAGTGCCCTTGTAAGGTAAGAGATGGCGGTAAATGATGGATGAAGTACGAGTAGACGAAAAATGGGGCGGAGAGCCCGTAGAGAATATACATGGGGAAGTCATTTACGAAGAGAAACCCTTCAAGGTGCATTCCGAATATGAGCCTGCTGGAGACCAGGCTCAAGCCATTGAGAAGTTGTCGCAAGGGCTGAAGAATGGCGATAGGTTCCAGACGCTCAAAGGTGTGACCGGTAGCGGAAAGACCTACACGATGGCCAAGATCATCGAGCAGGTCCAACGCCCCACCTTAGTCCTTTCGCACAACAAGACCCTTTCGGCCCAGCTGTTTAGGGAGTTCAAGTCCTTCTTTCCGGATAATGCGGTCGAGTATTTTGTCTCTACCTATGACTACTACCAACCGGAAGCGTATGTTCCAGGGCGTGATCTCTATATAGAGAAGGATGCTGACATCAACCAGGAGATAGACAGGTTGCGCCTTTCTGCCTCCTTCTCCCTCATGGAGAGACGGGATGTCATCGTTGTGGCCACTGTCTCCTGTATCTTCGGGCTGGCAAACCCTGTCTCTGTCAGGGATATGGTACATACCTTTACCGCAGGCGAGCCCTTCCATCACCATGACGTGCTTGATAAGCTGGTAAGGATGCAGTACGAACGCAATGACGCCATCCTCAAGCGGGGAGCATTTCGTGTCCGCGGTGACATCATTGAGATCTGTCCTTCCTATCTTGAGAATGCTGTAAGGATATCCATCGATTGGGATGAGATAGCATCCATCCAGTGGTTCGACCCTGTATCAGGGGAGAAGCAGGAGATGGTCCCTTCCTATACGCTCTACCCTGCAAAACAGTTCGTCATGCCTCCCGAGCAGGTAAAGGCTGCGATCCAAAGGATTCGTAGCGAGATGGAGGATCAGGTAGAGTTCTTCAATAGCTCAGGGCGCCCCCTGGAAGCGGAACGGATCAGGACAAGGGTTGAGTACGACCTGGAGATGCTTCAGGAGATAGGATACTGCTCAGGCATTGAGAACTATTCACGACCTCTTTCTGACAGGAAGGCAGGAGAGCGCCCTGCCGTCCTGTTGGACTATTTCCCTCCTGATTTTGTCACATTCATCGATGAGTCCCATGTGACGCTTCCCCAGGTGAGGGCTATGTATGAAGGGGACCGTTCACGAAAGATGAACCTGGTTAACTATGGATTCCGCCTGCCATCCGCCTTGGACAACAGGCCCCTGAAGGAAGCTGAATTCACCGAAGTGGTGAAGCAGCGGGTGTTTGTATCAGCCACCCCGGGTCCTGTGGAGTTGAGGGAGAGCACACAGATAGTGGAACAGGTCATACGCCCCACGGGATTGCTGGACCCTGTCATAGAGGTTCGTCCCTCTGAAGGCCAGATGGAGAACCTGTATGCTGAAATCCGTAAGACCATAGCGAAGAACCAGCGTGTCCTGGTTACAACCCTCACCAAACGCATGAGTGAGGACCTGACTGATTATTTCGCTTCCCTAGGACTTAAGGTCCGATACTTGCACTCTGAGATAGAGACCTTTGAAAGGGTAGAGTTGCTCAGGGACCTGCGCCTCGGGGTATTTGACGTGCTAGTCGGTATCAACCTGCTCAGGGAGGGATTGGACCTGCCGGAGGTCTCCCTTATCGGTATTCTTGATGCGGACAAGATTGGCTTTCTCCGTTCGGCAACTTCGCTTGTCCAGATCATCGGGCGTGCTGCGCGTAACAGTGAGGGTAGGGTGATCATGTATGCCGACAGGATGAGCAGTGCCATGGAGACCGCCATAGAGGAGACCAACCGTAGGAGAGAGATCCAGCTGGCCTACAATGAGGAACATGGCATTACACCCACCACCATCATCAAGGCTGTTCAGGATATCCTGGAACGGGAGAAGGAAGACACCAAGCAGAATCAGAAGCAGGATCTCGCCATTCTCAAGGGAGGATACAATCTGCTCAGTGCCGCTGACCGCAAGAAGTATGTGAAGGCCTTGGAGAAGGAGATGCTCCAGGCAGCCAAGAACCTTGAATTCGAACGCGCTGCTGTCATTCGTGATGAGATTGAACTTATCCGGGACGGGCAGTTCATCTCCTAGAAGAGACGCAACGAATATGCACCGCCGCTGATAGTCGGGTGCTGGTACTGTCTTGGATGTAACCCTTCCAGAGGGAAGTTCTGGTTTTCAAGAATATAGCTGTAGAGGGAGTCTGTGGTCAGGGCTCCCTTTTTCAGTGCTGGGATATTTGTTCCTAAAGCATTCTCTTCATGATCCCATCCGAGGCCATCTAGCAAGGCCTTGGTGAAATGTCCGTGCTTATGCACAGTCCCTGATGGTTCCTTGCTGGTGTTGTCCCTCGTTGTGGCGGCAAGTACAAACAGTGAGGGGGAGTAGCGCGCAGAGGAGAAATAGGTAGAGAAGGCCGCATCGAGGAACGTCTCTTTCTCGACAAGGCTTACAGAGGACCCGCTTTCTTCGACAAAGGATCCGCAGTAGCAACTGTCAAGAATGAGCAGTTTTTTGCCGGGAAGTGCTGAGAGTGCAGAGAGAAGTTCTGCAACGTTCAAAAGCACATCCTCTTTTGGCCTGTTGTTTTCATCAAGGGTGATTTTCTTATCCAAAAAAGGGGGAGCCAAAACAAGAGATCCTCCTTCAATCCCATGTCCGCTGTAACTGAAGATAGTCAGATCGTCTTCTGTTAGAGTCGCACGTAATGATTCAATTGTTTCAAGCACAGTATCCTTTCTTGGAAGGGTGGAAAGATCATATATTGATGGATTTTGATACTCTTCCCCTGTCTGGAGCATCGGATAGGAGCAATATTTCCTGTGTAACCTGGTACTGAGAGCGAAGAGACACAGGTCTATTTCTCGGGCATCATTGAGTGTCCCTTCAAGATGATTCACCCCTGTGCCGTAGTAGTTCAGCCCCACATAGATGGCATGAATAGATCCCAAAGGCTTCTCTGGATAGAAGAGTTCACAACCTTGGAATAAAAGCATGGAAAGCAACAAAGCAAACACCAGAGCCCTTTTCACAAATACACCTCAAAGAGATAGGGGCATTAGCATATCTTTCGCTTCAGAGGTTGAAAAGGACTAGATCCAGGGGACCCCCGGTAGTCAGAGGATGCTGAAATTCACTCCATTTGCTGAATAGCTTCAAGCGGGTGTTTAGGGCTTGGTTTTTTTTGACATACCTAAAGAGACCGTCGACGGTAATGCGTCCACCCTTTGCTGCGGGAGGGGCCTGAGGGGAAACAGTTGAGATGTCAGTATTATGAGGATGATCCCATCCCAAGGCCTCTAGGAGAGCATAGGTAAAAACACCATGGTAATGTGCATTGGCATCTGTTCCAAACTTCATTTCATAGGAGTCGGCATGGGCACTCGCTGTTAGTACATAGAGGTCAGGTTTTTCATACTGGTTCGATGAGTAGTAGGTCTCAAAGAACTTGCTGATTGAGTTGTTGAGGACAGTGTTGGTGGAGGAAGGACTCTCCTCAACAGCCATGCCGCTGAAGCAGCTATCGAGGATGACAAGCTTCTTGCCTGGGATTTGAGCCATCAGAGAAAGCAAGTCTGAAACATCCATATAGTCAGAGGGAATTGGAGCCTGATCTTCAGTAGCAGTAGCAAAGACAAGAGTTCCTGTTTCCTTAACTCCATGTCCTGAGTAGGTAAAGATAGTGAGGTCATTTTCTTTGACATTATTATTTTTCAATGCAGCAAGTTTAGTTGAAATTTTGGCTTCAGAAGGATACAAGGATGCGGTGGGGTGTATTATTTTCTCATCTTGCACCATAAGGAATCCATGATCAGTCCTACCTGTTTTAAGAGCTATCGACTTTATTGCTTCATGTAATTCCCTAGCATCATTTACAGTGCCCTTAAGATCATCTTCCTTGTCGTCAAGGGTGGTGCCATTGTTCTTGTAATCTATCCCCACATTAATATAGTACACATCGCCTTGCTTAGGCTCTTCCATAAAGAGCTCGCATGATGTGATGAAAAAGAGGCTTGTCAGGGTGAGGAGGATGAGGATTTTCTTCATAGATCCTCCTCCTGATCTCTGTGTGGGGCCAGAGTATAGCGCAATCCAACTCCCAGCATGGGGGCGGTGATCTCTTTTCTCAGGTGGATGGTAAAAGGTAGGGTGATGTCGATTGTATGCATTTCTGTCTTTAGTATTCGGAACTGGGGACCTAACTGGACCGAATAGGAGATGAATGCTTCCTTTATGGTCCTGTAGCTGTCTCTTATACACATCT
>LSQX01199786.1_pt1 | contig 12919 bp, 12 predicted proteins | sample 654561 | NCBI WGS metagenome assembly LSQX01 (sample SAMN04489861, study PRJNA283612) | anaerobic digester metagenome | isolation source: 4 biogas reactors fed with cattle manure at either 37C or 55C with and... | place: Denmark: Kongens Lyngby | collected 2014 | reverse complement strand
CTCGAGCACGCGTATGAAATTTTAACCCTTTCTTATCTGTTTTGCTTTTCCTTGTAACCGGTGCATTTGTCCAAAAGATGAGTGCTGTCTTTTATTTTGTCTGAATTGAAATAAAACAAAGCAATTTTGCTGTATAATCGAATGACTATCAACCTTATAGCGCATTCTAACAATTTACGTATGAAAAAAAACTACTTACAGATCATTTCACTCATGATTTTCACAATGAGCTTTGTTCCTAAAACGATTGCTCAAGGTGTGAATTTGGCTACTTTGACGAGCACAGAAGTTAGTACCTCATTTGTGTCAGGTTGGGAGAAACTTTCTGCCGTAAATGACGGATACGACCCCACAAGTTCAACTGACAGATCGCACACTATTTATGGAAATTGGAATGGAGATGCCTCCTACGGACAATACAATTGGGTACAATATGAATGGCCTTTTGCACATAATATCTTCATTTGCATGGTCTATTGGTTTACAGATTTTGGAGGATTATCACAGCCAACCGATGCTTACATTGAGTATTGGGATGGTTTTGAGTGGATAAATGCAGGAAACATTGGAACCAATCTTAACGCTTACAATACGCTATCAAAATCTTTTGTATCGAAAAAAGTAAGGATAAACATGAAGAGCGAAACCTCTACGGGTATCATTGAATTCAAAGTATTAGGCGTTGAAACCACAGAATGTATTCCTTCTCAAATTACTCCATTTACTTCGATAAATGGAGGGGCTGAAAAGGAAACTAATCTTGGGAATATTCTTGCAGGAGATTCCGTAAAATTTAGTCCAAAGTCAAGTTCTACGACAGGAAGTTGGAGGTGGAGCGGGCCGCATAATTTCACTTCTTTGAGCCCTTATGTTTCTTTAAAAAATGTTCAGCCCGAGCAGAGTGGAACATACAAAGCTGTTTATATAGAATCATGCGGAGCAGAAACAGTTCAACTTTTTCATTTGACTGTTGCAGAGCATTTTGATGGAAGTGAATATACATGGCAAGCTTATTCGCCGACTTTGAATTATCACTTCAGGCAAGAATATCCAGAACTTCAAATGCCGACAAAAGATTTGGATGATTGCCCCGGTGTTGTAGGAACGCAATCTTCCGGTTGGTGGACGTTCAAATGGGGAGCAAACAAGAATTCGTTAGTCACTGAAGCCGCTATCACACCAATGTTGGAAAGAATGAATGAAGATTTTGCATATATTCGCGATGTAATGGGTTGGCCTCCCGATAAAAGAGTGAAGCGAGGTTATAGAAGTGCCATTTATTTGTTTGGCTCCGGACTCTGCACAGACAATGCGAGCAATACAGAAAAAGGAGGGTGGATGGGCTCAATAAATTATCAAAACGAAAATTGGCCTATGGTTTTACTCTCTTATTATCCGGTTTACAGTTTTGATCCTTCATGTCCCTATACAGATAAAGAATTTCAAACCGGTGCTGTAGTACATGAGGGAATTCACGCTATTCTTGCAGATTTACCGGGCTGTAAAAATGCAGCGTGGTTTCATGAGGGAGGAAATACGTGGCTTCAACAAGAGATGGAATCTATGCGATCCGGGAACCACAGTTCTATGGGATTCTTGAATGCAGGACCCTACATCGCTCCTTTTATGCCCATAGAATGTTATAGCGGTTGGCTTCAGGATGATAGTTTTGGAGGACCTTCGGCTGAAGGAGTGAATATGTTTGCCGGAAATCAGCAAATTTGCACTTGGAGAAATCTTCTTGGAGGAGTTCAATATGGTAATACATTTCCCGTTTTTCTTGGACAAACTTTAGGAAACGGAAGTATTCCGTGGATTTGGAGATATTGTACATCGCGAGTTTTAGAAGGAATTGCCGATTCGCTTGGCGTTAGCAATACGAGAAGACTGATTATGGAATACCGCGCAAAACAAGCTACAATCGATATGGGGAAATGGACTGATGCCATAAAAAAATTGTTGAATAATAATTTCCAAGCCAATATCCAAGCAGAGTGGACTCCTTCCTGGTTAAATCCTCCTGTGTGGGTTGCTACTCCGTATGCCGCTACAACAATTAATGAAAATGGCGAACTCGTACCCGAATACAGAACCACTCCCGGCTGGTCAGGTTCTAATCAGATACCACTCCACATTACCGGGGATAGCGTAATCCTCCATTTCCAACCACTTGGAGAAAACATGTCTTTACAATTATGTTATCGAACAGCAACGGGTGAAACTGTGTACAGTCAACCTGTGTTTGGAGGTGAGTGTTTCTTGAAAATAGACCCCGCTAAACGTCCTGCCAATGAAGTAATTATCGCTGTGATTTGCAATACAAACTTTGTTTACGAAGGAGAAAAAACAAGAAAAGCGCATTTTGATTATCGATTGAAACCGATGAAAGGAATTGCTTACAAAGCCGGAATCTATAAAAAATGGTATGAATGGACAAGTGTGATTTCCGACCCGAATGAGACAGGGCTTATTGATGTAAAGAAAAAAAGCTTTGAAGTCAGCATCTATCCTAATCCTTCAAAGAACAAAGATATTTTCATTGAGCTAAATCGTGATTTGTTTTCTCCTTTGACTCTTAATATTTTGAACACAAGCGGACAAGTTGTTCTTAATAAAATATTTTCGGAAAATAAAATAAGATTATCAACAAGGAATTTTAAATCAGGTGTTTACATTGTAAGTATTTTTGATGATAAAAGGGAATTTACCGGGAAATTAATAATCGAATAAAGTTTCTCATAGTTACATTTGTGATAGACTTCCTGGTTAAAACTCTATTTATGTGAATAAGTAGAGTTTTTTATTTAGAATTACTACAAAAAACAATTGTTTGTTTTCGATTTGAAATAAATTTTGGCTTAACAGTAAAAATTTTATATTTTTGCACTTCAAAAAATTACAATCACACATTTTTTATTTTAATGTATATGAATGAGGTTACGCAAAAAATAAAAACGCTTTGTACCGATAAAAATATTTCAAAAGAAGAACTTGCTAAACGATCCGGACTGACCATTGAACAGATTGAATTAATTAGTACTAGCGATAAAATTCCGTCATTATCGTCTTTAATAAAAATTGCCCGAGCGCTGGGTGTGCGGTTGGGTACCTTTTTGGATGATAGTGAAAATATCGGACCGGTTGTTAATCGAAGCGCCGATGTGCTTCAGCCGGCAACATTTTCCAGCCAACTCTCAACAAATAACTCACACATGGATTTTTTCTCGCTAGCCGCGCGTAAAGCCGGGAAAGCTATGGAACCATTTGTAATCGACATAATTCCGGGAATGAAAGGGGACAAAGTTTCCTCATCGCATGAAGGAGAAGAATTTATCTACGTGCTGAAAGGTTCGATATCCGTAAGTTACGGCAACGAAAACTATATTCTAAACAAAGGTGACAGCATTTATTACGATTCGATTGTTGATCACCTGATTACGACTGTTGACGAAGAACCGGCTCAGATTTTAGCGGTAGTTTATTCTCCATTTTAAGTGTACGAATTACGCGAAATTTTACTCTTCTTTTTTTAATTCAAATTTGGTTTAGATGCGACTTTTTGATAAAACATTAGGCGAATGGCTTGAATACTGGGCAGATAAAACGCCTGATAAAGAATACATTATTTATTCGGATCGTGATTTAAGGTTCACATGGAAAACATTCAATGAGCGAGTTGACAATATGGCTAAGGGGTTGATTTCCATAGGTGTAACTCGCGGTTCGAATGTAGGGATTTGGGCACAAAACGTACCGGACTGGCTCACATTTCTATACGCAACCGCAAAAATTGGAGCAATCGCCGTAACGGTTAACACCAATTACAAGGAACACGAAATAGCATTCATTCTGGAAAATTCGGATATGCATACATTGTGCCTTACCGATGGAATTCCGGGAAATGATTATACGGATGTTGTTTATTCGTTATTACCCGAGCTGAAAACTACGCAAAGAGGCGAATTTAAAAGTTCGAGATTTCCTCAATTAAAAAATGTGGTATATATCGGACAAGAGAAATACCGTGGTATGTACAACACCGCTGAAGTCCTTCTCTTAGGGCAAAATGTGAAGGATGATGAGTTTTTAAGACTAAAAAACATGACAAACTGCCAGGATGTAGTAAACATGCAATACACATCAGGTACTACCGGTTTTCCGAAAGGAGTTATGCTTACTCATCACAACATTACGAATAACGGCTATTATACCGGAGTGCACATGAAGTTCACATCGGAAGATAAATGTTGTATTTGTGTACCTCTTTTTCATTGTTTCGGAGTTGTGTTAGCTACAATGTGTTGCCTTACACACGGAAGTACGCAGGTGATGATCGAACGCTTTGATCCGCTTCTTACACTCGCTTCCATTCACAAGGAGCGTTGTACGGTTCTCCATGGTGTTCCGACCATGTTTATTGCTTTCCTGAATCACCCGATGTTTGAAATGTTTGATATGCGTTCGTTGCGGACAGGAATTATGGCCGGAGCGCTTTGTCCGATTGAACTGATGAAACAGGTGAATGAAAAAATGTTTATGGACATTACCAGTGTTTACGGACTTACTGAAGCTGCGCCGGGCATGACTCAAACACGAATTGATGATAGCTTTAAGGTACGCTGCACAACGGTTGGGAGAGACTATGAATTTGTAGAGGTGCAGATTATAGATCCGTTGACCGGTGAATTTTGTCCGGATGGAATTGAGGGCGAAATTTGTTGCCGTGGGTACAATGTTATGAAAGGTTATTATAAAAATCCGGAAGCAACAGCCCAGGTAATCGATGCAAACGGTTTTTTGCATTCAGGTGATTTAGGCGTGCGGGATGCAAACGGGAACTATCGAGTTACGGGACGAATCAAAGATATGATAATACGCGGAGGCGAAAACATCTCACCAAAAGAAGTTGAAGATTATCTTTATAAAATGCCTGAGATTCAAGATGTTCAAGTGATTGGGGTCGCTTCTCCCAGATACGGGGAAGATGTTGGAGCTTTTGTAATTCTCAAGGAAGACAAAGAACTTACTCGAGAGGATGTGCGGGCGTTTTGCAAAGATCAAATCGCACGCTATAAAATTCCGCGCTATGTCTTTTTTGTAAAAGAATTTCCAATGACCGGAAGTGGAAAAATACAAAAATTCAAATTGCGGGAAATGGCATTGGAGATATGCGAAAAGGAAGGGATTGAGATTATTTGATTTGAGATAGTAAAAAAAGTCAGTAAAATAATTTTCAAATGCAGGATTTCCTGCATTTTTATTTTCTTGATTGGATATTATGTTTATTTTTGCAAAAAAAATATCCATGAGCAAAATCCGCCTTATTTACAAATATTTTCGGCATTTACTCGAATCAAAAAACACAAAAGGACATGGGATTCATTCCCCCTATTTGTATCGTTTCACTCAAAATACAATTTACGAGAAAAACCCATTTTATGTTTTCCAACAGATAGAAACACTGCGTGATCACTTGAAAAACGATGATAGATGGATTGAGTTTAAAGATTTTGGAACCGGTTTTGACAGAGACGTGCAAGTCAAGACTATTGCTAAGAAATCGCTAAAAAGGATGGTATGGGCACAGCTTCTCTTCCGGATTGTGAATTTTACAAATGCCAAAAATGTGTTGGAATTAGGCACTTCTTTGGGGTTGACGTCGGCCTATCTGGCTTCTCCGTCCGCGGATATCCGGTGTGTAACGTTAGAAGGGAGTCATTCTGTTGCTGAAATTGCTAAAGAAAACTTTGAGAAATTGGCCCTTAGAAATATTGCCGTTGAAATAGGAAATATTGATGCTATATTGGTGAATGTTTTGACGAAAATGGGGACATTGGATGTTGTTTTTATTGATGCAAACCATCAAAAAAAGAGTGTTTTAAACTATTTTGAACAATGCATTAAACATATTCACCCCGAAACCGTTTTTATTCTTGATGATATCTATTGGTCGGCTGACATGGAAGATGCATGGAAAATAATTCGAAAGCACGAGAAAGTGACAGCAACAATCGACTTGTTTGAGATGGGAATTGTGTTTTTTAATAAAAGTTTCCCCAAAAAAACGTTTAAAATGGTTCTGTAGTTTGCCTATATCTTTAGTCAAAATATATAAAGATTATAGTACGGCAAAATTATATTCGCTATCAACGTGAGAGACACCATTCTCCCGCCAAACAATATTGTAAGAACTGAAGATTGGTGATAGAAATGGCAAGAAGAGACATTGATATAGTCTTTTTTACCCAAACGTAAATCAAAACCCAAAAATCTTAAATCAGAAAATGAAGATTTATACAAAATCAGGAGATAAAGGTACCACAGGACTTATAGGTGGGACTCGGGTTAGCAAATCCGATATACGTTTGGAGGCGTATGGTACGGTAGATGAACTTAACGCGCAGATTGGTGTTCTAATTTCATTAGAACTAAAGGATGAATTGAAGGAGTTTCTTCTGAATATTCAAAACCTCCTTTTTACGGTTGGTTCGAATCTTGCTACAGACACTTTGAGAACAGAATTTCGCCAGGCTTCGGTAATGCGAGATGAATTTATTACATCGATTGAGAAAGAAATTGACAGATTAGATCAAAACTTACCGCCATTAGAGCAGTTTATTTTACCCGGAGGATCTCGTGTTTCAGCACAATGCCATGTTTGTCGTACGGTAGCCAGAAGGGCTGAACGTAGGATTATCGAAATGAATGAGACTTATCCTGTTGATAGTAAGCTTGTTATATATGTGAATAGACTTTCAGATTTTTTCTTTATATTGGCAAGGTACTTGTTGAAAGAGGATAATATGAAAGAAATCTTCTGGAAAAAGCCGGAATGACAAATTTTTTTTATATTTTTGCACTCATTTTGAAAATTTGATTGTTTAACATAGAAACTAACTTGAATAAAATGAGCATTTTAATATGATTTATGATTATATTATTCAGCTTCATTATTTGTATGTAAATTAAAGAATTATTGTAGTAAAAATTCATCAGAATTGACATTATAGATTTCAAAATATAGTTTCACTTATTAATTTATTGACGATGTATTGGACTTTAGAATTGGCTTCAAAGATTGAAGATGCCCCATGGCCTGCTACGAAAGAAGAGTTGATTGACTATGCCATTCGTTCAGGTGCACCGCTTGAAGTTATTGAAAATCTTCAGGAAATTGAAGATGAAGGGGAAATTTACGAAACAATCGAGGATATTTGGCCCGATTACCCGAGTAAAGAAGACTTTTTCTTTAACGAAGAGGAGTATTAATTGAATTTTACACATTAAGGCCTTAAAGTACAGTGTTTTGTTAGAGAAGCGAGCTATCTGTTATGATGGCTCGCTTCCCTTTTTAAAGCTTGGTAATATCCCGAGCTATCGGGGCGCTTCGGTGACTTATATCTGATGTGACTAACTCTTTTTCAGCAGTCCCTAACTAAAAAAGTGGTTGTGAAATCTTAGTAACGAAATACCTTAACGGGTTTTCAAGGTTTATTTGCTATTCCCATACTTTTTTCCTGATTTGGGTTACAAGTTATCATTTTATTTTTGTAAGACCAAAATGGTTTTGCAAACATACGAGGTTTGTATTGAGAAAATAAGGTTCTAAAACCTTATTCAAATAAGGAACCTTAGTAGAAAATGATACAGAAAAAATCTCAACCTTATTACCTTATTGCAAATCAATCTCATAAATCTAACTATTGTTTTTTGGTTATATTGAACTCACGTTAAAAACGAAAGTTTTCTACATGTAGCTAATTTCAGTATCAAATATCTGATCCCGACATATGGGTTATGCCTAAAAACATTCATTTCGCTATATCCCGGTAGTTATCTGAAAGGCTTCAGAGTAGCCAAATACAGCTAAATTTTACAGCTATGACTGAACATTTTCAATTATACGTCTCTACGAAAAACGATTGATTTTTAGAATGTGATACCACCCGCCAATGCTTGAATCATTCCAATTGAAAAAATCAATACAGGTATAAATAGCAAGAGGAGAGTTAATGAAATTATTGTCAAAATTCCTGTAAATTTAGAAGCTTTTTTCACGTTTTTCAATCCCTCATTCAAGTATTCCTGATTGTCATTTGCCATCCCTTTTTTTATTTTTGATGAAAATAAAAAGAGATAATAAAAAGGAAAAAAGCATATAACGGAAAAAATAATATTCGTTATGCCCACAATATAGATTGTTGCAGGGAAATATTGAATTAAATCAAAGTCCTGATATTCGCCCACTACAGCAGACAGAAATAGGGTGAAAATTCCGCTTATCAAAGTGAAAACAATCAGCACAATGCCTACAATGGCTATAAATGATGACCATTTCGCTGTTGAAATAAGATATGCTTTCCCTTCCGGGCTGATAATAAGTGGCTGATGCGGCTTTAATTCTTGATCTTTGAGCGCGGTTTCCGATTGTTGAATATTTGTTTCCATAGCATTATTTTTATAAATTATCGTTGTAAAGTTAGTTTATTTTTGAGACAATTCATCAATTTTTTCATAATAATTATACGCATTGTGAATAAATTTTCTTTAAAATTAGATGTAAACAAAGTTAAATTGGTAACTTTGCATTCCTAAATAAGTGACATTTATTTTTTTAACTAAATAATCATGGCAGACAAGAAATTGAATTTATTGGCTGACTTTCCTGCTACATCTACAGAGCAGTGGAAAGAAATCGTAACTAAAGACCTCAAAGGTGCTGATTTTGATAAAAAGTTAGTTTGGCGCACCAATGAAGGTTTCAATGTTCAACCATTTTACCGCGCAGAAGACATTGACGGTCTGAAAATCTCTGAAGTTAAACCGGCCGCATATCCGTATGTAAGAAGTACAAAACCGAATAACGACTGGTTTATTCGTCAGAACATCAAAGTTGAAAATGCTGCAGAAGCAAATAAAAAAGCCCTGAATGTTCTAAAACGAGGCGCTACATCGCTGGGTTTTCAACTAAAAAAAACCGACTTGTCTCCCCAATATATCGCTGACTTACTGAAAGATATAGTGCCAACTGCTGTTGAGCTGAATTTCAATATATGTGTAAGTAAGGGTGCCGAATTGGCAACTATTCTCACCGACTATTTTAAAACAAACGGATACTATTCCGATCCCACACGGTTAGTCGGTTCTATCAACATTGACCCGATAGACAAAATCCTTCGAAAAGGAAAAGATTTAAGTAAAGAGTTTGTTCTTGAGCGTATTAAATCCGTAATAATGGCTTCGCTCGAATTGCCGTTTTACAAAGTGGTAGGAGTAAATGCCACTACATTTAGTAATGCCGGAGCGTTTTTAGCTCAGGAATTGGGGTACGCGCTGGCTTGGGGAAATGAATACCTTTCAAGTTTGGTGGAAGATGGAATGGATAAATCATTGGCTGCCAAAAAAATCAAATTTAACTTCGGAGTGGGTAGTAATTATTTTATGGAAATTGCGAAATTCCGTGCAGCTCGCTTGCTTTGGGCACAAATAGTAATGGCATACCAACCGAAATGCATACATGAAGACTGCCCTAATAATAAACCGGACGGACTTTGTCGTTGTGCTGCAAAAATGCGGATTCATGCCGAAACCACACAATTCAATATGACCGTATTCGATGCTAACGTAAACATGCTTCGCACTCAGACAGAAGCAATGAGCGCAACGATAGCCGGAGTAGATAGTTTGACAGTTTTGCCTTATGACATTTCCTTCCGAACTCCCGATGAGTTTTCAGAGAGAATTGCCAGGAATCAGCAATTGCTATTGAAAGAAGAAAGTCATTTTGATAAAGTTATTGACCCGAGTGCCGGATCTTACTATATCGAAACATTGACAAAAGAAATTGCCGAACAAGCTTGGAAAATCTTCTTGGAAGTTGAGGAAAACGGAGGTTTCTTTACTTCAGTTAAATCCGGTGAGGTTCAAAAAGTGATTAAAGCTACTGCTTCAAGCCGATTAAAAGCGGTTTCGAGCCGAAGAGAGATTTTGCTTGGCACCAACCAGTTCCCTAATTTCACAGAAACTGCAAAAGAAAAAGTCGAGTTTGCCGAGGTGAAAGATTCGAAAGTCTCAGATTGCGGATGTGCTTCGTTGGGGGTAGAGACGTTGGAGCCGATTCGTGGAGCAAAGGAATTTGAAGCACTCCGTTTTGCCACAGAAGATTCAGGAAAAACGCCGAAAGTATTCATGCTTACAATCGGAAACTTGGCAATGCGATTAGCCCGTGCTCAGTTCTCATCTAATTTCTTCGCATGTGCGGGATATCAAATTATTGATAACCTTGGTTTTGAGACGGTTGAAAAAGGTGTAAATGCCGCTTTGGAGGCAAAAGCTGATATAGTGGTACTTTGCTCGAGTGATGATGAATATGCAGAATATGCTCCTAAAGCATTCGAGTTGCTGAAAGATAAAGCCATTTTAGTTGTTGCCGGAGCGCCTGCCGCGATGGATGAGTTGAAAGCAAAAGGAATAGAACACTTTATTCATGTGAGATCCAATGTGTTGGATACGCTGAAAGGGTTCCAAGAACTCTTATCTTCAAAGGCTTAAAGACGAACTCCGTGGCAAAAAAAAAGTACGAATATTCCTACTGTTTCATTGTGTTGAAATAGTAAAAAAATAAGCATTCTGTACTGTTGCTTTAATGTGGTTTGATAAAAAAACAATTCAAAAATAAATAATCAATATGTCTGTTTCGAAAATTTCTTATACTCTTAATTGTCAGCTATTTTTACAGTAATTGACTTTTTCGCAGTGGACGAACTAAATTAAAAAAATGAAACATACACTCAAAGATTGGTTTATGGTAACGCGCCCGTGGGGATACGCGTTGTCGATTATGCCGGCAGTTTTGGCATTAGCTTACATTTTTTATCAAAACAGTATCTCACCAATGGAAATAAATTGGTGGTATGGGGTTTTAGCTATTATTGCCTCACCGATTTTACAAGCCGGAGGAAATATGATGAGTGATTATTACGACTACAAAAACAATGTGGACAGAAAAGAAACGTTTGGTTCGAGCCGTATGCTTGTCAATAAACAATTTGAGCCAAAGGAAGTCTATTGGTTTAGTATTTCTTGTATGATAGTTGGTAATTTGGTGGGTTTGTTTCTGTTGTATAAACTCCAAAATCTCCATCTGCTTTGGATTGGAGTAGCCGGTATGATTGGATCTTATTTTTATTTCTTTATGAAATACCGTGCTCTCGGTGATTTGAATATATTTATCATTTACGGATTGCTGATTTCACTCGGAACTTATTTGGTGATGACCAATAAGCTGAGCTGGGAAATATTAATGATTGCAGCTGCACCAGGATTGTTGATTATAGCTGTTCTTCATGCCAATAACACACGTGATATTAAGCACGATAGCGTAGTAAACATCAAAACAGCAGCCATGTTGCTGGGGATTAAGGGATCGATTAATTATTACATAATTCTCGGAGTTGGAGCCTATTTGCTGATAGTTATATGTGTTATTATCGGTATTCAGCACTGGTTGTCATTGATAGTTTTTGTTTCCTTTCCGGTATTAATGAAAAATATCAAGCAAATTAAGCTTGCCGACATAGATAAACCTGAATTAATTCAAAAATTAGATGAAAATACCGCCCAACTCGTGATGATGTTTATGACGTTGTTGGTTGTGGCGAATTTTGCGGCAGGTTTGATTTAGTGCAACAAATAATTGCCCTTCGAGTGATTACCGATTATTAGTCTAATTTCTCTGAAGTAGTGAAGCAGAATTTACATAAAACGGAAAACTCCAAACGAATGTGCTCAAAGAATTTCCGATTAAATTTCTCGGGACCTGTTCTTCTCGCTGCATTTCTTTGGTTCTTAATGTTTTCTCCTTGGACTAAACATTGGTTTAACTTTTGGATTGGAATTGCAGTCTCAGCTTCAATACTAATGGTAATATCCATTCTTTTGAAGAGAAATATTTTAAAACAATTTCAATGGACTCGGAATGCCATTATTTTCGGAGTTTTGTCAGCAGCGGCACTCTGGGTGATTTTTTACCTTGGTGATTATTTTTCAAATTTACTATTACACTTTGCAAGAGAGCAAGTTGATGGTATTTACTCCATGAAAGATGGTCAAAACAAGCTGTTAATTACGCTTGGATTGGTTTTTATCATGGGGCCTGCGGAAGAAATCTTTTGGAGAGGATTTGTTCAGCAAAAATTAATAGATAAGCAAGGCGAGTGGAAAGGATTCATTTTCGCGACACTGATTTATGCCTTGGTCCATATTTGGAGTTTTAACTTTATGCTTGTTATGGCAGCATTAGTTGGTGGCGCTTTTTGGGGATTGATGTATCGGTATAATAAAAATTTAGTACCAATCATTGTTTCGCATGCGGTGTGGGACGTGCTGGTGTTCGTTTTATTGCCGATAACATAAGAATTAGCTTGAGAACTTTCTCTCAATGGCACTTAGTCGGCAGAGAGAGATAAGATAACATCTGATGAAAATCAAAAATAATTGATGCGAAAAAGTGATCCTATTATGGCTGTTATGCTTGGCGTAGAAATGAAAACAACGGGATGATGAAATAAAAGTAGAACAAAGCTTTTGTAGTATTAATATTCAAGCAAGCTGTAACAAGAAAAAGCGAGAAAAAGTAACAAAAAAATATAGAAAAGTCTGTCAGTCAGATTATTTATGTCTGTCAGTCTAAAATCTAAAAGTCTAAATAGAATGAAACCAAATTTTAAAGAAATTGACATTCAAAACTTTGTGGCGAGTCAAATAGCGCCCGAAGCAGAAGGAAATTGGTTGACACCTGAACAGATCAACGTAAAACCGAGTTACACAAAAGAAGATTTGGAAGGGATGGAGCACCTGAATTATGCTGCCGGAATTGCACCTTTCTTACGCGGACCCTATAGCACTATGTACGTGATGC
>LSQX01155625.1_pt2 | contig 12920 bp, 8 predicted proteins | sample 654561 | NCBI WGS metagenome assembly LSQX01 (sample SAMN04489861, study PRJNA283612) | anaerobic digester metagenome | isolation source: 4 biogas reactors fed with cattle manure at either 37C or 55C with and... | place: Denmark: Kongens Lyngby | collected 2014 | reverse complement strand
GCTTCAATGCGATCGGGTATTACAGTATGCTCGGCCTGACCAAGTTCGGGGACACCCTGTATTTTTATAACGTCTGTCCCTGCTCCAACCACATGTGCGCCCATGGCATTCAAAAAATTGGCCACATCGACAATTTCCGGCTCTTTGGCGGCGTTTTCAATAACTGTTTTACCCTCAGCCTTTACCGCCGCCAGCATGATATTAATGGTTGCTCCTACACTTACGACATCTAGATATATATGCGCTCCTCTTAGTTTTTTTGCCTTTATTTTTACAAGCCCTTGCTCCAGCTCAACCTGGGCTCCGAGTGCTGTAAACCCTTTAATGTGCTGGTCAATGGGACGCGGGCCCAGGTCGCAGCCTCCCGGCATAGGTATTTCCACCTTTCCGAAGCGGCCGAGTAAAACTCCCATCAAATAATAAGAGGCGCGAAAGGTGTTTACCAGTGAAGGCGGCGGGGAAAAAGTATGTATATCTGATGAATCGATATAGATACAGCGTTCTTCAGAAAATGTTACCCTTGCTCCGAGAGCTTTCAATATTTCCACAAGCCTGCTAATATCCGTTATTTTGGGTAAATTGTCAATTTTTACAGTACCTTCTGTCAATAAAGAGGCGGGCAGTATGGCCACTGCCGCATTTTTAGCACCATTGACTCTAACTTCTCCCTTTATTCTTTGTTTTCCTTTGGTAAGCAGGCACTCCAAATAATCTGCCCCCTTCATACGGGTGTCCATTGAAATTACTGTTCTAAAATACCGGTAAATGCATTAATATAATATATTTCGCCATTGTCTAAGCGAATCCTCCATACAGGCGGAATTTCCCACCTCTCCGCGTCGTATTCCTGGCTATAAAAACCAAGTGAAAACTCGATGATCCCAGCTTTTTCCTTCTTCTCTCTATAGGTCTCCGTAAACCGTAACAACGCTGTGGAAGGCGGGATAATCTCTCTTATCTGCTCCGCGAGCCCTACGGGCTCCAGCCGGTAAAAATAAAGCGCCGCCGGAGTAACTCCCCTCATTAATATCTGTAAATACCCGGCGTAAAGGGGAAACCCTTCGTACTCCTGTCTGAAATTTATAACAGTCTCATTAGTATATTTTTGAGAATAGTCATAAATTAAATTATTCAAGAAAGGAACCTTATTAATAATTTGCCGTGCTACCTGCTCACTTTCTTCAAGGGAAAAGCTATCAACGCTTTTTCCCCATCCCAGTCTTTTTAAGGTTACCCGCCCCTCTTTAGCGACAAGCAACTGATATTCACCAATGTGATATGCAGACAAACTGTTCTCGCTGCTGCTTGGATAAAAGCCGCTGTTATTAAGTTCTTCCAATGCCTTTTTTTCTCCCGGCAAAGCTTCCAGCAGGGGGACGACAATCTCCTGCAGTTGAAAATGCCAGGGTTCTACGATCATATGGGCCAGTCGTACGCCGCCCTTTGGCAGAGGAACCTCCAGAGAGAGACCGGCCTCTTGCAACGCCGCTTCCAATCTTGACATCTCTTCTTTTCGACCAAAAAGACCAGTGTTCCCTCCGCTTTCATTAAGTAATATCTGGTAGAGAAGGAAAATATTTAAAATTAAAAAGGTACATATTAATACCGTTTTGGCCCTAGACAAGTCCATGCAAGCACCTCCCGGAGGCGATGTAGAGCGTCCTGAGCGGAACCTGGAGTTCCACCGCCGGCAAACGCCGCTATTTTCAAATTAAAGGCTCCAGTGTATCCCAGTGAAGGTATATAACCCCTGTTTCTGCAAAATTTATGTGCCAGGCTGGCACAGCTTTCTCTATGTTTTCTTCTTGTAAAAGATAATAAACGGGTTTTAAGGATAAAAGAGTTACTTTATTCTTTGTTAACCGCTCTTTCTTTAAAAGTAAAGCCTGGGCGAGGGCTTCTTTATAAGAACGGAAAGGCTTTCGCCCGGCAAGTTCTTCCCCGAAAACATAACACATTCTTCGATAAAATGATACTCCCTGCTCGTTTATCAGCATTTCGATTCCTATGTCCCCACCCTCAAGAACAAAGCCGTCAAAAAAAGCGCGCCAGATAAACCTGTAGCCTCCTTCAACTTTTTCAGCTTCACTCAAATAGATATCCGGCAGCCAACCGCCATACAGAGCATGGCTTTCGGCGCCCTTTTGCAAAGCTGCACTGTATGAAATGTCGCTGTGTCTTCTCTCCTGATGGGGAGCAGTATATTCCAGCAGTCCCGAGGGATAGATCCGCAGCCCTTTTTCACCGTTGGTAAAATACAGCGCCCCATCACGTTCTTCAATACGGCGAGCCATCGATAAATCCAAAAAAAAGGCCCGGATCAGCTTTTCCTGATGGAGTTCTTCTTTTTGTAAAGTGACTTCTGCGGCATATATATCTTCCAGCGGCAAGTAAATATCAGAGGCAACATTTATCTCCACCTCCGTAAGAAAAGCCAGTTCTTCAGGGATTTCCTCTATCGCTTCGCTTGGTGTTTTCTCCTCTTCAACCTCGCTCACCGCGGATGCTTCTCCAGTATTATCAGGCTCGGCCCCGGTGTCCTGGCTCCCAAAATCCAGAGCCAGTAACGAAGGAAGCCGCATATAAGGTTTCTTTATTGCCGGCAAGAAATCTTCCTGTGGGTATTCAATACCTGGTACAGTTATGCAAAGCAAATCTTCACCTTCCAGGAAAACATCAAGCTGTTCTCTTTCCCAGATAAAAATTATTTTCTCGATATTATTCGTATACCTATTTGCAGACCCTGTCGCCAGATACTCCAGGGGGACCGGTGGATTAAAGTTATAAACGAGTGTTGCAGGAGCGGTTTTCAACCGCTCTGTTATGCTTTCTTTAGCGGCATGTGCGGCCTTTTCAACCTCCAGCCTATCCTCTATCAACTGCAGGCCTTTTTCACAGAGATCAATGTACTGCTGTTCTCCACGGTAAAAAAGATAAATTTCTTCCCCCTCGGAAAAAATAATTTCGGAAGGCTGAACAATTGCTGACGGTAGAGGCGCAGGTGTAAAATAAGCATACTCATAATAGGGTGAGCTTCCTTTTTCCAGAGGAGGCCTGCCAAACCACAAATGGTAAGTCAGGAACAAACTTGACAGGATCAAACAGGCAAGCAAAATACTTTTTAGCTTTTCAAGCAATAACAACACACTCCTTAAGGATACGTGCGACTTTATTGTTCAGAGCGATCGTGCAAAGGAAGGCAGAAAGTTACTTCTGTCCCTTCATCCAGTTTACTATTAAGGAAAATGGTTCCTCCGTGCGCCTCAACAATCTGCTTTGCTATCGCCAGTCCCAATCCTGTGCCCCCCAGCTGCCGCGAACGGGTCTTGTCCACCCGGTAAAACCTTTCAAAGACCCTTTCAATGTCTTCAGGAGGGATGCCTATTCCCGTGTCTTTGACCGAAACACAGACACTGCTGTCATTTTTACAGGCGCTTACCACTATTTCGCCGCCGGAGGGAGTAAACTTGAGGGCATTATCCAGTAAATTCAGCATAACCTGGCGTATTTTATCTTTGTCCAGCAAAACAGGCAAGGGGTCGGAAGGCAGCCGGGCATGCAAGACAATATCTTTAGCCTGGCACTCCAGATCTACCTGGTCCATGATCTCGTAAATAAGGAAGGCCATATCGGCCTCTTCCTTTACCCACTCTGTTTCTTGATAATCAATCTGCGAAAGGACCAGAAGGTCTTTTACCAGTTTAACCATGCGCTCTGTTTCTTTTTCTACAACCTGCAGGAAACGTACCCTAATAGCCGCATCCTCCTGGGCACCGTTTAAAAGGGTTTCGATATAGTTTTTAATTGAAGTTAGCGGTGTCCTGAGCTCATGGGAAACATTGGCAACAAACTCCTGCTGCATCAGAGAAAAGGCTCTTTCCTTGGTGACATCATGAAAAACAACAAGTATTCCTTGCAGTGTCCCATTCTCTTTAAAAGGGGCAAAATGCACCTGGAAAATTTTTTCCTGAGTTTTTCCAACGTTAATTTCTTTGGTCCGGGGATCTCCTTCCTGAAAAAGCTCGCTTATTTCTTCAGGTAGAAATATTTTTTCAAAAAGGATCTCTGCAGGCAGCCCCAGCTCGGCACGGCTTCCTGTAAATTCTAAAATTGCACGAGCTGCGGGATTAAGATGTATCGCCCTGCCCTCTCTGTTAAAAGCCACTACGCCATCACTCATATAATTTAAAATCGCTTCGATTTTATTTTTTTCCGAGGATATTTCCTTTAAGGTATCGCTCAAGCGTTCCGTTAAAAAGTTAAACATTTGCCCCAGTTCACCAATTTCATCTCCGGAGCGAACTTCTATCCTCTGAGAAAAATCGCCACCCGCCATGGCCGCTGCTCTGGAAGTAACTTCCCTGATGGGAATTGTTATTGTTCTGGTTAAAAGAAAGCCGATTACAATGGCAATAGCAAGGACTACCCCCCACCCGGTAATCAGGATCAGCTTAATTTCCCTTAGCATAAGATAAATATGCTCCAGGGAGCCTTTCATATAGACAACGCCAACCACTGTGGAGGCATTGCTTTTAACAGGGAGGGCCAGAAAATAGTAGCGCATTCCCGTATCAGGATCAACCCTAATATCTTCAACCCTGTTGCCGGCAAGAGCTAAAAGTATATCATCCTGAATAACACGTCCTCCCAGGAACGAGATGGACCTCTGATCGGGACCGCTCAGCAGACGGCCATAGCGATCCAGCACCATCGTCTCCGTCCCGGACATACCGGCGCTAAATTCAGCGATCAGAGAAGATATAAACTCATCCTGCTGTTCTTCCTCCAGCAGATAACGCCGTATAAAATTGCCTAAAAGCTCACCCTGCGCCAGTTGACCGGCCGCGTAATTGCGGAGATAATAATTTTCCAGGGACCTGACAAGATATACCCCGCTTAACTGCATGGCAAACAAGATCAGCAACGAATATAAGAGGACAACTTTTCCCTGCATACCAGTACGCATAATCAAGGCCTCCTCAGGTAATAACCCGCACCTCGTTTGGTACACAAGTAGTACGGATTTCCCGGGTCGTCCTCTATTTTTTCTCTCAACCGCCGCACTGTCACATCTACAGTACGTACATCTCCAATATAATCATACCCCCATACTTCTTCCAGTAACTTTTCACGGCTAAAAACATATCCGGCATTTTTCATTAAAAAAGCCATCAGGTTAAACTCCCTGTATGTCAACTCGATATGCCTTTGACCCTTTTTTAGTTCCATTTTGCCCAGGTCCAGCACCAGCTCCCCGCATATAATTATTTCCGGGGTCTTCTTTTGCATTTTAACACGGCGTAAAGTGGCCTTAATCCTGGCTATAAGCTCTCTGACACTGAAAGGTTTGGTTACATAGTCATCGGCACCCAACTCCAAGCCCATTATCTTATCGATTTCTGACTCCCTGGCCGTCAGCATGATTATGGGCACATCGAGCTTTTGACGGATTTGTTTGCAAACACTAAATCCATCTATCCGGGGAAGCATAATATCCAGCAAAATAATATCGGGCTTTTCCAGAAACGCCAGACGCAAGGCCTCTTCACCGTCATAAGCTACCAGGACAGAAAAGCCTTCGTTTTCAAGGTTATATTTTAATATTTCGGCAATAGGCTTTTCATCGTCAATGACCAAAACTTTTCCTTTCATCCTTAACCCCCTGCGACCTCGCAAATCATCCGAAATCTTTCCTTCTTGAATCCCTTCTGTTTTTTTGGGGAAGCGGCGCTTTGCTGTGGCAAGAGCAACTTGTGTGGAGCGAAGTTAAAAGTTCACGGCGAAACGATGGCTGGAGACAAGCTAAATTTATCCTATTCCCATACTATTTCGTTTACCAGAGAAAAACTCCTGCTAAAACCATTATTTTCATTGCCAAGTGCGCTACAGTGTACAGGGAGGAAGGCAAGCGAAAAAAACGTGACCAAACAGGTCACGTTTGTCAAAATATATATATATTAAGAGGGGGTCAACTCAAGTCTAATTTTAGCGGGCAAATATTACAGCAATATTACGGTAACTTTATGTTCCGATTACAAACACCCCTTATTAAACCGATTTCTAATGAAAAAGGAGACATACACATTAAAAATGTCTCCCTTAACAGTAACTCTTTTTAACGTTGTTAAATTTATTTAAAATATTAAGCCCTTGTCCCTTCTATCTCTTATCTTAAGGGCTGAAGAAATTCAGAGGATTAATGGTTGGGCCGTGAGTGCCCCCCGTACGAATTTCAAAATGCATGTGCGGCCCTGTACTGTTACCTGTTGAGCCGACATAGGCTATAACCTGTCCCTTGTTAACCGCCTGTCCGGTTTTAACTAAATTCTGGGAATTATGAGCGTAACGCGTATAATAGTGACCATGGAAAATCACTACGCTAAGGCCATAGCCTCCATCCCATCCCTCATAAACGACGACACCGCTATCTGCTGCCAGTATAGGGGTTCCTTTTGGAGCACCTATATCGACACCTGCATGAAAACCTCCGCTGCGCCAGCCGTAAACGGAAGTGATCCGGCCACCCCCGTCCACCGGCCATAAGAACGCACCTGTTCCCCTGGATGGTATATTCGCTGTCCCCCGGGCGATAACCTGTTCTTTGGGCTCTTGCAGGGTTTTTTCCTCGATTTTTTTCCTGGCTATTTCCACACCATTGTCCCTGGTAATCTGGTAAACGACCTCTTTTCGTCCCAGGGCTCCCGGTTCGACTACTTTTGTTTGAACCTGCCACATATTGGGGTCGTATACATATCTTGTCTCAAAGGGGATACTTTCTTCTACTACCATACGCTCAACAGTAATAACATTAACCAGCGGTTCGGGCACGATAAGATTAATTTCTTCTCCTATCCCAAGCTTATCCCCATCAAGATGGGGATTGGCTTCCCTAATCTCTTCTACTGTGAAATTATGTTCTTTGGCAATTTTCCAGAGGGAATCTCCTCTTGAAACCAGATAAGTTTCTTTTCTGTCGGTGCCTCGCAGCAGGATTGAAGCCAATGTTTCCACATCACACAATTTTTCCGGATAAACATAATAAGGCCTTGAAGAAATGGTTTCTCCTATCTGTACCTCTTCCAGGGAAACATTCTCCTTCTTAGGAAGGTAAGCACCTGCCACCAGCTCAATTACCTTCTCAACCTCCTCTTCAGTGGCAAGAGGGAGAATGTCCTTTCCGTCTACGGTAACCATCCTGGCTTGGACTTTGTAGCTTAGCATATGCCGCAAGTTGGAGAATACTTTTTCCGCATCCTCCTCTTCATGCGGACGAAAAACCTCTTCAATCTCCACATTCTCTACTGCTACCACGGGCATACCGTAAAAGTCTGAAGCTTCATCCTGCAGGCGCTTTAACATTTCGTCGAGGGTTTCTTTTTCGGAAAGCAACCCTACTTCGTATCCGTTAACATAAACGGCGTAAAAGCTGCCTGTACGCTGAATATAATAAGTTAAACCGCCCCAGAGAGGCACCACACTAAAAATAAAGAATAATAAATATGCATACCAAACAGCCCCTGCACGAGCCGGGCGCTGCTTTTCCCTAACTAACGGCAATCGCATAAGCACCCTCCTTGAACTGCACTACAAGAATATTAATTTATCATGGCCCACATATTGATAAATTGTTAAATTTGTTAAAAAGCCTTAATAAATATAATATAATTTCGAGTTCAGGAGGGAAATTCCTGCCAAGTTGTCTTAAAAAATCAAAAAAATTCTTATTTGAAATTATTGGTAAGAACTATTGTCTGATCGCGCCGTGGACCTACCGAAACGAGAGCGACCTTTACTTTTAAAAGCTCCTCAATAGTTCTAATATAATTGCGTGCCTGAATTGGTAAGGCGTGCAGTTCCTTTACTTCGCTTATATCCTCCTCCCAGCCCTCCAACTCCATATATACCGGATCGCATTTCTCCAGTATATGCAAACTTGCCGGAAAATGTTCCAAGAGCCTGTCTCCGTAACGATAAGCGGTAGCTATTTTTATCGTTTTCAGTCCGCTAAGGACATCAAACAGCGTTATAGCCAGATAATGAAACCCGTTTATGCGGCAGGCATATCTTAAAGCCACACCGTCCAGCCATCCTATACGCCTTGGACGTCCGGTCGTTGTCCCGTATTCCCTGCCTTTTTCACGCAGCATATCCCCAATCTGGTCTTTTAGTTCTGTGGGAAAAGGCCCCTCGCCCACCCTGGTAGTATAGGCCTTGGTAATACCTAAAATAGTTCCGGCCCGGTACGGGGCAACTCCGGCACCTATACAGACTCCTCCGGAAACGGGGTTGGAAGAGGTTACATAGGGGTAAGTGCCGAAGTCAATATCCAGCATTGTGCCCTGTGCCCCTTCAAATAATATCCTGGAGCCCCCCTCTATCTCTTCAGCCAGCAAAACGGAGGTATCGGTTATATATGGAAGCAGCTTTCTTGCCGCAGGAAGGTATTCCTTCTCCAAATCTTCCAGAGAAAAACCCCTCTCGCCATAGAACCTGGTAAAAATTTCATTCTTTTGCCGTAAAATAAAGTCCAATTTTTTTATGAGCTCCTTTTCATTTTGGAGGTCACCGCTACGCAACCCCTGACGGGATATCTTGTCCACATAGGCAGGACCGATACCACGCCCTGTGGTGCCTATTTGACGGCCGCTCCGTGCCTTTTCCTCCAGTTCATCAAGTTTTTTATGGTAAGGCATGATTAAATGAGCTCTGTCGCTGATGAAAAGTTTCTCCGGAAAGACACCGCGCTCCTTTAAATTCTCCAGTTCAGATTGCAAAATTACCGGATCCAGGACCATTCCGTTTCCGAGAAGGCAGGTTTTATCCGGATAAAGGATACCGGAAGGAAGATGGTGCAGCTTAAATATTTCTTCTCCAACCACAACAGTATGACCAGCATTGGGTCCTCCCTGGTAGCGCACAATGACATCGGCCTGTTCCGCCAAAAAATCTGTTATTTTACCCTTTCCTTCGTCACCCCACTGGCTCCCGACAACTGTCAGCATTGAATATTCCATTTAGAACCCACCTTTTTAACATGAATATGACATCAGGTTTATAGCAGGCCGCTCTCCCGGTTAAAGCGGCGGTTGATCTCCTCTCCGACATGGATCCCCGAAGCGGAGGCCTGGACCAGGCCCCGGGTAATCCCTGCGCCGTCGCCGATGGCAAATAAATTTTTAATGCCTGTTTCCAGGTAGGGCGTCAACTCCAGCCTTTGTGAATAAAATTTAACTTCCACCCCGTAGAGCAGCGTATGCCGTGAATAAACCCCGGGAGCAACGACATCCAGTGCTTTCATCATCTCCAGGATGGAACACAGGTAGCGATAGGGAAGAACAAGGCTGAGATCGCCCGGAGTTGCTTCCTTCAAGGTAGGCCTGACAAGGCCTCTCTTCAGACGCTCATGTGTGGAACGCCGCCCTGCAAGGAGATCACCCAGCCTCTGGACAAGAACACCTCCGCCCAGCATATTGGCCAGGCTGGCAATGTTCCTTCCGTATCTTACAGGTTCATCAAAAGGTTCGGTAAAATGTTTGCTTACCAGAAGAGCAAAATTGGTGTTTTCCGTCTGTCTCTCTTTTTCCCTGTAGCTGTGCCCGTTAACAGTAACTACTCCTTCGCTGTTCTCAATCACCACTTCCCCGTTGGGATTCATACAGAAGGTGCGCACCTTGTCATCAAAGGAGGGAGAATAGTAAATAAACTTGGACTCATACACCTTGGAGGTTATGTGCTCCATAACCCCGGCGGGAACCTCTACGCGCACCCCAATATCCACGGGATTGCTGCTTATTTTTAAACCGAGACGCTTTGCTTCTTCATAAAGCCACAGTGCGCCTTCGCGCCCCGGCCCGCAGATAACATAAGGCGCATAGTACGTTTCTCCATTCTCCAGAACAACTCCCTTTACACGACCATTTTCCGCTATAATTTGCCTGACAGTGCTGCGGAAGTTAATCTGAGCTTTTTCTTCCAGGGAAGCGTTCATCCTGGCCAGGATCTTGTAGCAGTTTTCCGTTCCAAGGTGCCTGATAAATGCGGGCTTGAGTTCCAACTCTGCTGTTGCCGCCTGGCGACGCAGCTTTTTGATAACTTTCTCTTCCGTTCCATACAATTTTTGCGGGGCACCATAAGAAAGAAATATTGAATCGACCAGCTCAATCAATTTTATTGTTCTTTCTTCGCCTATATAATCCTGCAATACACCGCCAAACCCTGTCGTCAGTGTCAACTTGCCGTCGCTGAAGGCTCCGGCGCCGCCCCACCCGTTTAATACGGAGCAGGGCCGGCAATTCCGGCACCAGCCGTCTTTTCTTAAGCAAACCCTGTTTTTCAGATCCAGTCCCTTCTCCAGCATAAGTACGTGACGGCCCTTTTCAGCCAGGGTAAGGGCTGCAAAGATTCCGGAAGGTCCAGTTCCGACAATAATGACATCAAAGTTGTCAGTTTTATCCTTTTTCATTTGCTCATCTCAAGAAGATACAAGTTTTTTATTACTTTAACAAATATAGGTTAACTTGTCAAATTTTACAAAACCCTTCAACTCATTCATTCTGATAAGAAAGGTTAACGAATTTATTGAAACGATCCATAAAATAAAGCTCAACCTTCCCTGTCGGGCCGTTTCTCTGTTTGGAAACGATAACTTCAGCAATATGCTGCTTCTCTGTATCCGGGTTATAGTAATCGTCCCTGTAGATAAACATAACTACATCGGCATTGGCTTCAATACCGCCCGATTCCAGCAAATCACTTAAAATCGGGCGCTTGTCCTGCCGCTGCTCCACAGCCCTGCTGAGCTGTGAAAGGGCTACAACAGGACAGTTTAGCTCCTTGGCCAGTGCTTTTAGCGAGCGGGAGATGCCTGATATTTCCTGTTGCCTGTTTTCTGTTTTTTCGCTGCCGCGCATCAACTGTAAATAATCCACAAAAACGGCGGCAAGGCCTTTCTGCATCTTCAAGCGCCGTGCCTTGGCCCTCATTTCCAGAACAGAAATAGCCGGCGTATCATCTATATACAGGGGAGCCTCAGAAAGCGGCCCGACGGCCTGTGTCAGTTTAGGCCAGTCCTCAGAGGAGAGAAAGCCCCGGCGCAACCTCTGGGCATCTATCTCAGCATAAGCACAAAGCAGCCTCTGGGCCAGCTGCTCCCCGGACATTTCCAGGCTGAAAAAGGCTACGGGCAATTTTTCTTTTACGGCAATCTGGTGGGCGATATTTAAAGCCAGAGTTGTTTTTCCCATGCTGGGACGCGCGGCGATAATAATCAAATCGGAATCCTGCAAACCCGAAGTTAAATTGTCCAGATCCGCAAAACCTGTAGAAAGTCCTGTAATGCCGCTTTTTCTTTCATAAAGTCTTTCCAGCTTTTCAAATGTTTGTTCCAGAGCGTCTTTCAGGTGAATAAAATTTTTCGTGTCCTTGCTCCTGGCCACATCGAAGATCATCTGCTCGGCTTCATCCAGGAACTCCTCCACATCATCAAGATAGCCGTAGCACCTTCCTACAATGGTCGTAGCTGACTGGATCAGGCGGCGGAGCAAGGATTTTTCCTTTACGATACCGGCATAATGCTTGACATGTGCTGCTGTAGGGGTCATATTCGCCAGGGTAGCCAGATAAGCAGCACCGCCCACTTTGTTAAGCAGACTTCTGCTTTCCAACTCTTCACAGGCCGTCACCAGATCCACCGGCTCTCCCTTGTTAAAAAGTTCTACCAGCGCTTGAAAAATATGCTGGTGCACTTCGCGGTAAAAATCTTGTGGGCTTAAGATTTCCGCTGCCTGCAAAAGGGCTTCTTTATCAATCAGCATTGCCCCCAGGACAGACTGTTCAGCCTCTAGATTTTGCGGCGGAAGGCGTTGGGCTGTTTCATTCATTTTCCATACTCTCCCGGGCCTGGACAAAAGTGATAAGCTCTTCCACATTGTCCATATAATTAATCGTAATTTCCTGCAGGGAAGAAGGCAGTTCGCACATGTTTCCCCGCGGCAAAAAAACCTCTTTGATACCGGCAATTCTTGCACCGTACAATTTTTCCAGTAATCCTCCTACCGGCTTAATTTTCCCCTGCAGCGAAAGCTCGCCGCTTACAGCAATATCCTGGCGCAGGGGTATTTTTTTCAAAGCGCTGTACAGGGCTAAAAACAGCGCCACTCCGGCAGAAGGCCCTTCAATATTGGCTCCACCGACAACATTGATATGTAAATCATATTCGTTGATATCCAAACCACTGATTTTTCGCAATACAGAAGCGGCATTGAAAACAGAATCACGCGTCATAACACCGGCCGCTTCGTTAAAGCGTATCTTGCCCTTCCCCGCCTCGGCAGCCGGGAATGATACAGCCTCGATTTCCAGAACTGTACCCAGGTAACCGGAAGCGGCCAGCCCAAAAACCTTACCCACCTGCGGTTCACATGATTTTTCCGCCAACCCTAGAGGAAATAGGCGGTTGCTCTGGATAACTTCCTTCATTAGCTCATCATCAATAACAACCTTTTTACTCCTCTTCCGGTCGTCTCCGGCATTTTTCTCCTGATGCTCTTTTAAAGCGAAGCAGTCCTTGCCGCCTGCGGAAGAGTTAAAAAGGGCCAGTCCGTAAGCGTCAGCCAGCAGGTTGACCGCACCCCGCCCTTCACTGGTATATCTGGAGATCAGTTCAACTGCCTCCGGCGTAATCTCCACTTCGAGCTTGCGTGCCGCATTAATAACGATTTTCTTTATGTCATCCGGCGAAAGCGGCTCAAAATAAACGGCACTGCATCTGGAGCGCAGGGCAGGAGAGATTTCAGCAGAAGCCTTGGTTGTCGCACCAATAAGGACAAAGTCTGCCGGTGCGCCGTCTTCGAAGAGCTTACGAATATACTTAGGCACCTGGGGATCTGTCGGATCGTAATAGGCGGAATCAAAAAAGACGC
>LSQX01032041.1_pt1 | contig 12920 bp, 7 predicted proteins | sample 654561 | NCBI WGS metagenome assembly LSQX01 (sample SAMN04489861, study PRJNA283612) | anaerobic digester metagenome | isolation source: 4 biogas reactors fed with cattle manure at either 37C or 55C with and... | place: Denmark: Kongens Lyngby | collected 2014 | reverse complement strand
TGGTCGTTATCGGCGTGGGAGCGGTACTCCTCGACCAGGGAGCGCATCAGATCGATCTTTGCTTTGCCGAACCTGCTTTCGTTAACCCCGTCAATGAGCCCATTTTTCATCTCCAGGATACCCTTGCTGTTGATCTCCTTCAGACCATCCCGGATCTGTTTCTGCCCGTCGGCAAGTTGGTTGATCGCTTCGGGCAGCATGGCGACCTGTTCAAAGCTTTCCTCTGCCCCGGAGAGATACTCTTCAAGGCCGTCGAATTGTTCCACGAGCTCCATCAGCTCATCAAGGTAGGAGATCAGCTCATCAGGCAGATCCTCGGGCCACTCTTCGGGCCATTCCTCGGGCCACTCTTCGGGCCATTCCTCGGGCCACTCTTCGGGCCACTCGTCGGGCCACTCTTCAGGCCGTTCGCCGGGTCTTTCCCCGGATACTCGTTCAAGGAATTCGCGGATACTTTCCAACCGCGAGCGGATATCTCCTTCTTCCAGGCTCCCGGAGAACCGGGGCCATTCCTCGATCAGCGAAAGCAGGGGCTCCATCTGCGCGAGCAGCTCATTGGTTTTGGTTCTGAATAGATCGAGGCCCTGGTAGATCTGAGCGGCACCTTCGTAAAGGGCATTCAACCCTTCCTCAATTGCGGTGACCCCCTCGAGCATCCTGGTAAGATCATCCTCCATATCCAGATCGGGGATCGGGGGAAGCTGGGGGATGATCATCATCATGATCTGGTTCAGCTCGATCTCCTCACCCTTCATCGTCAGAACGATCTCTGCCTCCGGATAGGGAAAGGCCATGAAACTGACATTTATATTCTGGCCGGTGATAATACCGGCGCCGTCGGTGGCCTTTATTTCGGAGAATTTATTCAGATCGGCAGTATAGGTTCCCTGAACCAGAAGCGGGACATAATTGAGATCCTTCTTCCGGGTGTTCTTTCCGTCATAGCTCCTGTAGTCGACTGTCCCGCCGACCTCGAGATTGTTCTTCAACTTGATGACAATACGAAGGTTGCCGCTTTTTCCTTCCAGGGCGGCAGCTTCGATCTTTTCTCCGTCCAGATAATAATCGATCTGAAAATCAACGGGCAAGCTTTTGTCGGTGATCCCCTCGTAGTAGATATCGCCCTCCTGGAGCAGGTTGCTGTCCCAGAGGATGATATTCTCTCGCAGATCGGGGGTGGCTTCCGAGGTCATATTGTTGATCGTCCGGTAATCCCCGTAGTCCTTGATCTTTTCGGCTTCTGCATTGTTGCATTGATAGATCCGGTTGACGATCCGCTGATCGACCACCCGGCCTTCGGGATCAAGCACCACGTAGACGGTTTCGTTCTTGTAGGCGAGGCTCTCCCTGCCTCCCTCGTTCAGGGGTTCCGCTTTCGGGGGTGGTGCTGTCTCCTGCTTGCTTCCTCCACCCGTTTCCGGTATGGAGATAACATAGAACAGGCCAAAGCCCGCCAGCAGGGTTGATAGGATGATGAACAGGAACGGTAGAACGATCCGTTTAAATATTTTCATTAGAGAGACCTCCCCGTACTTATTCCAGCAATATGATCAAGGATCATCCCGCATTCAAGCGGGTTCTGTTTTTTCCTGTGGCGCTATTTTTGAAGCTTTCCTTTTTACCCTGGCTGCCGCCGGCCAGCCGATGGTGGTTTTGGCGATGAGCTTATCGCAGATCAGGTAAAGCGGGGGCAGACCGAAAAAGATCACCAGCATGCTGATCAGGGCGCCCCTTCCGATGAGCATGGTCATCTCTTCGGTGGTCTTGATACTGGCGATCAGGGCTATCCCGAGAGTTGCCGAGGCCAGCGTCAGTGCACTCGTCAGAATGCTCTGGCCGGCATCCTCGATGGTCTGTCTGAGGGCATCCACCCTCCGGTCGAAAAGGAAGATATTTTCCTGGTACCGCAGTCCAAAAAGGATCGCATAATCAACGGTCGCCCCCAGCTGGATCGCCCCGATAATCATCGGGGTCAGCGATGAGACGGTCAGGTTTTGGAAATAGGTACAGCTTAGATTGATCCAGATGGCTAGCTCGATGGCGATGATCAAGATGACGGGAATTGATAAAGATTTGAAACTGATCGCGATGATCAGAGCAATGCAGACAATCGAGACAATGGCAACATTGCGGGCATCGGTATCGACCAGCGAGGCCAGATCCCGGGTCATTGCCGAGGGGCCGGTCACGTAGAAATGATCATGAAGCCCGGCAGCAGCTTCTTTGATCTCATCAACGGCCTCAAAAATGGCAAGCTCGTCATCCATGGTTTTCAGGAAAGCAAGGCAATAGCGGTAATCCGTCCCGGTGAATTCGTTGAGCACCTCATCGGGGATAAGCGGTTCCGGAATGGCCAGATCGACCTGCTCCGAGATCGCCACCACCGAATCGACCGCCTCGATCTTGTTCAGCTCGGCGACCAGCTGATGCTCTTTTACCCTTCCTTCATCCTTCGTGATCACATAGATCGGATCGGAGACGCCAAACGCCTTGGTGATCTCCTGGGTATCCTCTGTCGATCTGGCCCCTCGCGGCAGATAATGCTGATTTGAATAATAGTAGTTGACCTTGTTTTGGGCGATAAAAGAGGGGACCATGAGCAGGAAAAAGAGTATCAAGAAGACCCATCTGCCTTTGACGATGAAGCGGGCCAGCGGCTTGAACGAGGGCAGCAGGGTTCGATGGCTGAACCTGCTGCTGTATCTATTAAAAACCAGAAGAAGGCTGGGCAGCAGGGTCAGGTTGACCAGCAGGCTGATGGCAATACCCTTACCCAGAACCATCCCCATATCCCGGCCGATCCCGTTTTGCATCACCAGCAGAGCGGCAAAACCGCCGATGGTCGTCAGCGCACTCGAGGCGATCGCCACTGCGGTCTTGCTGACGGCCGTTCCCATCGCTTTTCCAAGGGAGTCCTCCTTACCCCTCTCTTCCTCGTAACGGTGCATCAGGAAGATCGAGTAATCGAGGGATATTCCCAACTGCATCACCGCAGCGATCGATGCGGTCATGAAGGAGATCTCTCCCAGGAAGATATTCGTGCCCATATTGATCAGCACCGCCACGCCCACAGAGGCCAGAAAAAGGATCGGATCAAGGTAGGAGCTGATCGAAAGGTTCAGGATGAGCAGGATCATGACGACGGCAACAGCAGCATAAAGCAAGATCTCGCTGTCTACGGTCTCCTGCATCTCCGTGATAATGGCCGGTTCGCCGCCAAAAAGAATGTCGGGATCGCCGCCGGTAACCTCCTTGATCCGCCTGACCGCGTTATTTGTCATCTCCGTGCGGGCATTCTCGGTGAATTGTACCTGCAGAAGGACACTGTCCTCGGAGGAAAAACGTTCCTTGATCACCGGTTCGATGAACTCGACAGGAACGTAGATATCGGCATAATCCCCCAGCCAGACAACCTTGTCGACGCCTTCGACTGCTTCGATTGCGGAGATCAGCCTTTCGACCTGCCAGGCCGGTTTCTCCCGGACCATGATCAGCCCCATGCCGGACAGGGCAAATTCTGATTCCAGAACCTCTTCCCCCTGTTTGGAATTGAGTGCATCGGGCATATATGAAAGCAGATCATAATTGGTCTGGGTGAGGATATACCCGGCGATGGAGGGGATCAGAATGATCAGGTAGGCGATGATGATCGCTTTGCGGTATTTGACGACAAAATTTCCCAGCCAGGCCATCGATGAGCATTCCTCCGGGTAAAACAGTAAGTTTGTTTTAATAATATGATTAAAACAACTATTTAAAACCTGTGTTTCATACTAACTGTTCCCGAAAGATTTGTCAACTGTTTTCAAAAATAGATTCCGGAAGATGGCTGGCGGGCGGTTCCGGGCGGCTCCCTCCGAAAATGGGTCGTCGCAGACCGCGGCGGTCTTGCTATGACCAATACGGCGGGTGCTATCAAGGGCTGGAGCGGCAACAAGGGGGCCAAATTCGGCTGCGCGAATGATCAGTTGAACCGGCTGCACCTTCACGTTGTTTCCGAAGGCCGCAAATAGCCGGCAGGTGATCAAAGTTCCCGGCGCAGTAGCGCTGTTACCTTTCCGGGTCTGCCCTTGCCGATAGGCTGGCCGTTGATTGAAACCAGCGGCATGATTCCCAGAAGCGAATTGGTCAAAAACGATTCCCCGGCCCGGCAAAGATCATCCGGGTAAATTTTTGACTGGAGCGCCTTGATCCCCAGATTTTTCGCCAGCAGCAAAACCCGGGCGCGCATGATCCCCGGCAGCAAGCCGCTTTCAGGAGGCGGGGTGAGCAATTTGTTATCGATCACCAGGAAAATATTGCTGGCGGTTGATTCGGCAACCTCGCCCAGACAGTTGACGAAGATCCCCTCATCGGCTCCGACGGAGGCGGCTTCCATCTTTCCGACAATATTCTCCAGACAGTTAAGGGATTTAAGCTTAACCAGGGGCGAGCGGTGATTGCGGGGGAAACTGATCAGGGTGCCGCTGAAGCCCCGCCTGTACAGCTCCTCCGGGTACGGTTCCCCGGGGTACCCTGTTACGGCCACGGTGGGGACGGGGTTAACGGCGGGGAGAAATCCCCTGCCCGGGTGCTCCCCCCTGGTTACGGTCAGGCGCAGAACACCGTTCCGCAATTTCCCGGAGACCTGCTCCATGCCGCGGGATATTGCATTTTCGGGGAAATTGATCTTCAGCACGCTGCAGCCGCGGTGCAGCCGGGCCAGATGCTCTTTCCAGTACTGCGGTTCATGGTTGCATAGGCGGACGGTTTCGAACAATCCGTCACCATAGAGAACCCCGCGGTCGTGCAGCCCCAGCAAAGGTTTGGCCGGATCTACAAAATTATCGTTCATCCAGGCAATTCCTGACATATCTTCACTCCTTCCCGGTATCCCAGGGCTTCGAGCAGCGCCCGGGCCTTGGTCATCGTCTCCTGGAATTCGGCCTCGGGCTCGGAACGGTCAATGATCCCCCCGCCCACCTGAAAGTAGGCTCTGTTATCCTTGATGATGAAGGTCCTGATGACCGTATTCAGATCTGCCGCTCCATTGAACCCCAGGTAGCCGATCGAGCCGGTGTAGATTCCTCTCTTTACCGGCTCGAGCTGTTCAATGATCTCCATGGCCCTTTTTTTGGGGGCGCCGGAGATCGATGCTCCGGGAAATGTGGCCAGCAGCAGATCTACGAGATCTTTATCCGGGGCCAGTTTCCCCCGCACGGTTGAGACCAGGTGAAACACTGTCGGGTGTTTTTCCAATCCAAACTGCTCCACCACTTCCACGCTATCATCAGAGCATATCCGCCTCAACTCATTGCACCCCAGTTCGGTGATCAAGGCCAGTTCGGCCCGATCTTTTTCGCTTTGCAGCAGCTCTTCCCGCAGCAGCAGATCTTCGGCAGTGTTCTTCCCCCGGGGCCGGGTCCCCTTGATCGGCCTGCTCTCCACCCGACGATTCTCCACCTTTACCAAACGTTCGGGAGAGGCGCAGGCCAGATCCAGTTCCGGGTAGTGTAGATAGGCGGCAAAGGGGGCCGGGTTGATCCGGCGCAGTTCGAGGTAAAGCTGCCAGGGGCATTCTGTCAGCCTGCATGAAAAACGCTGTGAAAGAATGGCTTCCGAAATCTCACCCGAATCGATATATTTCTGGAGCTGTTTCACGGCAGTGCAGTAAGAATCAGCGGTGAAATGGCCGTAGATCTCGGTAAGGCCGCCGGGTTTGTTGTTCCCCCGGCCGCTATTATCGGAAAAAATCTCTCCCGGAACAGGGCTGTTTTTCTGTTCACAGCAGAGTATCTGCTGCAGCTCCCGCAGGCGCTGCTCCGCCCGAATTTCAGCCTGCCGGCCCCGCTCCGGCAATCCTGTCGAGGTGAGATAGCTTTTGCCCGTACGGTGATCGTGGATCAGCAGCCGGTCGTAGAATCCCAGGTAACAATCAGGCAGGCCCAGATCGTCTTTGGCCGGGGGGGGAATCTCTTCGATCAGCCGGTTAAGATCGTAGGCAAAATAACCGAAGGCGCCCGCTGTAAGCGGTACCCGGGGATCACTTTCAGCCCGGTACCTTTTCATCAGCACACGCAAGGCCTGGAAGGGGTCTCCCCTTTTTGTTTCCCAGAGGCCGTTTTCCAGAACAGAGATCTGCTCCCCCTTGCTTTTGAAAACAAGGAAGGGGTCACTGGCTATTAGCGAAAAACGTCCCAGACCTTCAAGATTCAGCCCGCTGTCCAGAAAGATACTGTAGGGCTGTTTCCGGAGAGATTCAAAAACATGGACCGGCTTTCCCGGGGATACCTCTGCAACGATCAATTTCAAGCGCCTCCTTCGACATTCAATAAAAAAACCAGCACCGTTGTACTGGTTCGCATCCCAATTTTTAGCGTCCTCCAAGCCTGTCCCCGCGGTCAATATGTAATTGTGGTCTCAGTATTTCACAGATAACAACTTTTGTCAAAGCGCGGCGAGACGCCGCGCTTATTTTCCTGGAATGCAACCGGGCTTGTAGTACAATTTGGAAAGGAAAACGGAATTTGCTTGGAGGGTTATCTTCATGAGCCGTCAGCCAGAATCGCCCACCAGGTAGAGTAAATATCCAGATGTTCGGCCAGGGATGGCAATAAGGGCTTTACACACCGTTGGAGACGTTCACTCCTATCCTTGCTCGAGATGTGGCGATGAGTCAAAGTCACCGTCCCCTTGACTCAAAAGTCACCGTCCCCTTGACTCAGAGGTTGAGCTTTTCCAGCTCCAGCAGGTACATCTTTTTGTCGAGGCCGCCGCCGTAGCCGACCAGCTTTCCATCGGCCCCGATGACCCGGTGGCAGGGGACGATGATGGCGATGGGATTTCTGTTGTTGGCCATCCCCACCGCCCGGGCCGCTTTCCCGTTGCCCGCGGCCTGTGCGATCTGAGCGTAGCTTCTGGTCTCGCCGTAGGGGATCTCCTGCAGGGCCCGCCATACCTTCAGCTGGAAGGCGGTTCCCTCGAGGGCAAGGGGCAGCTCGAAGTGCTTGCGCTTGCCGTTGAAATACTGCTCCAGCTGCCTGGCGGCCTCCCTTAACAGGGCCGTCTCCCTGACAACAGCCTCATCGGATTTGGTTTCATTGAAGAAATGAAGCCCGGTAATGGCCGCCCCCTGCTGCGCTATCAGGATCCTGCCCGGCGGTGAATCGTAAAAAAGGATGCTTTCCTGATCCATGATGCCCTCCCGGGGCTTTCCGCCCCCCGCAAATTCAACCTCCAATCAAGATTACCCCTTTTGGGCCGCCCCGGCAAGCATTTGAGTCAAGGGGACGGACACTTTGACTCACAGGAACGAAAAATCTGCGGATAATTCCCCCGGCCTGTTCCGGAGGCCTACCCGTCCCTTTTGCGGAAATTCAGGCCGGCGGGCCGATACGATCGCGGTGCCGCTGGTAGAGATAGGATACCCCGAGCAGGATCAACCCCGAGATGACCAGGGAGATGATCCGGTAAGCCAGCTCCAGGAAACTCAGATCAAAGAGGAGCACCTTGGCCACGGTCAGACCGAAGAGGCCGATGGCGGCATAACGTAGCAGGGGCAGTTTGCGGATAAAACCGGCGATCATCAGCGCAGCGGCATAAACACCCCAGAACAGGGAGATGGCCAGCAGGGCTATATTTTGGTAGTAATCCTCGGCACCGGTACGCCAGGCCAGGGCCTGGCCAAGGCGTTCCAGCTCCAGGCTGCAGAAAAGCAGCAGCAGCACACCGGCTGCCCCGGCCAGCACCAGGCTCTCTTTCGGGGGGCTGCTCTCCTTCAGATAGCGGTGGTAGAGGCTGCTTAAAAAAAGTAGCAGGAGCATAAATCCGAATGTCAGCAGGGCCGTCCTGTTGAGCAGAAAACGGAAATGATCCGGTTGATAGTAGCGGTCCCATTCGACCGAGAGCAGCCGGAGCAGCGCCAGGGAGAGAACGAACCAGAAACCGGGATGAATGCGCCGGTCTGCCAGGCGCAGCCCCAGGTAGCAGAGCAGGGCTGCCTGCAGGCTCCAGGCGACAAAGATCCAGCAGTCCTTCAGTTGCAGTGGCACAAAAAGAACCAGCAGCGCCGCTGACAGGGCGAAGGCGGTAAAGTAGGCCCGGGGATCGCGCCGCGAGGCCGGCAGCAGCAGGAAGCCGACCAGCAGGTAGAGGGCAGCCAGTGCAAGGGTGAACCAGCCGACGGCGTCGGGGTAGTCGCCGTGCAGGTTCAACCAGCTCAGGCCGTAGTAGAATGCCGCGCCGGTGATCATCAGGCCCAGCTCCGGGGGTTCCAGGGGGCGGCGCTGCACGATCACGCAGAGCAGCAGCGGTGCCAGGAAAAGCAGCAGAAAGATGGTGAAATAGAGCTGAGCCGCCGTTACCGGCAGGCCCAGAGCGGGGTTGCCGAGGCGGTAAAGCACGGTCCAGACGAGAAAACCGCCCGTCAGGAAAAATGAGATTGTCCCCAGGAAACGCCAGCGTTTGAAATAGACCATGGCCATAAGACCGAGGTTGAGCAAGATCAGGTAGAGCATCATCAGGACAAAACGCGGCTCCTCGGCTACGAACAGGGCGGGATTAAGGAAGCCGGTCAGCAGTCCGAGAACGGCCACGGCGCGGGCATTCTGGTAGAGAGCAAGCAGGACTGCTCCGATCGTCACCAGGATCAGCAGGCTCATCCCGGTGCTGTCCGAGATCAGCTCGTAGTAATAAAAGGAGGCGAAGATGGTGAAATAGAGCAGGGCGATGCCGCCCCCGGTCAGTCCCTGGCCGTAGGCGCTGAAACCGCGGCGCCTGTTTCTTTCGCCGAGCCACAGCAGGACCGCCGCGGCAAGGATGCCGACGGCGATTCTGACCGTTTCATCGATCCAGCCCCAGTCGTAAGCCAGTTTCAAGAAGAAGGCTGCCCCCAGAAGAAAGACGAGCATGCCGACCCGGTTGAGCCAGACCCCGCCGATCCTTGCCTCCAGGTCCCGGCTCTTTTGTGCCGGGAAGGAGGGAGAGACGGTGTGAGGCGGTGCTGCCGCCTCCGTCGGCTTGTCACCGGGCTCGGCGGATGGGGGAATTTCGGTCGGCGGTGTCCCGGGTTCGGCCCGGAGGGCGGCGCCCTCCCCGGGGTGATCCATCAGGGCCAACCTCTCCGAGATCTTCTTCAGCCGTTCCCCCAGTAGCCGCTGCTCCTTCTGCAAAAGGTGCAGCTCTTCTCGCAGCTTGCGCAGATCATCTGGCAACGCCCTTCACCCCTTTATCAATAAACTGCATCCGGAAAATATTCATTGCCTGAATCCATGATCCGTTACCGCCCGGCTGCTCTGCCCAGCAGGCGGTCCGCTCCCGTCAAGAGGGCACCGATGAGCAGAAAGACAGCGGTCAAGACGGCCAGCCATGAACAGGCGCCGCCCCAGCCGAGTCTGCCCAGATCCATGAAGAAATAAGGATAAAACCCCGTTCTGGCGCCCTGCACGATGGAAAACAGCCAGTAAAGCAGGGGATAGGCGGTCCAGAAAGGCAGGTCCGCCGGCCGCATCTGCCCTTTGCGATCAAAAAGGGCCCAGTCGAGCAGGAATCCCAACGGGGCCACGGTATGGGTGAGGTGTCCGGGCAGATCGATGCCGCGGACGAATAGTTCGCTCGATTGCGGAACGAGCAGAAGATGAAACACCAGCCCCGTAATGATGATGCTCAGCAGAACACTGCCGCGGACGATCGCCCGGAACCGGCTATTTTCCGGGTAGATCAGGAAGTAGAGCAGGGCCAGAGCAACGAGAATGTTACTCTGGATCGTGAAGTAGCGCAGCGAGAGCGCTTTGAACCCTTCTACCCGGTCAAACACCGTCAGATAGAGACCGCCGCTGACCGCGGCCAGCAGTGCCAGTTTGTAAAGCGTTGAAGGGATCCTGTTCTTGACAGACATGACATCCTTTCACCAATTTCAAGTTCATTGTCCCGATTTCTGCTTGATCTTCTACACCTGATAGAATATTCCTGCAACAGATAGCGTATCATCCTGCTGCCGGATGAGGCCAGCATCCGCTCACTTGTCGCCCGGGGGTATTTTCAGGCCGGTCCCGCTTTGCTGGCAGCGGGTCATGATGTCAAACAACCAAAGATGGGCTGCCGCAAAGGGGGCCGGCAAGAGATCGAGCCCTTATTCTCAGTTATATCCGATCTCGTCAATACGTTTGCAATAGGGTAGGGGATTAATCCTTTAAATATAACCATGAGCCCGGGCCAGTCCCCTTGGCCGGTCTGTTCCGTCGGTCGAAAGTTGGTCGGTGGTGCCGCCGTTCCGGTGACCGGGCCCTACCCGATGCTGCCGGTAAGTGGTAAGCAGATCAAAAGAAGGGTAATTTAAAGATAATATTGAATATACTGAACAGTGTAGCCCGATCCGAAATGACTGAAGGAGGTAGTCAGCATGGAACGGAGATGGCTGAAACATTACGATCCTGAAGTGCCCCACGATATCGAGATTCCGGCAAAAACCCTGCCCGAGCTGTTCAAAGACACTGTCGCCAGGTTTCCCGAGCACCCGTACCTGATCTTCATGAGGCGTGCTTTCAGTTACCGGGAGATTGAAGCGCTGGCCCGTAATTTTGCTGCTGTCCTGGCAGCTCTAGGCATGAGAAAAGGCTCACGCATAGCGCTGAATCTACCGAACAGTCCGCAATTTGTATTCTGTTTCCTGGGAGCGCTGCAAGCCGGCTGCACGGTTATCCCATTCAACCCCATCTATACGGAAAGAGAGGTCAAGTACCAGCTGGGCAACTGCGAGGCCGAACTGATGGTCACGTTGAGCCGGTTCTATCCCCGGATCCGTAAAGTGAAGGGTGAAAGCAACCTGCACACCATTATCTCTACCAGCATCAAGGAATATCTTCCCCGGTGGCTGCGGCCGCTTTATGGTGCTTTCATGGAAAAGAAAAGCGGTGACCGGGTCAAGGTGGCGCCGGGGGATCACCACCTTCCAGAATTGATGAAAAAGTATTCCACCGCTCCCGTCCCCGAAGTGAGGGTGGAGCCTGCCTCGCCAGCCTGTATCATGTACACCGGTGGGACCACCGGGCTGCCCAAGGGAGCGATCCTAACCCACAGGAATCTGGTAGCCAATATCATCACTTTTTACAGCTGGATCCCGGATATGGAGGAGGGCGAGGAGATCGGGGTAGCCCTGCTTCCCTTCTTCCACGCTTATGGCCTGAGCACCTGTCTGACGCTTACCGCGATCTACTGCGGGACCTTGCTGCTGATCCCCCATTTCGATGTCAAGATGCTGCTCAAAACGATTCACCGCTACCGGCCGACCCTTTTCCCCGGCGTTCCGACGATGTACATTGCACTGATCAATCACCCCGATCTGAACAGATATGATCTTTCCTCACTGCGCATCTGTGTCAGCGGAGCGGCTCCCTTGCCCCTGGAGGTGTTGAAAAGGTTCGAGGAGTTGACCGGATGCCGCATGCTCGAAGGATACGGCCTTACCGAAGCGACGACGGGGACCCACTTCAATCCTGTTTCGGGGAAACGCAAGATCGGCAGTGTGGGCATTCCGCTGCCGGGAACCCGGGCCAGGATCGTTGACCCGGTCGATCCGGACCGGGAGATGGAGGTTGGGGCAGTGGGGCAGATGGCGGTGCAAGGGCCCCAGATAACACCGGGCTATCTGAATAATCCGGAGGAGACGGAAAATGTGATGCACCGGGGCTGGCTCCTGACCGGCGATCTTGCCCGGATGGATGAGGATGGTTATTTCTATATTGTTGACCGGCAGAAAGAGATGATCATCTCCGGCGGCTACAATATCTTCCCCCGCGAGATCGAAGAGGTGCTCTACGCTCACGAGAAGATCAAGGAGACTGCGGTTGTGGGGCTGCCCGATCCCTATCGCGGCGAGATCGCCAAGGCTTTTCTGGTGCTCCGGGAAGGGGAAACGATGACCGAGGAGGAATTACTCGATTACTGCAGGCAGGAGCTGGCCAGATACAAGGTGCCGCATCGGGTTGAATTCAGGGAGGAGCTACCGTTGAGCATGGTTGGCAAGGTGCTCAAGCGGCTGCTGCGGGAAGAAGAGCTGGCCAAACAGGAAAAAGAGGGCGCTTCCGGAAAATAAGTGAGCCGGTGAACGACAAGATCCTGCTTGAAAAAATCCGGGGGAAACCATATAATGAATACCGGAAGGCCTTGAGAAAAGGTTTTTTCCGTGGGGGTAGTTAGCGGCCTGGTGGCGCTCCTGGACTTCAAATCCAGTGGTGGGCCTGAAAAGTCCACGGTGGGTTCGATTCCCATCTACTCCCGCCAGAAGAAAGGCGCAGGCCGTCGGAATGGCGGCCCGCGCCTGATACTGTCAAAGCTGCTCTCTGTTATCTCGCCGGCCTGGGCAGACCCTCGATCGATTTGAGCGACTCGGCGATCTCCTCATCGGACATGACATAATCAACCAGCTTACCCTGCAGGAAGGCATCGTACCCGGGCAGGTCCAGAAGACCGTGGCCGCTCCAGCCGATCAGGATGGTCTTCTCTTTGCCCTCTTCCTTCGCTTTGCGGGCCTCCTCGATGGCCAGGGCGATAGCGTGGTTTGTCTCCGGGGCCGGAATGTACCCTTCGGTACGGGCCCAGATGATCCCCGCTTCGTACGCCTCCAGCTGGTTGTAAGCCCGGGGTTCAATCAACCCATCCAGGACCAACTGGCTGAGCAGCGGGGCCATGCCGTGATAGCGCAGCCCACCCGCATGAATCGGCGCCGGGATGAAGCCGTGCCCTAGGCTGTACATGGGCAGCAGCGGGGTGGTGGAAGCCGTATCACCAAAATCGTAAACAAAAGGCCCCTTGCTTAAAACCGGGCAGGCGGTCGGTTCAACTGCGTAAACCTCGATCTCCCGACCGCTGATCTTGTCCCGGATAAAGGGGAAACAGAGCCCGGCAAAGTTGCTGCCGCCGCCGACACAGCCGGCGATGATATC
>LSQX01315484.1_pt1 | contig 12922 bp, 9 predicted proteins | sample 654561 | NCBI WGS metagenome assembly LSQX01 (sample SAMN04489861, study PRJNA283612) | anaerobic digester metagenome | isolation source: 4 biogas reactors fed with cattle manure at either 37C or 55C with and... | place: Denmark: Kongens Lyngby | collected 2014 | reverse complement strand
CTCTGGTAGTAGGAAAATCGATCGAATTGATCGCGGTCGGGCTTCTCGTACTCCTCCTTTCGGGTGAACAGGTTCCATATCTCATCATCCTGCCTGAGCAGATCCATCATATCCGGGGCGCCCTCTTCCCTTGCATACCGGGGTAAGTGCATGTATACTTTTCCGGGAGTGTGTGCCGCCATGCCCGGCACAGGTACGTAAGACAATCTTCTACCGGGCATGGTTCGGATTCACGCCATCCCTCAGCCGCTTGAGGATCCGATACCGAAGCCCGGGAGACTCGGCACCATAGTAGGGAATGAGCCGGGGATTGAACCCCGAGATGAACGCACTGAGATGGGGGATGTTCCCTGCCATCAGATTCAGCGCTCTGTGGTTGCGCTCCTTGAGTGAGTTAACGGTCTCGTAACAGACGAGCGTCGCCGCCCCGGTGGAGAGGCGCTCCGGAGCGGCGGCGGCAAAGAGGCTGTGGGCCATCTTCGCGTCCCAGAGGGTGACTTCGGCGGCGGCAATCTCTCCTGACGGCATGGTTGCAACCCGCATCTCACCGATCCCTTTCGCCCTGATGAGCTCCAGCATGCCGGTAAGGTGTTTCTTGGTGATAGGGGGGTCTTTACCCTGTTTTGCGAACGTACGGGCAAGGAGGTTCCAGAAGATCTCCGGGTCGAAGATCCTTGCCGAAGAGATGCCCTGTCTCTCTGCCTTGCGGATGTTCTGCCGCACGTTTTTTGATGCGGTCTGGAGGAGATTGTTATTCGTGGGTAGCACATAGGTGTAGTAGACCACCGGGCTCCATCCACGCTGCGTGAACGCCCGGATGTCTTTCAGGCCCGGGGCGTTCACCATATCTACGTAGTCAAACCCCTCTCGGGTGATGTGCTCAAGTATGGCGGCGATGATCCGGTACGTGTGCATCCCCTTTGTCCTCTGTTTGGCACCTTTGATATCGGAGATCACCACCCCCCCGTAGGGGGTCGATGCCGTTTTCGAGGAAGCCACGTGGAGAAGACGATAGGGGCGCGAGAGATAGAGGGGGCAGCCTCCGATCAACTCCTCGCCGTCGTAGCATCCGAGAAGGATCAGGGTCTGATCCAGAAGGAGAGCATTCTTCACCAGCCAGTCGCTTGTATGAAAGACAGTCCCCTGTGCTGAATTGGCGACCAGCGCATCCCACGCCTCGAATTCGGTGTTCTCGAGTTCTCTCACTTCCGGCTGTCTCATGCCGTAGACCTGGCGTGGGGGTGTGCCCCATTTAGTTAAATGTTTCGACCCGGGAGAAGTTTTTTTATTTTGTAGAGTATCTGTGTCGGTCTTGAGAATAGAATCAGTCTGGAGTGGATCGGGATATGCTCCGCCCCGAGTTTTGTCTTGTCCCGGAAGCGGGGGTTGCCCGGGTCCAGACTCTGCCGCCCCATGGAAACCTTCTCATAGCCGTTCTCCCGGGCCCAGTTGATAAGGTCCCAGTCCATGTAGTATGTGGGCGTGTAATGCGGAAGATCGCGGTTGAGAGCCAGGTATCCAAAATAAACCGTCTTTTTGACGGGATCCATGAATGCCGTTGACCCCCCGGCAAACGTCTCGCCTTTCGTGAGAACTGCAATCCTCAGGTGATCCGGCGAGAAGTGATCCCAGAGCGTCTCAAAAAACGAGAGCGGGAGGATCTCTCCGTTTATGTGCATTATGTTCTTCTCGTAGTATCGGTAGAACAGCTCGATATCGGACTTTCGATCGATCTCCCGCAGTTCGAACCCCTCTCGGGGGAACCTGAGGATGCTCTTTGTCGTCTTCTTCGACAGAGTGGCCCATATGGTCTCGGGGGGACTCTTCTTCAAGTCCACCACCATATCCCCGGTCTCTCCGCCGGGATAGTTTGCGTAGGTTATCCCGGAGAGGAGGTTCGGGCGGTAGGTGTTGAAGTGCAGGAACGCGTGATCCCTGGTGAAGAGCGAGAGGAGATCGTTGAAACGGTGGGCATCGAATCCGCTGTCCAGCACGATGTTGTTTGCATCGGAATCAGGGATACTGATCAATCCCCGGAAGTTCAACGCTGACTCTTCGGCCCAGGGGCTTATCCCGACGACGTCTTCGCCATCGAGGATGAGATAATACTTCAACTTCGGGTGGAGCGCCTCCTCAAGAACCTGCTTCCACTTCAGGCTGTGGAAGATGGTTCCTTCCGGGGAACGGTTATTGAATGCCTCCCACCGGTCAGCGTTGTCGTGGGATAGCGGCTCGAGTGAGTATGCCATGGGGGCACACCTCTCGGATAGGATATAAAATATCTTTCGCAGGTTGGGGGCATCCGGATTTTTCGGCCCCGGGTTCTCGACGGTGCGGGCGGATAGCGGAGCCCCGGCCGGGATCGGGGCCCGTGCGCTGCACCCCCTCCCGGAACCGGATCGGCACACTTCAGCCTTGAAAAGGCGGGTCTTTCCTGTATGGGAGTGCAGGAGGGGCGACCCGCGAGACCATGCCTCGCATGAGCCGGTTCACGCTTCGTAAGATGCCGTACCTGATGCCGGACAACTCGACACCGTAATATGGGACGAGATCCGGATTGAAGGTGGCTATGAACGCACTCAGGTGTGTCATATTCCCCGCCATCAGGTTGATCGACGGATAGTTTCGCTCCGCTGTGTCTGCGGCGACCTGACTGAGAAGAAGCGATGCCGCCCCGGTGGAGAGGTGCTCTCCCGCAGAGGCGGCGGACCAGCGATGAGCCATCTTCGAGTCGTAAACGACGACTTCAGCCGCAGCTATCTCTCCAGAGGAGGTCCTGGCGACCCACATCTCGCCGAGATTCTTCTCCCTGATAATATCCAGTATGCCCAGAAGGTGATCTTTCGTAAAAGGGGGGCGGGAGTTCTGCCTCTCGAAGGTATTCACGGTGAGCATCCAGTAAGCCCCGGCATCGAAGTATTTTTCCGCCGTAATCCCCTGTTTTTCTGCCTTGTTGATACTTCGCCGTGCGTTCTTCGAGATTCGGCTGAATATGTCCCCGCCGGTCGGCAGCATGTAGGTGTAGTAGACCTTCGCATCCCATCCGTTCTGGGTGAACCACCGGATATCCTCGAGTCCCGGGGCATTAATCAGGTCTACGTGAGCAAACCTCATCCGGGTGATATGGTTGCAGACGGATGCGATGACGTTGTTCGTGTGCAACTCCCGCTCTCTCCGTTTCGTGCTCTCTATGCGGGCCGTCACGATCCCGCCGTAAGGAGCCAGCAGCGCTGCGGAAGACGCTGTCCTGAGCAGTTTGGACTGATCCGAGAGGAGGAGCGGGCACCCTCCGATCAGAGCCCCGTCTTCGTAACACCCGAGTATCATCGGAGTCCGGTTCAGGGAGGCGGCGGTCCGGGCCAGCCAGTCACTCGTGTGAAAAACCGTCCCCTGTGGAGAAGCGGCGACCAGCCTATCCCACGCAGTTGATTCGTCGGCGTGCACTGTCCTGACTTCTACTCGAACCATCTGTGACACCTGATTCCGGGAGACAACTAGCCGACACCGACATTAACACTTTCCGTCGACCTTCAACGAGCATTCTCGTGTCTTCTCTCTCGCGACGGTCTCTTCCTGGCCACCCCGACTTCGGTAAAACCGCCCGGGACAGAGATCGATATCATGGCTGATATGTCCCCGCCGGGTGTAGCAGCGCTGTATATAATTCGATATACCGGCACGCTACGGACTCCCAGGTGTAATCGGAACTCAGTTCCCTTGCGGTTCTCATATACTGTTGCAGGTGTTCGGGATCGCCGAGGAGATCGAGGACTGCCGCTATGATGACCCCGTCCTCATCCGTTCGGTCGAAGATCAGCGAACAGTCCTTCAACTCTTCGGCATGATCGATGTCCGCCCTGACGATCGGAACCGTGCCGCACGCAAGGTACTCAAAGATCTTGTTGGGCGAGGTCTTCACCCAGTATTTTGCATCGGGCCTCACAAGGAGGAAGCCGATATGCGCCTTCTCGGTGAGTTCGACGGTCTTTTCCCAGGGGACGTAGCCGAGGAACCGGAACCTGCCGTTGTGTTTTCCGGCGAGATCGTCAAGTCTCATCTTCGAATCGCTATCGAGCGAGGTTCCACCGACGAAGATGGTCACGTTGTCGTACGACCGGATGGCCGCATCCGCAATCTCGAGGAGGAGGTCGACGTCCCGGTCGGCCAGGTTGTTGAGGCTCCCTATATAGACGGCATGTATCTGCGTCCCCGGCTCGACCTGGCGGATCTTTGCGTCTATCACCTCCGGGTCATAGGCCGTGGATGCAGCGTAGTTCGGAACTGCTATGACACGGGAGCCCGGAAACAACTTCCTGACCGTTTCGAGGTGGTGCTCCGAGACGACAGCCGTACCGGAGATCCATCTCTTTGCCCGGTTCTCATAGAAGACCGGTATGGATATCCGCCCGAAGTGGAGCCATTCTTCGTAGACTTCGTGCCTGTCATAGACCACCCTGGAGTTTTGTAGGCTGGTTTTGACCAGCATCGCGGCGAGCGGCAGCAGCAGGGGATCGTGCACGTGGAGAACCGATGGCCGCCCCGGATCGATATCGAGGGCATCGAGTGCTCTCCGGCACTCGGCCAGTATCTGGTGCCCCAGACAGTACCCCATGAACGACAGCGTCCTGGCTTTCCCCTGTAGCGAGAGGCGGTTGACCCTGAACCCTTTCACGCTGTTCTGGGAGAATATCCCCGGTTTTGCGGACTCGTCCGTGTAATTATAGTGGATCCGGCAGACGTTCACTCCATTGTCCGAGAGGTAGTTGATATGCCGTGCAATTCGCACATCTTCAACCGGGTGTGCGTCAAGAACGATGACATCCATACGGGCACCTGCCGCCACTGACGCCCCAATCCGGTTTATACCTAACGGCCCGCGAGGATCGCGCTCGTGCAGGCATCCGATGTCTCCCCCACGGGCGAGTCCGAAAAGGGGAAGCATCGCTATGGCTCGCAGGTGATCAGGTGCTCGAGGGTGCGTGCATATCTCCCGGAAAGAACCTCCCAGTCCAGTCTTTCCACAGCATATCTCCTCGCGTTCGCCGCGTGGTCGGAATGTCTCTCATCCAGGTAGCGGAGGATCTCATCGCCCGCGCGTTCGGCGTCCTCGAAATCGATCGCTGTCCCGGCATCCGCGTCTCTCACTATCCCGAGGTTGGGGATACCGGAGACGATGCACGGCAGTCCCGAGGCCATCGCTTCCGCAAGAGTGAGGGGGGGCATCCCTCCCTCGTACTTCGAGGCCATGATGTAGTAGTCGGCACAGGCATAGAGGTCGGGGAGATCCCGGACGTGGTCCACGTTACCGAGGAAGAGGACGTTCTGCAGCCCCCGTCTCCGTGCCAGGCTCTTTGCGGCTTCCAGGAGTTCGCCCCCGCCGGCGATGCAGAGGGTCACGTCCCGGCGTCTCTTCTCCAGGTGCGAGAAGGCCTCGAGCAGCGCAAACGGTCGTTTTGCGGGAGTCAGCCGTCCGACGCTCAGGAGGAGAAGATCCCCGTCCGGGATGCCGAACCTCTCCCGGATGCCTGCTGTATCCCGAGATGGAGAGAACCGTCGAACATCGACCCCGTTCGAGATGTAGGATATGCGGTCGCGTGCAACCCCGATTTGAGCCAGTTCCTCGCGAACCGGTTGTCCAACCCCGGTGAAGAGGGTGGTGGGTGGCATACGGGTCAGGCAGGTGCGCTCGATACGGGCGACGAGCGACTCGTAGAGGTGAATGGAGAGATCACCCACTTTCCGGGCGCTCGATCCGGAGTAGGTCGAGTGCATCGTCACCAGGCAGCGTGTGAACGGATTTTTGGTGACGATGAAGGGGTTCTGAAGCCATGCCGCATCGTAGTCGTTCTCTTTGAAATGTCGCGAGACCCGGTACCAGTAATCGAGCAGCCCGAGAACGCCCGCCCTCTCGATCAGCGGCCAGCTTCCGAGCCTGATATCCGGGCCTCTGGGGGAACAGACCGTGCACTCGACGCCTCTCTCTTTGAGCCGCTCTACGACGTTGTAGACCACATTGGCGATGCCCGCTCCGTGGGGGAAATACTCCGTTGTGCAGACGAGGAGCCTCATCCGCGCACCCCGGTTCTGCCGGTGCACGGCAGGAGCAGGGGTTTTCGCGTCGTCATGAACTCGCCCCCCGCACCTGGCCGTATACCTTCACGATCTCCCTGCTGACGTTCTCCCATGTGTACCGCTCCGAGAACGCACGGATCGCTCTCTCGTCCCAGTCTCTCTCCAGCGCCTCCAGGATCGCCCTGGTCAGGCCGCCGGAGTCGCCGGGATCGACGAGAAGCCCGTACTCTTCGGATGTGACGATCTCCGGAACCCCGCCGACGCTCGTCCCCACAAAGGGCTTCCCGCACCCGAAGGCCTCGAACATGACCGTCGGATTACCTTCGCTGAGGCTCGGGAGGACGAAGAGGTCGCAGGCGTTCAACCATGTGGGGATCTCGTCATGCGGCCTCCCGCCGGCGAGCATGACGTAGTCCTCGAGGCCGAGCGCGTGAATCTGATCCTCGAGCGTCTTATGGAGCCTTCCTGCGCCGACTATCACGCACAGGACATCCCCCCGCTCTTCTACGACCGTCGAGATCGCTTCGATGAGGTATTTGTGGCCCTTGACGGCGCCGTACAATCTCCCGACGTTCAGGAGCACCTTTCTGTCTGGGGGGAGATCCAGTTCCTCCCGGCACCTCCCGGCATCCATGGGCCGGAACTTTCGGCCGTCGTACCCGTTCGGGATCGCGACGACACTTCCGCGCGCGGCCGATGCGTGACGGTCTGCCGGCGCATCGCCGCGATGGGTGACATGCTGTGCGTCCGATTCAGAAAGGGCGACGGTCTTGTCGACGGAGCCCAGCACGACCCCCTTTGCGCTCTTCTCGTAGAGCCGCACGCACATATCCTTCATGGGCTCACCGAACATCAACTGGCCGTGGTGCGTGAGAACGATGGGAACCTTACAGAATCTCTTCAGCAGGAGGAAGGTGAGGGCGGTGAAGCTGTAGAGGTTATGGATGTGGATGACGTCGAATTTTTTGAGGTTTTTTAAGAGAAGGAATATGGACGGAACAAGAGGGTTTCGGAGCGGCTCTCCGATGCATCGGAGCCTTCTGACGAAGATCCCGTCCATGACCTCGAACCGTCGACCCTCGGGGACGTTTGCGGTTATCACTTCTACCGTATGGCCGTCATCGATCAGGCTCCTGCTCAGGTTATAGACATACATCTCCATTCCGCCGTTATGCGGCAGGAAATAGGGCGTTATCTGGGCGATCTTCATGGGGCCCCCCGGAGACCGTCCGGCAGATCTTCGGTTCGGGATGCGCCTCTTCTTCGGATGCGTGGGTGCCGGCGGGTTCCTGACGCCTGCATGCATTCTATGCCTGCAGCGCCCTCACCCGACCCTGAAAAGCGACTCATCACCGGTATGCCGCGCTCAAAAGCCGTCCCGACGCTCCGGCCGATGGCGGGGGACGGCGGCCAGAGCGCCTGGAATGGTCGTCCGGCTGTAAGGACGCCCCCGCATCGTTCTCCGGCCGGTCGACGGATGTGCTTCGCTGACGGTTCTGATACGTGCGGGGGTAGCGCCGCCCTTCGGTCCACACGTATGGTATGTGATCCGAAAATGGCCCGATTATTCGGATATGGTGAATGTATTGCCAGTAGGGGTGGATCTCCGTCATGCATAGCGGCCCGGGTCAAGGGAGCATCATATATATCATTTGCGGGGACGCCGTCCTGTATCTCGATTGTCTGGGGATGGCTCAGAAAAGGTATTCCCTGGAGCACCTCCTTCCCCTGTCTCGTCCGCCCTCATGCCGGTCCGAGCCGCCCGGATACGACTCTGTGCAGCATTGTTCGATCTCTTCTTCCCTCATGCCATCTGCGGGAGACGATATACCTCGACGCCGTTGTTCGAGTAAACCCTGTCCGTTGCAGATAGCCTGCCGGTGATGTTGTGAAGGTTCTGCTCCGTAGGGAGGTAGGGCTGAAGGTTCTCTTCCGGATCGAACTCGGTCTCATCGAGGATAGCATTCTTCCCGAAGAGCAGCCCGCCGTGCCGGAGCTGGATGCTCGGGAGAACGACATAACTGCCGCCTGCCGGCGTCTCCAGATCGGTCTGCAGCAGATAAGTGGTGTAATATGGCAGTCCCAGACGTTCGGAATCGCTTATCTCTTTCCTCTCGAAGAACCGTGATGTGTAGTAGTCCGAATGGAGCGCCGACCCGCTCGGCACCGTCTCGAGTACATGTTCGAACCCGGTCATCTCGTACTGATTGAAAGAGTAGCGGACGTAACTCGCCTCGTCTCCGAGAAGCCCGAGAGAGCCGATGCCGTAGAGAGCAATCAGTATGATGAGAACCGCCCCGATCCGTCCCCGCGAGATCTTCATGGCGACGAGGTATTGGACGAGGAGATATACGCCGACTCCTGTCGCCACAGCAAGAATTGGCAGAAACAGAATGGCAAATCGGTCTATCCGGAGTACTGAAACCATCTGGAAGATCACCGTAAGGATGCCCGGTACATTCAGGACGATCGCCAGCAGTCCCATTATGCCGAGGACGATCGAGTACTTCGGCTGCTGCTTCCATACGAGATAGATCACCCCGATCAACGAGAAGAACACGACAAACAGGGTGTCGACCTGATTGAGCAGGAACGTCCAGCCTTCATACACCACCTCGGTGAGGACGATGTTCTGGTACAGGGAGGGATCTGCACGGGGGAAGAGATGGCCTATGAACGGGTAGGCTATGAAGAGCCAGTACCAGGCAAACAGGGAGACGGTGCCTATCAGGAAGGCCGGACTTATGTACCTACTCCCACCGGCGATCCGTTCGAGAAGATACAGGAGCCCGAGCAGGATGATGATCATGGGCATGGAGATCTGGTGTGTCAGGAGGATGAACACGACCGCGATCACGGCAAGGGCTCTCCTTGCGACCGATCTTGTGGCCGCACTCCCGGTCCCGATCTTCACATCACCCATCGAATAGAGCAGGTAGAGGAGGATGAGAAACCCGACGTATGCCATGGTTCTCGTCACCATGTAGGTGCCGTAGTATATGACGTCGGCGTTCACCGCATAGAAAAGAACCACCAGAAGGGCGATCTGTTCGTTTTTGAAGACGTAGTTGACCAGCAGGTACAGGAACAGGACGGTCGAGGAGAAGACCAGGCCGGTGGTGACGAAGAGCGAGGTCTGGATATCCAGGCCGAGCATGTGCGAAGACACGGCTACAAACATGTGGTACAGGGGGAAGTAGGTGTATGTCCCGAGTTCGGCCGGGATAACGTGCCCTGAGAGGTAGGTGATGGTGGCCATATACCCGTGCGGCATGATATCGGTCGTCCCGAAGTAGAGGGCCGGACGCAAGGTGTAACTGTAGATGGTGACCACGAGGGTGAGCATGATCTCGGCGAGCACCACCGCCGGTCCCGGCCGTGATGATAGTATCTGGACAAGGATGACGGCGTAAAGGGCGGGCACCATGAGCAGGCCCCAGCCGGAATCGACCGGCGTCAGGAGAAGGGCCGGGATGGTGAACGCATACAATGCCAGGAAGAGTTTTGGGGATGCTGAAGGATTGCGCGAGAACAACACCGACCGGGCCGAGAGATCGATATCCTTTCTTTTAATCGCCAGAAACACAAACGATCCGAGGATAGCCGGTATCGCCAGGATCGAACCGTTGATCAGATAACTCATCCTGTCGATCAGGATGCAGAAGATGCAGCCTGCGATGTAGGCAAAGAGCACCAGGTACGGGAAGACGTCGGCAAGTCTCTCGAAGAATCGGTTCTTCATTTCGGACTTTGCCTCCCCATGAAGCTCCGCGTTCAGGGCTCAACCCTAATAAAGATGAGGTTGTAGCCTTCTGCGGGTCGACCTGGCTGAAATTCCGGCATGCCGCCTGCTCTTGCGACGATTCAGTAATACTCGATCGGGCCCGATACCGAGAGTTCTCCATCCGGCCCGATCAGGTTCTCTGTTACAAAGACGTTCCCCTCTCCCCCAGTCTGCCAGACCGGCGGTGCCAGATCGTAGTAGAACCAGTTGTGGTCGATGTACGCCCCGTCCCGGGGAACGCCCCGGATGGCAACCGGGAATGCGTCCAGGGAGCCCGTGGCCATGAACGTGTTGTGGTGGATCCGGATGGTATCTCCCGCGATTGTGCCGGTACCGGATACGGTGCCGTGCATGTCGAAGTTGTGGGGCGATGTCGAGATCCAGTTCGGGCCGCAGATGTTGTACCGCGCCTCGTAGCCGTCGCCTGCCGTTCCGCTCCCGGCGACGGCATGCCGGCAGTAATCGAAGTAGTTCGCTTCAACCAGGCTCACCGCCCCGTTGGAGACCACGACACCATATCCAAGCCCCTTCATCTGGCAGTGGTGGATGTAGTTGTGGTGGATGTACCCGCCGGCCTGCATCTCGGACCCGCCGGTGCCGGAAATGCCGATTGCAGCCCCGCTCCAGCCCAGGATCTCACAGTTGTCCACCTCGAGGTTCCGGTAGGGAGAATAGATCCCGAGACCCGGATGCCGCTCCCTTCTGGTCGTCATATCCGGCCCTTCCAGCCGGATTCCGGTGATCCTCACGTATTCTCCTCCGGCGATGAGTGCGACCGGACTGCCGGAGACTTCCACTCCCTGAAATATCGTCCCGCCGGGCGAGAGGGGGTAGTCATCTCCATCCGGGTCATCCGTGATCGAGAGGTATGCTCCCCCCGATGCCGCGGCTTCCGGGGTTACCTTCATCATAGGGGAGAGTTCCCCGGATTCCGCCTCTATGTTGTGTATCTCTCCGGTCTGCCCTGTGGTATCGGGCAGGTAGTCCGGATCGTCGGCAATGAGGATCTCATCGAGTTTCAAACCGTTCTCGCGCCAGTGGATGGTCATGTTGTGCCGGCCGCTGGAGAGATAGTGGGCCCCTCCTCTGTTCCAGTGCCAGTCGGAACCGGGGTCGATATCCCAGCGCCAGGTACCTTCCCCGTCTATCGAAACCCAGATGGGGCTGCTCTCCTCCCCGGGTGCCGATGCAAAAGCCCGGAGGTAGTACTCGCCTGCTTCCTCGATCTCGAACGGATATATCGCCGATCCGGTCGTAATTTGCTCTCCTCGGTTGCCGGCGAGCGTCACGCCTGCCGGGATGGTTACTCCGCCCGGGGTGTCCGTAAGGTCGATCCGGGCCATCTCATCGATATGGATGACGTCGCCGCTCCTCGCGCCCGTAAGAGCCGCAAGCAGTTCGTCCGTAGTTGCAACGATGATATCCTTCTCGGGGTCGGACGGCGCGACTCCTTCGCGGTAGCCTTCACCCCCTCCGATGGAACTTCCCGTGGGGTTCGATTCGGCGCCGAAGGCTGCGTCGCCATCGACACGAGCAGCTACCTGATCCTGAAGGTCTGCAAATGGGCTGAAAAAGGCCGAATCAGGTGAATCTATCCCCCCCTGTCCCGGGGAAAGGGTCCCGATGGCTGCCGGGATGACCAGGGCTGCATAGAGCAGGACCAGGACGACAAGAACCACTTCTTTGGAACGCACACGATCTCCGTTCTGGCTCCTGCAAGCCTAATAAACTTTATTATACTGGGATGAAGCGGAGATCTCCCGTCCTTCGTGGACAGGACAGTTCACTGAAGTTCGATCCGGCGGGTGCCGCGCTCCGTGCCTCCGGCCGAGCGCCCTTTGTGTCGCAAAAACGGATTTTACCGGGTAAGAATCGGGGCGAGTTGAAGAAACGCCCCAACTGGGGAGAAGGGGAAGTGCCGGAAGAGTCCTTCCGGCCAATCCTTCCGCTGGTCCCTCTTCAGTAATACTTGATCGGACCCGATGCGGAGAGGGCTCCGTTCGCGCCGATCAGGTTGTTCGTCATGCTGATACCGCTCTTTCCGCCGGTCTGCCAGACGGGGGCATCCCTGGTGAAGTAGAACCAGTTGTGGTCGATGTACGCGCCGTCACGGGGAACACCCCGGATGGCGATGCACGTCGGCATCTGTGAGGTTGTGCCCATGAACGTGTTGTGGTGAATCTTGATCGTGTCCCCTGCGATTGTCCCGGAACCAGAAGAGGTGCCGTGCATATCGAAGTTGTGGGGCGACGTCGTGATCCAGTTCGGGCCGCAGATGTTGTAGCGTGCCTCGTAGCCGTCTCCGGCCATTCCCGCTCCGGTGATGGCGTGACGGCAGTAGTCGAAGTAGTTCGCTTCGATGAGCGCTACACCGCCGCTCGAGAGACAGACGCCGTATCCAAGACCGGCCACCTGGTTGTGGTGGATGTAGTTGTGATGGATGTACGCGCCGGTCTTCATGTCGGACCCGCCGGTGCCGGCGATACCGATCGCGGCATTGCCCCAGCCGAAGATCTCACAGTTGTCCACTTCGAGGTTGCGGTAGCTGGTGTAGATACCAACGTTCGTCGAGCCCGACGCGCTGGTGCCCTTCTGCGGGCCTTCGAGACGAAGGCCGCTGATCCTCACGTTCTGACCGCCGATCGTGAACAGCCGGCTCCCGGCTGATGTCTGGTAGATCCGGCCGCCGTCCGATCCGTCCTCGCCGCGGTTGCTCGCGAGGGTGACTCCGGCCCGTATCGTCGAGGTCCGGCCGCTCATGTCGATGTTGGCGTTCTCTTCGACCCAGATGATGTCGCCGGACTGTGCCGAACCAAGAGCGCTCACGAGTTCGCTCGTCGTATCGACGATGAAGTCTGCGTTGCTCCGGCTGACGATGTTCTTATAGCCGTCCCCTCCCCCGATCGGGTTCCCGGTCGGGTTGGCATCCGCTCCGTAGGTGTTCTGACCGGGAGTCGGTGCAGGCGTCGGCGTTGCGGTCGGCTTCGGAGTCTGTGTCGCTGTAGGTGTCGGCGTCGGCGCCGCCGCATTCACCGTCATCGTCTTCGTGAGCACGTTGTTGTTCTC
>LSQX01238231.1_pt1 | contig 12924 bp, 9 predicted proteins | sample 654561 | NCBI WGS metagenome assembly LSQX01 (sample SAMN04489861, study PRJNA283612) | anaerobic digester metagenome | isolation source: 4 biogas reactors fed with cattle manure at either 37C or 55C with and... | place: Denmark: Kongens Lyngby | collected 2014 | reverse complement strand
ATCAACATCAGACTTCCTGATCTCGGAGGAAATTGCGTTGGTACGATTCCGCCGTTGAGGTCGGGAAGCCTGCCCTGGCAAGGGCTGACATCCCCGCGAGTTTGTAGTCCCGCCTTCAGGCGGCATGTCCCGATCGTTCCGCCTGAAGGCGGGACTATGAACCGGTCATTCCGGAGGCGGGGCAACGCCTTGATTCATTCGGCAACCAAACAGGGCGATAGCCGCCAACGGAAGCGACAGCCAGCGGGGGAAAACAACTCACAGAATCCGCCATGTCCCTTTCGATGTCGCGCCCCCCAATAGTGCCAAAGCAATTTCCGCAAAATCCACCAAAACCCCATCGAGGTCAGGAAGTCTGAAATTTCGTCCGTTTTGAGCCGTTTCCACCCCGTTTCGTCCGTTTTTGGCCAATTTCAGCCCAAATTTAATCCGTTTTGGGCCGTTTTTGGCCGTTTTCGCCGTTAACCGGCAGCTGCCGTCAAAACCCGGGTCAAGGCGCGGAAGCGCCCAAAAAACACCTCATCTTTGCCCCGGTTTCCGCCGCGTAGCGGCGTCCGCAACGTCCGTATTTGTCCGTGCAAGGTCCGCCTGTCCCGCCCATGCGGGATGTTCGTCCGTGTGGCTGTTCCGCTGCGCAGCGGCGCAACGCACGGCAGCGCCCCCCTGCCAAGTCGGCAATCGCCCGTTGTCCCCATTTTCGCCGAATTTTGCTCATTTTTGGTCAATTTCGAGCATTTTCGGCCCATTTTCGGCAATATTCGGGTGCATTCGCAGTTCGAAACCGATTTTTCTTCCCTCTGCAGTCGGATGTCCCGATTTGCTGATCCGTCTGACCTTCCTGCCACAGTGGTTTCAACTCGGCCAAGAATGGGGTATGTTGTCCGAATCATGGAAAAACGAATTTATTCATCTCGGTCCGGCAAACCCGGTTCGCGCCGGGCAAAAATCACCATTCTGACCCTGATCATCCTGTTCAGCTTGGCGCTCGGTGCGGCGGCATCCCCCTTTGATGTCACCGCGCAAGCCGCTGACCTCGAAGGTCGCCCGGTTCTGCGCCTGGACTTCGTCATCCCGCCGGATCACAACCTCTACTCGAGCTTTTCTGTAGCCACACCCGCCGGTGCCGACCTCGAAGCCGTCCAAGTTCCCGAACCGGACACCTTCAAACCCGACGACTTCGAGCCAAGCTATTCCACTTCTTTCTCAGCCTATTATGATCTCCCGGCCGGACACTCCGTAGTGGTCGCTTATCAGGGCTGCAAAGGCGAACTGTGCTATCTGCCCGAAGAAATCACCCTCGAAATTGGTGCGGCGCTCCCTCACGCCGCCCAAGAAACGCCGCCCCCCCCACCCTCGACCGCGGATTCCGCATTAGCCGACTGGCCGGAACAGCTCGCGGCCCGCGGCGAACCCGCCCGCCTCGTGGGCTATGCCGATGCCGACTCGTTTCTGGCCTTTCTTGACCCGTCCATTGCGCCCGATCACGCTGCGCAGACGCCTTCCGCCTGGCGGCTGTTTATCGAGGACCCCGCCCAGTTTTATCTGCGCCGGGGGCTCCTGCCGGTTCTGCTGTTGATTCTGGTGGGCGGTCTGCTGCTCAACCTGACCCCCTGCGTCTTGCCGATGATCCCGATCAATCTCGCCATCATTGGCGCGAGTGGCGCAGATACCCCCCGCGCCACCCGCTTTGCCCTCGGCCTGGTCTATGGCCTCGGTATGGCCCTGGTCTATGGCATCCTGGGTCTGGTGGTGGTTCTGACCGGTTCCGTCTTTGGCGCGATCAACTCCTCGCCCGCCTTCACCTTGTCCATTGCCGTGCTCTTCTTTGTGCTGGCTCTGGCCATGTTCGACATCTGGCAGCTCGACTTCAGTCGCTTCCGCAAAACCTCCGCCCTCGGCAGTCGCGGGCGTCTCCCGGCGGTGCTGATCCTCGGGGGCATATCCGCCCTGCTGGCCGGTGCTTGCGTGGCGCCCGTGCTGATTGCGGTGCTGGCGCTCTCTGGCTCGCTCTATGCCCAAGGCGTTGCCGCCGCCCTAGCCCTGCCCTTTCTGCTGGGCGTGGGCATGGCCCTGCCCTGGCCCCTGGCTGCCGCCGGTCTCGCGGTCCTGCCCAAACCCGGCGCATGGATGGAGCACGTTAAAAAAGCCTTTGGTGTCCTGATCCTCCTGCTGGCACTCTACTATGCCTGGACAACCTGGCGTCTGTTGCGCGCCGCTCCCTCCGGCGACATCCCCCCCGTTGCCGCTGAAACTGGCAGCCCCTTCCAGACCGTGGATCTGGCCCGGACCACCGCCGAAGATTTCGGCCGCCTGGTCGGTGACGCGCTCGCGACGGGCCGCCCCGTCCTGTTCGATTTTGGCGCCAACTGGTGCAAGTCCTGCAAGCTGATGCAAGCCACCACGCTGCAGGAAGCCCGAGTTCTCGAAAAACTGGGCGGCTTGGAGGCCATCCATGTCATCGCCGACGCCCCCAACAAATCCCCGGCCCGGGACCTGCTCGCCCCCTTTGCCATCCAAGGCTATCCGACCTATCTGCTCTATCCTGGATAATTCACGCGACAAGTCCGGCTCGGATGCAAGGCAGGCGGGGCGAAGCTGTATGGACATACTGCGAGCCCCGAATAACGCTGCAGACGGGTTGGAATCGTCGCGCCGAAGGGCAACAGGGATGAAAAATAAATTTTTATCCAAATATCCACATCATGCAGTGCAACAATAAGTAAAGATGTTTTCAGCCATGTTGATGAATTATTCAGGCTATTCCGAGCCGTAGGCTTTCAGGATCTTCTCGATCAGACGGGTCGTCGAAAGCCCCTCCACCATCGGGGCCAGAACCACCTTGCCGCCGCGGGCTTCGACCACATCGCGCCCGCTGACAAAATGCGCCCAGTCCTCGGCCTTCACCAGCACATCCGGCTGCAGTTCCGCGATCAAGTCGCGTGGTTCATCTTCGTCAAACCAGGTTACATAATCCACGCATTCGAGCGCGGCCATCATCCGGGCGCGGTGGCGCTCATCCACAATCGGCCGTTGCGGCCCCTTGGCGCGCTGAACGCTGGCATCGGTGTTCAGCGCCACAACCAGCACATCCCCTTGTTTGCGGGCAAACTCGAGATAGGCCGCGTGCCCCGCGTGCAGCAGGTCAAAGCAGCCGTTTGTGAACACCACCTTCCGCCCCAAACCCCGCAAACGCTCGCATTCCGCGGCCAGCGCGGCCCGTTCCCGGATTTTGTTCTCGGCATCTCTCATGGCTCGTCCTACCTTCTACAGCAGTAAATCAGAACCCGCCCTCCAACGGAATCTCAAAGCTGAAACATCCCTGTCCATGTCCTCGTCCCGCCAATTAACCCGCCCCTCGCAAGTCCGCGCGCTGCTCGCCGAGATGGACTTCCATCCTTCGCGCGTCCTCGGACAAAACTTTCTGATCGACCGCAACATTCTGAACATTCTGCTGGAGGCCGCGGATCTGGCTGTTGCCGATCGCGTGCTGGAGGTGGGGCCCGGCCTGGGCGTGCTGACCGGGGCGCTCCTGGAACGAGTCGCGGCGGTCATCGCCATCGAAAAAGATCATCGCCTGGCCGCCTGGTTGCGCCAGCGGTTCGACGCCCACCCCAAACTGACCCTGATTGAAGCCGACGCGCTCGATTGCGATCTGCCCGCCCTGCTCGACGCCCCCGATGTCAAACTGGTGGCCAACCTGCCCTATGCCATCGCCGCCCGTTTGATGGTCCGTCTGACCGAACTGCCCCAGCCCCCCGCGCGCATGGTGGTCACCATCCAGCGCGAAGTGGCCGACCGCCTGGTGGCCGCCCCCTCCACCCGGGATTACGGCCTGCTCACCATCCTGATGCAGCGCCATTACGCCATTCAGACCGTCAAAATTGTCTCGCGCACCTGCTTCTGGCCCCCGCCCGCCGTCCAATCCGCCATCGTGAGCCTCGAACGGCGCCCCGGCCCCCTCGGCGGCGAAGCCGATGAAGCCGCCCTGCGCGACCTTCTTCGCCATGTCTTTTCCCAACGGCGAAAAACTCTTGCCCGCATCCTGCGCGATCTAACTGATAACCCGTCCGCGGCGCTTGCCGCTGCCGGCCTGCCCCCTGCCACCCGTCCCGAGGAAGTGCCGCCCGAAACCTGGCCCGCGCTCAGCGCGGAACTGAACTGATTTGTCGGCCAAGGGTATTATCGCGCCAACCCCGGCAGATCCGGCAACTGGCCCTGCCAGGGCTGCGGTCCGCGCTGGACCGGCCTGCCCGTTTGACGCGGGAAGAGCCTCCTGAATTCAACATTCCCCGCCAGGGGCTGGAAGCGCTGATCGCTGAGAATGGCTTCTCGCGCGTCATTGCCGCCCAACTCGATGGCTCGCCGCGCGGCCTGCACCGCCTCTTCCTGTTGGCCTAAAACAGCCCGGAAGGCGGCCAGTTCAAGCCACACCCAATACTGGTTGGGGTCGCGCTGAACCAATTGCTCGAGACAGTACACCACCTCGCCGACATAACCGTCCTGCGCGAACATCTGGACCAGAGACATCAGATACTGCGTCGGCAGCTCCGGATCGCCGGCCAGCCGCATGGCCAAATTCCGGTAGCTGTTCTGCATGTTGGACAGGCGAAAGATCTGAGCAAGCTCCATGGCTTCCTCGGAGGACAGCGTGCCGGTTTCCTGCTGCTTGCGCTCGATGTCCTTGCGCCGCGACAACAGACGCCGGTTGTTTTCGATCTGTTCTAAAAACTTCCGCGCGCTTTCGTTTTTGGGGTCCTGCTTGTGAAACGCGCCGATCAACTCGGCCGCATCATCAAAACGCTGCAGATTCACATACATTTGAGCCAGGCGGAAAATGGCCTCGGGCGACAGCGGATACAACGCGATGGATTGCTTGTAGGCATATTCGGCCTCATCATACATCCGCCGGTACTCATAAATTCCTGCGATCGCGCTGCGCAGTTTCGAAAACGATTTGCGCGCGCAGATGTCGCGGCGGAATTTGGATTGGTCCAGCAGCCACGCGGTGTACCAGCCCCAGAAATTGTGGTCGTTTTGGACCAGCCCCGGATCCAGCGAGGCCAACGGCTCACGATTGAGTTTCAGGATGATCCCGTTGGGCGTCAGATAGGGATACATCCACTGGATCACATAGCTCTCTTCGACGTAGAAATCGTGGCGGTCCTTGTTCTCCTTGAAAATCAACTCCGCCAGGATGCCGTTGATGGTCATGACCCCGCCCACGCCCTGCACGCTGACCTTGCCGCCTTCCACCTTGATGTCCGCGCCGGCCTGGATGCGCCCGGCATTCACGTCGTCCACATAGCGCCGGAAGGCTTCGTTGCTGTCCTCCATTGACGGAATATAAATGGTGTCGCCATACAAATCCCGCGTGATGTTCATGAAGGTGTTGTCGGCCAGCGCGTTCTGCGTGATCAGATAGACGTCGGGCCGCACCTCGGCAGAATAAATCATATAGGTCGGCACGAAACGCCCAGGGTCCGTGCCGCCGTAGAAGATGGCGTTGGGCGTCATGGGCGGGGGATAGTCCGGCTCGGACATGCCCAGCGCGTTGGTCAACGCCCCCCACTCGCGCTCGAAATCCTTCTCGCGCGGGAACCAATAGCCGAAGTCCTCGCGGATGCCCTGGATGCCCTCGAGACTCCAGTTGCCGAACTGCCAGCCGTAATGATGCCCATTCTGCTCCGCGCCGCCCACAATCTTGATTTGCCGCTCGTCAAACGCGTTCTGCCAAAGCAGGATGCCCGGCAGCAGCAGCGCCACCACCATCATGGGGGTCCGCGTCCTGGCCCCGAACATCTCTTCAAGCCAGGCCATCGCCAGCAAGACGCCGTAGCCCAGCCAAAGGGCGTAAAACGCGTGGCTCTGAATGAACTGCACCCGCCCGATGAACAGGTTTTGAATGTCGAGCGTCGGATTCTGGAAAATCAGAAACACCACGCTTACCGAGAAAAACCCGACAAGCGAAGTGATCAGCCAGCGCTGCTGCGAAATGCCCAGATCATAGTCCAGGTTCAGGCTGACCGTGTTCAGCACCCAGGCCAGGGCAATGCCCGCCGGCGGGCCGAACACCAGCCCGAAATAGAACAGCCTGCCCGCCGTGGACAGATAGCCATCCGCGCTTGCGTCAGCAACGCCAAACGAATTGAACAGCGCGCGCAAACTCATCACATCCACAAGCAGGAAAGCGGCCAGCACGCCCAGCAGGGTCAGCCCCATCAGGATCTTGGTGCCCAGGTCATACTCGAAGAAATCCTTGATCTGTTTCTTCAGATAAAGCGCCACGAGGGTCAGCACCCCCCACCCGGCCAGCAGCAGGATCGGCGCGATCCACAACCGGTATATCCGCTCCACCCACAGCCAGCCCGTCAGGGTCTCGAACACCACCAGCAGCGTGGATCCCAGCACCAGCCCCAGAGCCAGTTTGAACGCCGACAGCCGCCGCCCCCCCAGCCGGATGCTCCAGGCGCAAAACGGCAGAAAGCCCAGCACCACCACCGGCAACGAGAACTGCTCGCGCAAGTCCGTCAGATAGGCCCCCAGTTGCTGGATGAACTTTTCGCTGAAAATATCCGTGGGCTCAATCGCTTCATACTGCCCGCGCGTTACCGCGTGCATGAAGCCCTCCCACGTCCGCGCGTAGCCCCAGTTCATCGGCGGGTTCTGCTCCGAGGCGATCGGCAAATACATGTAGAACGCCACCCCCAGCTCCGCGAGCAGGATCGAGGCGCTGACCGTCCGCGCGTGCGGCAGCGCCAACAGCGCCAGCGGCAACGGAATCACCAGCAGCAACCGCAAAAGAAGAACCCCGTGATTGCCCGGACCGGACGCCGACCACAGCCAGCGCGAAAACTCCGACGCGCTCCGCTCCGCCGCCGACGGCACCACCGCGTTCCACAGCCAGGGCGTGAATCCCTGGGCCGCTTTGGCACCCTCGGACGCGAAATGCTGGAACCCGGCCACCATCAGCACATAGATGGCGCCCACCCCCAGAAACCCCCAGACCACGCGTTGCCAGAACGACCGGCCCTTGGTCGCGCCGCCAATCGCCAGCGCCACCGGAGCCGCCAGAAAAACGTAGTTGTAAATCCAGAATGCCGGGCTGTCCGGGCCTTTGGACCACTTCCAAAGCGAGGCGTCCACTCCGCCAAAACCCATGAACAGCTCCCACGGCGCGAACAACTGAATCCCCTTGGCCGCCAGCGCGAACGCCACCCCGATCGGCATGGCCGCCAGCGCGAAATCGCGGAACAACACCACCTCGCGCAGCATGACGGCCAGCGCCAGCGCCAAGCCCAGAAACAGCAGCGTCTGGTGATTGGTCAACCCCAGCCCGAACAAAAACGACGCGATGAAGAGCAAAAGATCGTTCTTGGGCCGGCACATCCACATATAGATCAGCAGCAGCACCGCCATCTGGAAAAAGGCGTTGAGGCTGTACACTTCCACAATCACGCTCTGCGACCACAACACCGGGCTGAACGCCAGCAGCAGCCCGCCCGATATGCCCGCCACCAGGCAGCCCAGGTTCTCCGCGCGGAAACTGATCCGATCCTTCAGCATCGGCACGCTGCGCAACAGATCCGCCCCCGAACGGCTGATCAGCAACGCCAGCAGACCGCACGCCCCCGCCCCCGCCACGGCCGACGCCAGCCCCACCGACCACGCCGGATTGGGGTGCCCGTTGTATTTCACCCAGTGGAACACCAACTGGAAGAACCAGGTGATCAGCGTCCAAATCGGATACCCCGGCGGATGCGGAACCCCGATATAGTCCGACGCCACCGCCAGTTCCCCCGAGTCCTCCAAGGTCACCGTGGGCGCCAGCGTGAAAAAGTACACCCCCAGCGTAACCAGAAACACCACCCAGAACGAAATCCAGTCGCTACGCCGAAAAAACGCGCCCGCCAGATTGTCCAGATCATTCCCCAGCGCCTGGTCGGCCAGTTTTTCGATCTGCTGTTCAGAATCTTTCGTCAAGGTCATCAGTTCACGTCCTCGTCATCGTCCGGTCCGCCCCCGCCCCCTCCGCGTCTATTCAACGGGTGGCGCGTGGTGTTCCAGATTCGCCACCCGCGATTCCAATTCCTTTATCTTTTCCTTCACCTTGGGCAGGCTGGCCACATGGGCCAGCGACTTGCCAAACTCGAGGCGGGGCACCGCCGGCGCGCCCAGATACATTTGACCGCCCGGCAAACTCTTCGGCACGCCCGCCTGCGCGCCGATCACCGCGTCATCGCCAATGGTCAGGTGTCCCGCCAGACCCACCTGCCCGGCGCAGACCACCCTCTTGCCCAGCGTGGTGGTGCCGGCCATGCCCATCTGGGCGCACAGCACCGAATCCTCGCCAATCACGCAGTTGTGCGCGATTTGCACCAGGTTGTCCACCTTGGTGCCCCGGCCCAGGCGCGTTTCGCCAAAGCGCGCGCGGTCCACCGTGGCATTGGCGCCGATCTCCACATCATCCTCGAGCACCACAATGCCGGTCTGCGGAATCTTGGTGCGCACCCCCTTGGCATCCACCGTATAGCCGAACCCGTCGCTGCCGATCACCGCGCCGTTGTGCAGAATCACCCGGTCGCCCAGCACGCAGCGCTCGCGCACGCTGGCCAGCGGATAGAGCAGGCAGTCGCGGCCGATTTTCGTTTCATGCCCCACATAGGTTTGCGGATACAGCGTAGTGCCCGCGCCAATCACCGCCCCCGCCTCCACCACCGCGAACGCCCCCACCGCCACATCCTCGCCCAGGGTGGCCTCCGGCGACACCCAGGCCAGCGGATGCACCCCCCGCGGCGTCACAACCGGCTCCGGCGCAAACAGCGCGCAGACCTCCGCGAAAGCCGCGTCCGGATCCGCCACCAGCAGCAGCGCCGCCTTAGCCGATTCGATCTTGGCGTCCCGCGGCACAATCACCGCCGTCGCCGCGCAATCGGCCACCGCCGCCATATATTTTTTGCTCCCCGCGAAGGTGATGTGCCCTTCGCGCGCCGCGCTCAAATTGGCCACACCCCGGACCACGAGCGCGCCGTCCCCCTCCAGCTCGGCGCTCAGCTTCGCGGCCAGCTCGCCCGTTGTCCAAGTTGCCATGATGTCGTCTCCTTGAGCCTGGATGAATGATCCGGGTTAGGGCTTCAAGCGTTCAATCAGCTCGTCGGTCACGTCCAGCTCTTCCGCCGAATAAACCGCCAGCGGCACCATGTTCATGGTCATGCCCGAGCGGTCCAGCAGCAGGTCATAGCCCGCTTCCTTGGCGAACGCCGCCGCTTCCTTCATCAGCTCATCCACAATATCCTGCCGTTTGGCCAGCAGTTGCTCGCGCAGCCTCTTGAGCTTGGTTTCCTGCGTGCGCCGCGCGCGCAACTGGGCCTCCTGCAGCTCAGTCAGCTTGTCGTCGGCCTCGGCGCGCTTGAGAATCCGCGCCTCTTCGGTCAGCATCGGATTGCGCGCCGCCTCGCGCAACTTGGCCACCTCGGCGTCCAGCGCTTGCAAGTCGGCCATCACCTTCTCCAACTCCGCCTCCACGGCATCCTCCGCCTGCTTCAGTTCGGCCTCGGCCGCCTTGGTCTTGGGGTGCGCGTTGAACACCCGGTCCAGATCCACCGTGGCAAGGTTCATGGCCGCCAGCGCGCTGCCCGCCACCCAAAGCCCGGCCAGAACCAGCATCATCAATTTTCTTGTTTGCATGTGTTGCCTCTTTTCTCTCGTCAAAAATTCAGAATGTACCTGAAAACAACCGGGTCAGTTTCCGCTACCCCCGCCCAATTGAAAAGTCTTTTCAGCCAATTTCTTCTTTCACGGCCGCGGCAATGGCGTCGCACAAACGCTGCGTCATTTCCTCGGTGGGACCCTCCACCATCACCCGGCACATGTTTTGCGTGCCGGAATAGCGCACCAGCACCCGCCCGTTCCCGCCCAGCTCGGCTTCTGCCGCCGCGATCGCCGCCGCAACCCCGGCCAGCTCTTCAAGCGGCGGGCGTCGGCTCACATCCACATTCACCAGCCGCTGCGGCAAAAGCGTCAGCACCGACGCCAGCTCCGAGATCTCCCGGTTCGCCCGCCGCATCACCGCCAGCAGTTGCAACGCCGACACAATCCCATCGCCCGTCGTATGGATGTCCGAGAAAATCATGTGCCCGGAAGGCTCCGACCCGATCACCCCGCCCCGTTCCTTCATCAGTTCGAGCACATAGCGGTCCCCCACCGTGCTCACCGCCAAATCAATATCCAGCTCGCGCATGGTCTTGTGCAGGCCGAAATTGCTCATCACCGTGCTCACCGCCAAATTGTTCTTCAGCTCGCCGCGCGACTTCATGTCCTTGGCGCAAATGGCCAGCACATGGTCGCCCGTCAGCTCGACCCCGTTCTCGTCCACCACGATCAACCGGTCCCCGTCGCCGTCAAACGCCAGCCCCACATCCGCGCGCTCCGCCAGCACCTGCTCGCGCAGCGCTTCCGTGTGCTGCGATCCGCAACGCGCGTTGATGTTCAGCCCGTTGGGCGTATCGTGCAGCGTGGTCACATGCGCCCCCAACTGCTTGAACACCGTCGGCGCCGCTCGATAGGTCGCCCCGTGGCTGCAATCCAGCACCAGCCGCATCCCCTTCAAATCCAAATCCTGCGGAAACGACTTCACGCAAAACGCGATATAACGCTCGAGAGCGTCCTCCACCCGGAACGATTTGCCAATGCCCCCCGCCGTCGGCAGCAGCTCCGTCAAGTTGCCGTTGACCATTAGCTCGTTGATCTTCGTCTCTTCCACGTCCGGCAGCTTGAATCCGTCATTCGAAAACAGCTTGATCCCGTTGTCCGTATAAGGATTGTGCGACGCCGAAATCACAAAGCCCGCGTCCGCCTTCTGGTCAATCGTCAGCACCGCAATCCCCGGCGTCGGCAGCGTGCCCACCAGCAGCGCGTCGCCCCCCATCGAGCACAGCCCCGCCACCAGCGCGTTCTCGAGCATATAGCCGCTCAGTCTGGGATCCTTCCCGATCACCGCGCGCGGACGCTTCCCCCCCTTGCGCTCCTTCAGCATATAGGCCACCGCCCGCCCCAAGGCCACCGCCACTTCCACCATCATCGGGTCCCGGTTCGCGACCCCGCGAATGCCGTCCGTGCCAAACAACTCCAGTTCGCTCATCTTGCCTGCTCCTCGCGCTTGCTACACCGGCAAACCGGCGTCATTCACAATCTTCTGCAACCAGGCCGTGCCGGCCGCCTTCGCCTCCGGCGTCAGCCCCCTGATCCGCTCCAGATACCCCTCCTCCTTGGCCCCGTTCCAGGCCGCAAGAAAGACATCCTTCTCGGCGCAGGCCGCATCGCCCGCCGCCACCAGACGCTCCCGCGTGGCCGGCCAGCTCTTGGCCAGCGCATCGCGCTCCGCCTGCAGCGCCTCCGGCACCCCCACCTGCCCCTCGGCCAGCACCTGATCCACCACCCGCTGCATCTGCTTCAGCCGCTCCGCCCGCACAACCGCCAGTTGCGTCCTGGCCCCCTCCCAGCACGCCGCCCCATGCGCCGTCCGCGTCATGATCGGCCCGCGCGCCAGCTCATACCACACCTGCAACGCCGCAATATTCCCCAAATACACCGCGCAATTGCGCAGAATTCGCGAAACCGACCGATACCCCGCCCCATACGTCCGAATATCCGGATGCGGCGAACGTGGCACCACCAGTTTGCCCTCCGCCACCACATCCTTGCGCAAAATCAGTCCCGCCGGCTGCACCGTGCCATATTCCACCCGAACCGGCCCCACAATCCCCCCCTGACCGCCCAGAAAAATCGGTGCTTGATCCAGCATCACCCCCCGCGGCACATCCCCGATCAGCGACGCCGTCGCCTTGTCCCCCTGCGGCGTGAAATTAAAATGCACAAACGACGACCCGATCTCGCTGTGCTCCCGCCGGCTACGCCCCCCCGCCATCAGCGCGTCGCAAAAATTGATCAGACTTCCCCCCACCACAAACGGGAAAAAGATCGTCTGCTTCAGCCCCACCGAGTGCGCCACCTCCGCCCCCTCCTCCAGAATGGTGCCCGGCCGGATATGTCCCCCGCTGCCCACCCCCGCCCCGTCCAAAAACACCGCGCCCGAAAAATAACCGCCCTTCAGCGCCACCCCCTCGCCCAACTGGCAGTCCTCCACCGTCGCCGGCGCCTCGCGCCCCAGCACGCACCCCGGCCCGATACTCGACGATGCCCCGAAAATCCGGCATCCCGCGTGAATCACCGCCCCCGGTGCGATCCGCTCGGCCACCACCTCCTCGCCGATCTCCACCGATCCCGGCGCGGGAATCCGCACCCCGCGCGCCAACAATTCTTCCAAACGGCTCATCTGCGCAACAAAGCTCCTGCCACCACCCCGATCCCCGCCGCCCCCAGCAGCACATACGATGTCTTCCAAGTCATCTTCCACGCGAACAACTGAATCGTCACCGATCCCGACGTCATGATCAACACCACCACAAACGCCGCCAAAATCAGCAAACCTGCCACCATGCTTCTGCTCATGTCTTCCTCACCAACAAAAATTTGCAATCCCACCCACTATAGCCTGAATTATGCACGCGACAAGTCCCGTTCAGATGCCAGGCGGGCGGGGTGAAGCTGGTTGGACATACTGCGAACCCCGCAGAACAAAGCAGTATGGACTGGAATCGTCGCGCCCTGGGTCAACATGGATGAAAACTGAATTTCTCATGATGACTTCCGCATCACGCTGCCCTACAGCAAATGACAATACTTTCATCCATGTTGATGAATAATCCAGAATAGATAATTCCGCCCCAGAATCCAACCTCCACTTTCAACCCCGCTTTCAACCCAATCAACCAACGCGTCTTCACCCTCAAAATCACCCAAAACCGCCCAAAAATCACCAAAATTCCCCAAAACTGCCAAAAAATCCGCCCTTGTTAGCCAGTAGCT
>LSQX01136955.1_pt1 | contig 12925 bp, 11 predicted proteins | sample 654561 | NCBI WGS metagenome assembly LSQX01 (sample SAMN04489861, study PRJNA283612) | anaerobic digester metagenome | isolation source: 4 biogas reactors fed with cattle manure at either 37C or 55C with and... | place: Denmark: Kongens Lyngby | collected 2014 | reverse complement strand
CAAAGATTCCATTTTTAGCACCAGCCTCAATAGCCATGTTGGCCATAGTAAAACGATCATCCATGGTTAAATTATTTAAGCCTTCTCCACCAAATTCCATGGATTGATACAAGGCGCCGTCTACACCTATCATTCCAATTATATGAAGGATTACGTCTTTTCCACTAACCCAAGGCTGCAGTTCCCCTTTTAGATTAAATCTTATGGCTTCAGGCACCTTAAACCAGCTTTGACCGGAAGCCATACCTGCCGCCATATCGGTGCTACCTACCCCTGTGGAAAAGGCACCCAGTGCACCATAAGTGCAGGTATGAGAATCTGCACCTATAATGACATCACCAGGCACTGCTAATCCCTTTTCAGGAATCAAGGCGTGCTCTATACCCATCTGCCCTATTTCAAAATAGTTTTCTATTTCCTGATGATGAGCAAACTCTCGCATGAGCTTACATTGCTCAGCAGATTTTATATCCTTATTAGGAGTAAAGTGATCCGGTACTATTGCTACCTTAGCTTTGTCATAGACCCCTTCTACTCCTATTTTATCAAACTCACGTATGGCCACAGGCGTGGTAACATCGTTACCCAGTACCAAATCCAACTCCGCCATTATGAGCTGACCTGGCTCTACTTTATCTAAGCCTGCATGTGCTGCTAGTATTTTTTGTGTCATGGTCATACCCATTGAGACTCCTCCTTTTTATCTTATAGCTTAATCCAAAACCCTTACACCACATCGGATTTCTTATCTTTATTTGTAGTTAAATGATGATTTCGATATAAAAAATATTCTATTGAATCTACCAAGGCTGCCCAACTGGCCTCTATAATGTTGGTAGAAACTCCAACTGTGCCCCAGACCTTTTCTCCGTCAGTGGATTCAATATGAACCCGAACTTTGGCAGCTGTTGCCTGCCCTGTATCCAGTACACGAACCTTATAATCGGTCAAGCGCATTTTATCTAGCTCCGGATAAAATACCTGGAGAGATTTTCGTAGTGCCCGGTCAAGGGCATTTACTGGCCCATCTCCTTCAGCAGCGGATACTTCCTCCACTCCATCTACCTGAACTTTAATTATGGCGGAGGCACTATAATCATCCTGCCAATGCTCTTCACAAATCACCCTAAAATCCTTAACATTGAAGAATCGAGTATCCTTACCTAATGCTCTACGCACTAGTAATTCAAAAGAGATTTCCGCTCCTTCAAACTGATACCCCTCATGCTCCAGACGCTTCATCTCATCCATAAGATATTGGGTTTCAGGTGATGTTTTATCTATCCATGGAGTGATTTCTTGAATTCGCTTCAGGATAGTACTGCGTCCTGATACCTCGGACATTAGAATACGCCTTTCATTTCCTACCAATCCAGGTTGAATGTGCTCAAAGGACAAAGGGTTCTTGTTGATGGCATCTATATGCATTCCGCCTTTATGCGCGAAAGCACAGTTCCCTACATAAGGATCTCTTTCATTAAGTGCTAGGTTAGCCAATTCACTAACATATCTGGAGACAGATGAAAGATTTTCCATTTGCTCCTCAGGGATACATTTTAGCCCTTTCTTTAATTGTAGGTTGGCAATAATGGTACAAAGATTGGCATTCCCACATCTTTCACCATAACCATTAATGGTACCTTGCACTTGAACCGCACCAGCCTCTACGGCCATTTGGGAGTTGGCGACACCCATCCCACCATCGTTGTGGCAATGGATTCCAATGGGAATGGTAAATTTCTTTACAACTTCTGAAACGATACTCATGATATCAGATGGGAAGGTCCCGCCATTAGTATCACAAAGCACCAACCAGTCGGCACCAGCATCTGCTGCAGCTTCTAAGCATTTTATCGCATAGGTGGGATTAGCCTGGTAGCCATCGAAAAAGTGCTCTGCATCAAATACAACTTCCTTCTCCTGTTCCTTTAGGAAAGACAGGGTATCCCGAATCATATTTAGGTTTTCTTCCAGTGTAGTTTTAATAATATCGGTCACATGAAAGTCCCATGTCTTTCCAAATATAGCTACAGCAGAGGTATTAGCCTTAAGCAAAGCCTGAAGGTTGGCATCTTCCTTTGCCATAATGCCTGCTCTACGTGTGCTTCCAAAAGCAGTTAATTTAGCGTTTTTAAGCTTAAGAAGGCTCACCTTTTCAAAAAACTCCAAATCCTTGGGGTTGGAGCCCGGGTTACCAGCCTCGATATATTTTACCCCAAACTCATCTAGCCTTTGTACAATTCTTAACTTGTCGTTTACAGTAAACGAGATTCCTTCGGCTTGAGCCCCATCCCTCAATGTGGAATCGTATATAAATATATTTTTATTCAGCTTGTAATCCCCATCTCNNTTCTGAACGCAGTAAAGAATCTTTCTTTTATCACATCGCTTCAATAGTTGCATCCCCATTGGGATATTCCTTCATGTCATATAGCATCTTATTGATAGCATTTATATAAGCTTTGGCACTAGCCTCAATGATGTCTGTGCTAATACCCCTACCTACATAAATCCTTTTATTTTTCTCTATGGTTACAGTTCCTTCACCAAGAGCATCCTTACCACTTGTGATAGCCCGAATACGATAATCCTTCAAGGTTATCTCCAGCCCGGTTGCCCGCTCTACTGCATGGAATATAGCATCAATAGGACCATCCCCACAAGCCGCCTCTTCCACTACCTGGCCTTCTCTGGATATACGCACCGTAGATGTAGAAATCAAAGAGTTACCACTAGTTATATGGAAGTAATCCAATTGCAAGGTCTCAGGTATCTGGATTAGCTCCGAGGAAATAAGAGCCTCAATATCGCTATCCATTACATATTTCTTCTTATCTGCCAAATCCTTAAACTTTTGAAAGGCTTCGTTAATTTCTTCTACTGACAGCTGGTGGAAACCAAGCTCTTGTAAGCGTTCCTCAAAGGCATGGCGACCAGAATGCTTTCCGAGTACCATTTGGCTTTTTTTCAAGCCAATGGATTTTGGGGTCATAATCTCATAAGTTTCCCGATTGGTCATGATTCCATGCTGGTGTATACCTGATTCATGTGCAAAAGCATTTGCACCTACAATGGCCTTATTAGGTTGTACATGAACACCAGTCAGGGAACTTATAAGTGAGCTAGTTCGGTAAATCTGTTCCGTTTCAATATTGGTATTGAAATCGTAGAAATCCTTACGAGTTCTAAGTGCCATAACCAATTCCTCTAATGCTGCATTCCCTGCTCGTTCTCCTAGGCCATTAATGGTACACTCTACCTGACGTGCTCCATTTTCTATTGCTGCAAGCGAGTTTGCTACAGCTAAACCTAGGTCATTGTGACAGTGGACACTTAAGACCACATTGTCGATGCCCTTTACATTTTTTTGAATTCCTCTTATAAGTGCTCCAAATTCTTCTGGTGTAGAATAGCCTACAGTATCAGGAATATTCAGCACATCTGCTCCAGCCCTAATGACTGCTTCTAGTACCTGATACAAAAACTCTGGCCTAGAGCGAGAGCCATCTTCTGGGGAAAACTCTACTTGAGGGCAAAGTGATTTAGCATAGGCTACCATATCCGCCGCTCGCTTTAAAACTTCCTCTGGCTCCATACGTAGTTTATACTTCATATGGATATCCGAGGTTGCTATAAAAGTATGAATCCTAGGCTTTGCCGCCTCTTGTATCGCTTCCCAAGCACGATCAATATCCTTTGGGACAGCTCTAGCCAGAGCAGTTATTATGGGCTTGCGAACTTGCTGGGCAATTGCCCTTACCCCTTCAAAGTCGCCTTTGGAGGAGATAGGAAACCCTGCTTCCATAGCGTCTACGCCTAACTTCTCCAATTGTTTGGCAATCTCCAGCTTTTCATGCATATTCAAGCTAATGCCAGGTGACTGTTCTCCATCTCTTAATGTTGTATCGAAAATTGCAATTTGATTAGCCATGAGTGTCCTCCTCAACGGGTTATTATTTTTCCTCAATCCAAGGCATCATCCTGCGTAATTCCCGTCCTACCTTCTCTATTTGGTGCTCTTGTTCCTGTGCACGTCTAGCCATGAAAGCGGGTCGGTTTGCCTGGTTTTCCAAAATCCAATTCTTAGCAAAGGTACCATCTTGAATCTCACTAAGTACCTGTTTCATCTCTTTACGAGTTTCTTCTGTAACAATACGTCTTCCGGTTGAATAGTCTCCATATTCTGCTGTGTCACTGATGGAATAACGCATATATGACATTCCACCTTGATTCATCAAATCAATAATAAGCTTCATCTCATGAAGACATTCGAAGTATGCACTTTCTGGTTGATAGCCTGCTTCAACCAAGGTTTCAAATCCTGCTTTGATCAGCTCGGTAACCCCGCCACACAATACTGCCTGTTCACCAAATAGATCGGTTTCGGTTTCTTCCTTGAAGGTGGTTTCCAGAACGCCTGCCCTTGCGCCACCAATTCCTGCTGAATAAGCTAGAGCATAATCCTTTGCTTTACCAGTTGCATCTTGATGAACAGCGATAAGACAAGGAACTCCTTTGCCTTCTTGGTACTGGCTTCTTACTGTATGACCTGGCCCTTTAGGCGCGATCATAAATACATCAACATCTGCCGGTGGAGAAATTTGACCATAATGAATGTTAAAGCCATGGGCGAACATTAGACCATTACCTGATTCTAGATTGGGCTCAATTGATTCCTTGTAAATTTTTGCCTGTTTTTCGTCGGGAACCAATATCATAATAAAGTCTGCAGCCTTGGCTGCCTCTGCTGTTTCCATTACCTTAAGACCAGCTTCTTCAGCTAGCTTCCAGGATTTACTTCCTGCGTATAGACCTACTGCAACATCCATTCCGCTTTCTTTAAGGTTAAGTGCATGAGCATGACCTTGACTTCCATAACCAATAATCGCTATCTTTTTACCTTGTAAGAGCCCTAGATTTGCATCCGATTCATAATACATTTTTGCCATAATATTCTTCCTCCTCGTTTTCTGGGTGAATATATTTCACCATTTTCAATCCTCGATCAATGGAAATATTGCCAGTACGAACCATTTCCATAATACCAAAATCACTTAGCATATCTTCCAAAGCGGCAATTTTCTCATTGTCTCCGGTAATTTCCACAATAATAGAATGCCGGTTTACATCCACTACCTTTGCCCTGAAAATATTGACGATATCTACTATCTGATTCCGGGTTTCGGGGGTGGCCTTAACCTTGATAAGAGCTAGCTCCCTGGAGATGGAATCGTCACTGATGATCGCCACCTGAATTACATTGATAAGCTTGTTGAGCTGCTTAGTTATCTGTCCGACCAGATACTCATCACCATCTACAACAATGGTAATTCTCGAAATTTTTGGGTTTTCAGTAACCCCTACAGCTAGACTGTGGATATTAAAGCCTCTACGACTAAATAAGCCTGTCACTTTGGATAGTACGCCGGGATGGTTATCAACCAATACGCCTAATACATACTTCATCCGTGCTTCCCTCCCTCTTTCTTTGATAAACATAATTTAAAAAACAAAAAACCCTTCGACCTCATATCAGTAAAATATACTGGTATAAGGGGCGAAAGGTTACTTTCACGGTACCACCCTAATTTGTCTGGCCCTTTCGGGACAAACCTCGCGAAGCTCTATCAAGCTTCCGGCCTGTAACGGGACCACCCGGTATACCCTACTAGAACCAACCTTATTGGTTTTTTCAGACTACCCCTCAGGAGTGAGCATACAGCCCGGCAACCCACTGGTTTGCACCAACCACCAGCTCACTGAAGATAATTGCCTCGGACCTTCTGTCTCCGTCATCGGATTTCGAAGATATAAAAATAAAAGATTAATTAGTAGTCTACCAAAGAGTCAAGCCCCATGTCAAGTGCTTTTTTCAAATTTCATTGACAACCTTTTATCAATAGTAGCGTCAGCAATGCTATTCCAGAGTGTCAACTTTCTCTATAACCTTCTTTACTCTCTTTAGAAAGGTCTCCCTATCCAGCATGACAATCCTAGCACATTTCAAGCATTTAATCTTAAAGTCTGCGCCTATGCGTATAACTTTCCATTGGTCGTTGCCACAGGGATGTGGTTTTCTGGTTTGTATAACATCCCCTGGGCTATATTCTATTGCCATACTATACACCCTTTCTATTTCATAAAAGTATATCTATTTTTTAACATAGATTATTTTAAAATTACGAAAAAAGTTAGTTACTATTCACACCAAAATAATAAATCATATGGAATGAGCCTTTGCAGGAACGATTATCAACCTTAGCGAATATCAGCAGAAAATGCGTTAAGCACCTTCCGCTGTTTGAACGCAGTGAATTTGGAAGGTGTAGAATTTTCAGCTGATATGAGCTTTAGTTTGATTCGTGATGGCAACAGCGACTGGAATATATTTATTATTTTATTGACTCCGTGATCAGTAACAAGAGTTATAGCACTATAGTGTTTTCTCCACTATTCATTCGTCGTACTATCTCTTTCATGCTTGCAGCCCTACCTACTGCCAAGCTGCTGTTTAGCCCATAAAATTTCAAGCAGGTATCTGAAGAAAGTATCTCCACGCCCTTTTCTGCTAAAGTACGAAGGTCCTTTAAAAGCTCCGAATCTTCTACTGTCAAAGCGACACCGCCATTTATAAAAATTATGCTTTTAGGATATGGCTTACACTGCCTCAAATGATAAAAATAGCTTTTCATCAAGGCCTTCCCTAATTCCTGCTCTCCACGCCCCAAGGTACAACCACTAATCACAACTACTGAAACATTTGGCAAACTATACTTTTCTCCATCCTGTAATACAGTTTGGCTAAAATGAATTAAATATTCGCCACTGGATTCCTCCAAAAAGGAATTCATCTTATTATCTTCAGCCATGCTTTGGATTTCTCTGGCCTTCTCCAAACTATCCGTTACGGTAGTTATAGAACTAAAGCCCATTTCATTAATGGTCTTTTGTATGAGGGGCCATGATTGATTAGCTGTCATGCCTCTAATATCAATTTTGTGATCCATATGAAGCTCCTTTCAGCTTTTGTATGATGCAGCTGCCTCTACAAAAGCCTCAAATAATCGCATCATACGGGGATCCTCCAGCATCCGTTCCGGATGCCATTGAACCCCTATTAAAAAGGGGTGGCTTTCAGACTCTATTGCTTCAATTACTCCATCAGCAGCCCATGCTACAGGCTCCAGCCCATAGGCAAGATTTCGGACGGCCTGGTGGTGAAAGCTGTTAGTGTCAATTTGGTAGGTTCCTAATATCTGATGCAATCGTGATTCTTCTTTAATACTTACATGGTGATAAGGAGCCCATTTGGGAGCAGATTGAGAATGGCAAATTAAATCACCATCATTATACTGAGTCTTCAGGTCTTGATAAGCATCCCCACCAAGGGCAATGTTCATCAGCTGGACTCCCCTGCAAATTCCAAATATAGGCATTCCAGCTTCCACAGCAGCCTGACATATGGGCAATTCCAAATCATCACGGTGAGGATTAACTCTTCCAATGGCTACATGCGGCTCCTCTCCATAGTACCTGGGATGTACATCCTGACCTCCTGTCAACAATAGACCTTGTATCTTGGAAAGAATATCTGACATTCCTTCCACTGTAGTACAGCTAGATATAGGGGGTATTATTAGAGGTAATCCACCAGCCCGACAAATACCTTCCGCATAACTCGATTGTAATAGAAAATTGTCTACTTGCCAGTCATAATCGCAGGTAATTCCAATTATCGGCCTCATCAGCTCCAACTCCTATCTTGACATAAAATTACAATACTGATATTCAATTACATTACAGGAGATTTACTAGAACTTATTCAAATATTGATCTAATTCCCATTGATGAACCTGCATTTTATAGTCATTCCACTCAATTAGCTTGGCTTCGCGGAATCTATTATATGTGTGTTCCGACAGGGTTTCTTGTATTACTGAGTCTTTACTCAAGGCTTCCAGTGCACTGTGCAAATTATTAGGCAAGCAACTAATGCAATGAGTATCTCTTTCCAGGGCAGTCATCTCATAAATATTTCGGTTAACTGGGGGAGGAGGCGTAATCTTATCGCGAATGCCTTCTAAACCAGCTTTCAAGGTTACCGCTAATGCCAAGTATGGGTTACATGAGGGATCAGGACTTCTCAGCTCTACCCTAGTTGCACTGCCTCTTTTAGATGGAATACGAATTAATGGACTGCGATTTTGTGCAGACCAAGCGATGTATACCGGTGCCTCATAGCCTGCTACCAGCCGCTTATATGAGTTTACAAGAGGATTGGTAATAGCAGTTATGGCAGGTGCATGCATTAATAAGCCACCCATATAATTATAGGCTTCCTGACTAAGCTGGAGATCGCCATTTGGTTCAAAGAAAATATTCTCGCCATTTTTAAACAGCGATTGGTTTAGATGCATACCAGAGCCTGCCACCCCACAAATAGGTTTTGGCATAAAGGTGGCATGAAGGCCATGTTGCTTAGCGATATAGCGAACTACCATTTTAAATGTCATAACATTGTCGGCAGTGGTTAAGGCATCGTTATATTTAAAATCAATTTCATGTTGTCCTGGGGCTGTTTCATGGTGAGATGCTTCGATTTCAAAGCCCATATCCTCTAAAACCAGACACATTTCTCTTCGGGCACCTTCACCTCTGTCCACAGGGCCTAGATCAAAATAACCAGCCTGGTCGTGGGTAGTCATGGTGGACTTACCCTCAGAATCCGTATGGAACAAGAAAAACTCGGCTTCTGGACCCACCTGCATGGTATAGCCCATCTCCTCTGCTTCCTTTAATACCCGTTTTAGAGTATTTCGAGGACAACCAGTAAAGGGGGTACCATCGGAATTATAAACATCACAGATTAACCTGGCTACATGCCCTTCTTCTTTCGTCCATGGATATATTACAAAGGAACTGGGGTCGGGATAAAGAATCATATCAGATTCTTCTATACGCACAAAGCCTTCAATGGACGATCCATCAAACATGATTTCATTATCCAGAGCTTTGCCCAATTGCTTGACTGTAATTGCTACATTTTTTAAAGTACCGAAGATATCAGTAAATTGTAAACGAACAAATTGAACCTCTTGCTCCTTACATATCCTTAGAATGTCCTGTTTTGTATACTTTGCCATATTACACGCTCCCAGTTATCGAATTGAGTTAAATGAATCACTCTAATTATACCAAACATTGCATGAATTGCAATGCAGAGTAAAAACAGTAACTTTTAGCTGTTGTTATGGTTGTTGTCATGGAGCACTTGGTCTATGACAATAACCAAAGCAAGCATGAATACTGGATCTTCCTCATCTGAAACATCTACTCCATAAGTATCAGACCAGGAAAACCATCGTTTAGAAACCTGAGCCACCTGAAGCCCATTTCGTAGAATAGAAAAATCCATAGCCCAAACATTGCCTTCAGCACGATAATCAGCTTGTGCTCCATAAATCTGAAACTTTGGACGTAATAAGCTAAACTCCTTTTTTACTGTGGCATATAGCTGGCCCATGTAGTAGATGCTATATTCTGGCAGGAAGCGAAATAGCTTCTGTTCAATATAGACTAGCTCGTTATCATTCATATCATAAATACGAAGCTTGTCTCCAAATGAAAACACTTTTCCCTTTACTTGATAGCAATCATATCCATTTTCATCACGAATTGTAAACTTATCTCCAAAAGAGAAAATTTTCTGTTTTATTGCAAACCTCATTCCTTTTCCCTCCTAATTTCCTTTTTATTTAAAATATCATTTTTAAGCTTATCTACCTGTGCATCCTGTATGAGTTCATCCCCATACCTGGCTTTTCCATATAGATTTTCCATTAATACCGCCGTTTCTTGCTCTAAGCTACCTAGATTAGTCATCTCCTGTATTGTTTCCTTTGGTGTTCGGTAACTACTGAAACGGAAACCTGAGTCAATAGCTTGAAAAATCAATTGCCTGTATAGAAATCTCACCCTTTGGCGATTATCTCTTAACTGATTCCACTTAGGTTCTGAGCTTCGAATTCCTTCCCACCACTTACGAAGAGAATCAGCATAATTTTGTCTAATACTCTGCCAATCCAAAAGACTTTCCTTTTCATCATCATATTCATCTGATGTTCCACCTGACCAGTGACCAGCTTCCATTAGTCTCTTAATTTGGGCGATAATGAAACGCCAAAGCTTAATCAATTGCTTTGTGAAAAAGTAAATGGCGAACAAAAGCAAGGCTATTAGAAATATGGTTCCGATGATTTGAACCACCGCATCCCAGAAAGGTGACGGTGGCCTAGCTTCTGCTGGTGGGAGCTCAGGAGCACCATCTCCAGATGGGCCTTCCTGCCCACCACCTGTGGATTGTCTTAGTTCCATCAACTTTTGAATCACATACATAATAAATCGTACTATTGCTTTGACAGTATATAAAAAAGCATCCTTAATTGTTTGAAAGCCAGCAATCACAAGGCTAATCACTATGGTTATAACAATAAGAATTCTGTTATTCTTACGTACCACAGGCATGGAAGTAGAATCCTTCAATTCTTCTCGAGATGCCTCATTAATCAATTCTGAATTAGTCAACAGGAAAACAGTGGGTATTGTAATTAATCCTGCTATTAGAAGATACTGCTGAAAATCTTGTATAGCTATGATCTTTCCATACAGATAATAGAAAGCAAAATAAAGAGCTAATGATAATAAGCAATATATCTTGGAAAAAGAATTTATAAGAGGCTGCTCAGATACAAATACTCCCCTCCATCCTGATATAGCAATTAACAAACCATAAAAGACTGTAGCCAGAGTGCTTAGTTCAATGAAGAGAATTTTTGATAGTATAGCAAAGCCTAAGCCAATCAATAATGAGAAAAATAAGGAAATCATTCTATTTCGCTGGATGAGTAGCTTACGAATCAATGAGCCAAAAAGGTAAGAGGCTAGCAATAACCCACCAAAGAAAATAAATGGCAAGGGCATGAAAGCATATAAATATAAAGATAGTATGATTGGAAATAATATGGAAGTATCCATCCAAAGAGCTAGTATTGGAGTGAGAAATCTTAAAAGCTTATTCTTCATACAGCCACCTCACTTTGGGACTCAGGCTCTAGCATAATAAGGTCCACAGAATGACCTTTCCCACGTAGCCTCTGAATTTGCCCCTCCATTCGTTCCCCTACAAAGGCTGTTAATAGGAGAATATCCATTGGGCTACTATCGTGTTCTAGCTCATCTTCTAAGAATGTAAAGAAGGTACAGCTTCTGGCTACCACCATTTTCGCTAACACTTCAAATATATAGCTGAGCTGCTCTTGGCCTGGCCGGGGTTCTACGTAAATAGACTGTTCTTTCTTATCTATTTCATAGGCATTGCTCCCAAACCCTACGGGAATCCCATTCTCGATAGCATTTTGTGCAATAGTGGCGCTATAGGATATCCCTCGTTCTATAATATCCATATCAGTGACTGCGCCCCACATGGATTCGCTTAGGTCAATATTTAAAAGTATTAGAATTCTAGGGTCAGCGGTGTGGTCCAATTGATACACCTGAAATTCCCCTGTTCGAGCAGTTGCCTTCCAATTAATCCGATTTAAGGGGTCGCCGTATTTATATTCACGTACTCCAGAGATTAAGAAAGGATCTTCTAAAATCCATCTTCGTACAGTGACTTCCCCCATCCAACTATGAGATGGAAAGGGAATGTCCTCAAGAGGCAGTAGCTCAGGATAAACCAAAAGCTCGGAATCTACATGAAAATCTCGATACAATTCCTGAGCTCCAAATGCATCGCCACAGGTCATGGCAGCTGTAGACAGCTGATAAAAGCCTCGCTTTAGACAAAGTATCTTATGTCTTCTAGTAATGCCTGTAAATGGCATTAAGCTAAAAAAGCTCTTATGAAATTCATCATGCTTAATGGCCATATCCGATTGCTTGGTAAACTTTAAATAGGGACTCATTTTGGCCTCGATGCGCAGCCAAGGAATAGGCAGTAGCTTTCGATTCTGTATCACCTCTACCATTTCCACCTCTTCTCCTTCAAAAACAGCAGGCATATTAAAGGAGCGGGTATAGTTCAGTCCAGAAAGGCCCCATTTCCTGTATATTTGAGACTGTAAGACAATAATAACTACAATTATAAAAATGAACCAGGATAAGGACATTATAAACCAATTCCTTTTTTCATAAACTTCAGAGTTCGGAGGCCCATGACTTTAGTCGTGGGAGGAGAACTCCTTCTACGCCACCTTTCTCTCTACTATTAATGTATTCTGTTTTTCCAATAACTTTAATTTCTTGTAGTTAGCACTTCTATGAATTACTGTACCATCCAACTTACGCAGGTCAAAGTATCCACTTGATCTTCTACCAAAGATAAAACATTCTTCTCCTTGAAATAATACTTTATCAAAGAGGCAAAAACCCTTAACCTCGTAAGGAGCTTGATTTAATTTCTTTCTTCCACCCTTCAAGAAGTTAGCTTTGTGTATCTGACGATTATGCTTTCTCTTAAACACCTGATAGTAAACGGTATTACTACGCTTAGCATCTAAGTTGCCTGCAATACAGAATGCATCAGCATTGTGTGTTTTCTCAATATTGTGTGCTATGCGATTATTCTTAGTTATGTATCCATATGTCATCGACACATTATAGTAGATTTCTTTTAATCTATTGTAAACTGACCATCGCATAATACCCATAAAAGCAGCGTCTCGGGAAGTATTATCTCTTTTAAGTTTTAGTTCTAACTTCCCAGCATGATATGAATCGTGACAGGTTTTACATAGAGTTATTAAGTTGCCTGGAGAGTCACCACCTGTTTTGCGACTTTCCTTGTGATGTACATTTAACACTTTATCCTTAGACTTGCCATGACAATGCTGACAATTGTGACCGTCACGCCAAAGAACATATT
>LSQX01128356.1_pt1 | contig 12927 bp, 8 predicted proteins | sample 654561 | NCBI WGS metagenome assembly LSQX01 (sample SAMN04489861, study PRJNA283612) | anaerobic digester metagenome | isolation source: 4 biogas reactors fed with cattle manure at either 37C or 55C with and... | place: Denmark: Kongens Lyngby | collected 2014 | reverse complement strand
TGGGCCGCCCACATCTGGTGCTGGCCGACGTCGGTCGCGATGATGGCCGCGCCGTCGACGCACCGGGCCGTTTCCGCGATCAGTCCGTAGGGGGTGCGCACATCGCCGATGCCGGGCATGTCCATTGGGTACGTGCGGCGCAATGCCTCCACGCGCTCGAGCCACGCCGGACGCGGCTCGCGCCGGATCTGCGGCAACAGCTGTTCCAGGACCGCACGCACATCGCCAACGATGCCCACGTGCGCGGCCTTGATTTTGTCCAGTTCGCTGTGGTCGATGTCGATGTGCACGATCTTCGCGTTGGGACAGAACTCCGCCACCTTTCCCGTAGCCCGGTCGTCAAACCGTGCGCCCGCCGCGATAAGCACGTCGCACTCTTCCAGGGCGAGGTTGGTGAAGCGCGCCGCGTGCATCCCCAGCATGCCCATCGAGAGGGGATGATCCGGAGGCATCGCGCCCAGCCCCATCAACGTCATCGTCGTGGGAATCAACGCCGTTTCCGCCAGCCGGACCGCGTGGTCCGACGCGCCGCCGTACACCACCCCGCCGCCGAGATACAGCACCGGTCTCTCGGCCCTGTTGATGCATTCCGCCGCGCGCGCAACCGCCGCCGCGTCGAACTCCGGAGGGTGGTCAGCCGATCCCGGTTCGGGCCATGTCTCGAACGACACCGTCTCGCACTGGACATCCTTGGGCACGTCCACCAGCACCGGGCCGGGCCGTCCCGACGCCGCAATCCGGAACGCTTCGGGGATGATCTTGAGCAAATCCGCCGCCGACCGCACAAGAAAGTTGTGCTTCGTGAGGGGGATGCTCATCCCGTAGGTGTCGACCTCCTGAAAGGCGTCCGTTCCGATCATCGCACGGGGCACCTGGCCCGTGATGCAGATGATCGGCACCGAATCCAGCTTGGCGTCGGCCAGCGCGGTCAGGGCGTTCGTCGCCCCCGGCCCGGACGTCGCCAGAAACACCGCCGTCGTCCCGGTGGCGCGGGCCATGCCCTGCGCAATGAACCCCGCGCCCTGCTCGTGACGCGCCAGCACGTGGCGAATGCGGTCCGATTGCCCGAGGGCGTCGTAAAGCGGCAGATTCGCCCCGCCGGGTATCCCCGCGACAATGCGGATGCCCTGGCGTTCGAGCAGGCGGACAATGAGTTGCGCGCCGGTCAAGGTGGTCATTCCCGTGTCTCCTTGTGGTGCCCATCGCGGCGATCCCGGCGCTCGAGGAGGGGGAAAAAACCGCCCCCACCGGCGCCTTCACGCCGGTGGGGGCTGATTCAGCCTTGTTTAGAACCCGCTACGGCGCACAGGCGTCGACACGTACCACCACCACTACGACTGCCTGCGCCGAGCCGGCATTCGTACGGGCGAACATCGTGTCGAGTCTCTGTGCCATTGCGTGTGTCCGATTCCTTCCTGGGACTTCCCAAGTGCCGTAATCCTACCATCCGTATGCGCACCTGTCAAGAAAACGGGCCGCGAAATGAGGGGTCTCCCGCGCGGCGTTCCGTGCTACACTGGCGCTGTGGTCAATCCACGCGGCGGCGCGCTTGGGGCATGAGGAGGGGATCATGAACCGCCAAACCGTTTTCACACGCCTAATCCTTGCGGCCTTCACCGTGCTCGCGCCGGCCGGCGCGCTCCACGCGGCCACGTCAACCGTCGACCCGGCGGATTTCGCCTATCTCGGCGCGTTCCGGCTGCCCGGCGACGGCGAGCGCCCCGAAACGTTCGGCTACGGCGGCAACGCCATGACGTTTAACCCCCAGGGCGATCCCGCGGGCGACAACGACGGCTTTCCCGGCTCGCTCTTCGTCATGGGACACGAACGCCTGCCCTACGGCGAACTCCCCAACGGCAACCAGATTGCCGAGGTGTCCATCCCCCGGCCCGTGGCCGCGAAATCCCCCGGCGCGCTGCCTCAAGCGGCGTTCATTCAGCCGTTTCGCGACGCCGCCCGCGGACTCTTTACCGAGTACTGCGAGATTCCGCGCGTTGGCATGGCGCTCATCGCGGATCCCGCCACGGGGCCCAAACTCCACCTCGCATGGGGACAGCACTTCCACGAAGATGCCGCGGCCCAGGGGCCTACCCACGCGTGGCTCGAGCCCGGCCTCGACAACCCGAATCCCCAGGGCGCCTGGCACATCGGCCACCAATCCCTCTACAGCGTCAACGGCTACCTCTTCGAAATTCCCCGGGAGTGGGCCGACGCACACACGGGCGGACGCCGCCTCGCCACCGGACGCTACCGCGACGGCGGCTGGTCCGGCCAGGGTCCCGCCTTGTTCGCCTATCAACCCTGGACGGACGACGGCGCCCCGGCTGCGCCGGGTACTCGCCTCAAAGAAATACCCCTCCTCCTCTACCGCAGCTCCCGCGACAGCGAAGACGTCGTCAACCAGGCCCTGCGCGGCTACCAGCACGCCGACGAGTGGGAAGGCGGCGCCTGGCTCACCACATCCACCGGGAAATCGGCCGTTCTTTTCGCCGGCACGAAAGGCGTCGGCGCGAAATACTGGTACGGCTGGGTCAATCCCGCCGGACCGGAGTTCCCCTGTGTCGAAACCGAGTTTGTCGGCCAGTTCACCGTCTGCCGCAACGCCGACGGCACTCCCTGCTCCGGCGCCGACCTGCAGGGCTGCGCCAACCACAACGATTTCCGCGGATGGTGGTCGTCCCGCATGGAGGCCTGGTTCATCCTCTACAACCCCGGCGACCTGGCCCGCGTGGCCTCCGGCGACGCCCAACCCTGGGAACCCCAGCCCTACGCGCACCTCGCCCTCGACAACCGCCTGCTTCTCAATCCCGCGCGCGTGGAAGAAGACATGCTCGGCACGGGACCCCAGCGCCGCTACCGCATCGGCGACGTCGCCTACGACCGCGCACACGACCTCCTCTACGTTCTCGAGCTCTTTGCCGACGACACAAAACCCGTCGTCCACGTCTGGCGGGTAAGGTAAGGCGGCGCATCGGCCCTGTAACCCATAAGACCCATAAGACCTACATCAAGAGAACCTCGAAGCTCACGCCGCGGTCATGCTTCGGGCCGACCCCTGTTCCCGGGCCCCAAGCTCCCAATCAATTGCCCATCGCATTCACGGGATGAACGACCGCGATCTGATCGCCGAGGCTGGCCACCAGATCCGGCAAATCGTAGACGCGCAGTGCCCCGTGGACGCAATTGGCCAGCTGCAGGGTATGTTCCCGGGTGGTGACAATACTGGTCCAGGTGTCGAGGCTGTGTTCGAGCCGCACCGAGGCAAACAGCGCGGGTTCGAGCGCCGCCGCGTGCAACACCGCCGGCCCCGCTTCGCCCACGCCCGCCACCTGCACGGTCCCGCCAAGGGCGCGCGCGAGCATGAGCAGCGATTCGGCCCGCATGCCCAGCAGCGACCGGTCAAGCTTGTACGCCAGGAAGAACTCCTTCCAGTTGGGGGAGAACCGCTTCGAGAATCCCCCTTTCGGGTCTTTGGCGCTGGTGGTTTCGCCCAGACCGGGCAGGTCCACGGCCACGACCGTGAGGCCCTGTTTCACGAGCGCCTCGATGGCCCCGCCGGGCGCGGCTTCGGCCTGTTTCCCGCCGCCGTGCGCGTACAGGCAGACCGCACCAACGGGCTGGGCCGGGACGAACCGCAATGCCGGCACCACTATCCCCTCCGACGGCACAAAAACCTGTTTCTCGATCCGGTACCCGCCGCGGTCAATGGTCCCAAGCGTTTCGACCGTACACGCGGGCACCTGGTCAAGCGGGCGGATGTCCGCAATCTCGCGCACCCGCGCCAGCGCGGCCGCCGCGTCGCCCGACCACAGGGCCGCGCGGCCCGCGGCATACCCCGCCTCGATCTCCGCGTTGAGGTCGTACACCGAGCGCGCACCGTCCAGGAGAAGCACTTGTCCCTGCTCCGTGCACTGGGCTTCTTCGTCGGTGAGGATGACGCATTCCTGCCCGGTAAGCGGCGCGTTGGTGTTCAGCAGCCACCGGCGCATCCAGCGCGCGGTGCCGGACCGCAGCTCCGCGGTCCACCCGTGTTCTTCGTCGGTCTCGACCAGGTCGACCCCTTCGGGCAGGCCCAGGCGCGTGTAGACGCGTTTGGCCTGCCGGAAGCTGTCCCAGGCGCCCTGGATATCAAAAAAGTCCCGCGTCGCGCAGCACAGCAGCGTGGGTTTCGGCGCGCGCATGATGATGTAATCGGCGTGGTCCATGCCGCGCGCGATCTGGCCGTGGATGTTTTGCTCGGCATCCTGCGGTCCAATTGTGTCGGTCAGACGCCGCAGGGACGTGATATAGCACGACGGCGCGGCGCACTGGATCCGGTCGTCAAGCGCCATGAAATAGGCCGTCTGCGTGCCTCCCCCCGAATTGCCCGCGCACCCGATGCGCTTGGGATCGATGTCCTCGCGGCTCTGCAGGTAGTCGATGGCCCGCATGCCGTCCCAGATTTCGTACGTGGCCGCATTGAGCCCGAGGAGGATGCACCCCGCGCCCGCAAGCGTGTGTTCGGTGGTGGTGCTGTGCCTGGGTTTGCCGTCCTCCGACAGCACCTGGTACCGCTCGCCCTGGCCGAAGGGATCAAAACAAAACGCCGCAACGCCGTTTCTCGCCATCAGGATCGAGCCCGTCTGGTACGCCTCCGACGCCTTGCCGTTGGCGCTGTGACCGCAGGGCACCAGCACCGCCGGATGCGGCCCCGGCGTCACGGGAAGGTGGAGCAGCCCCGTCACATGAAATCCCGGACGGCTCTCGAACATGACCTTCTCAATGCGGTAGCCATCGCGGTCAAGCGTCGCCACGGTGCGGGCGTTCAGGGGCGTGCGCTCGGGAAATCCGCCGAGCTGTTCGATGAAGAACGCCTTGAGCTCCTGCTGACAGGCCGCCACGTCGTCCGCGGTCTTGAGCTGCCCGTACCGGTCCTGGCGCCGGTCCAGGGCCGCGTCAACGTCGCGCTGCAGGCTGGTGTACAGCATCTCGCCGGGGGCCGGCTGGCCCGGCCTGGCCTCGAGCACCGCGAGGTTCTCCTGGGCGCAGGCCGAAAACACCATCGCCATCATCGCCGCCGCCGCAATCATGTGTTTCATCAGTCAACTCCCCCTTGTATGGGCTGCTCATGCAGCCATTGTAGGGGGAGGCGCCACAGACATCAATGAACGCGACGAAACACCGCCGCGGCGGCCCGCCCGGATTGGGAATCGCGCCGAGCCCGTGAAGGCGTCAGCCCACGCCCCATTCATCATTCTGGACCGGGCTGAACAGGCGGCGCCGGTCGGCGTCGGTCATCGCGGGCCGTTTCTGTAACGCGGCCTCGATGTCGGGGAAACGGTCAAACTTGAGACGCCGCAGCGAGTGCGCGTGGATCAGGTGAAGGTACAACAGCAACCGCGCCGTACGGTACTGCCTCGGGCTGCCGTACATCAGCACGATCCCGTGCTCCACGGCATGGCGGTACGGGTCGGACACGATGACCGGTTTCGCGGCGTCGATCTCCGACCACGTAAACAGGTCGATGTCGCTGCCCGCCTGCTCGTGGCTCGACTGGCATTCGTACTCCTGGCCCAGGCGGTCATACAACGCCACCAGGCGGTCCAGCCACCAGAAGATCGCGCGGTATCCTTCGTCTTCGATGTCCACGGTGATCCGGGCGTCCTCGATCGTCGCGCTGGTCTGTTTGTAGAGGTACGCCAGACGGTCCTCGTCTTCCTCGGGCACCATGCGCACCCGCGCCTTCTCCGACGCGTCCCCGAAATTGAACTTTTCGAGGATCACCGGAATGGTGAACTTAGCACGGGCAAGCAGGCGGAGCTCCTGCAACAACGGCACCGTGATTGACGCGCGTTCCAGCGCCTTCTCCAGGGAAGGTTCCGGCGCGAAAATGTCCGCGCGCAGATCCACCCACAGATCGTGAAACAGGCGAACCAGGTCGCGGCCGCACCCGTCCCCGTTCGCCAGGCAGGCCCGGGCCACGATCTCGTTGAGCCGGCGGCGCATCGCATGGCCATGACGGCGAAGCACGTTGTGCCCCGTCAGAAAACGCAGCACGATGATCCGGTCCAGCGCAAGCTCCGCGGCCTCTTCCCGAACGTGCCCCTGAGCCACCAGAACCTGCTGCCAGCGCTGGCACCATTCCCGGAGCTGGCGGGCCACGTTGCTGCGCGGCGGCCGCCGCAGGTCCTCGAGCGAGCCGGCCGCGACCTCCGTGCGCCGCAGCGTCTCCTCCATCTCCCGAGCGAATTCCGCCGGCGTGTCCGCGCTCAACAGCAGCTCTTCGGTATACGTATCATAGAGATAAGAACGGAACAGGTCGGAGATCACCGCGTACTTCACGCGATGCCCCTTCGTGACCGACACCAGCACGCGCGTCGCATCGCAGAAATCCAGGCCACGGTCCGCCAGCGCGCTCGGCGGCTCCAGGGAACCCGGCGTCTGAAAATGCACCATCACCGACGGCCGGCCCTCGGCGCGCAGCAGGTACGACCCCGACGTGGTGTCCAGCACGCCCGCAGGACGGATCCGCTCGGCGCGGTCCCATTCCAGTAACCGCAGAAACTCCTCCGCATAGCGGACCTGCTCGGCCTGCGGCGAATGGGCCAGCTTTTCCCACCACGTCTCACACAATTGACGGATTTCGTGTCTGTATACCATGCTATGCGACACCTCTCCCCTTGCTCACGTTGTATCCGGCCGATTCGATACGCCGCCAGATCAGTTCATCCCGTCGCCCAAGAAGATCGACGCCCGTCGACAAAAACGGCGCCAGCTTCTCCGGCGACGCCGCCAACAGTTCCATAAATCGATCCGACGTCATTACTTCAACACTGTACGGACCCGGCACGCCGCGGCTCAGCCGCCCCGCGCCCGACGTCACAAACAGCGCCCGCGTGTTTGACTCGTCCACCAGCGCCACGACAACGCCGCGTTCCATCGCGGCAAACGCCCGCAACCGGTCGAAATCGTCGCCCGCCTTCAAAATCAGTCCCTGCAATTCGGGAAACAGCGGAAAATCCACGTCCACCTGGTAATATGTGCGGTTCCCTTCCACGCGCTTGAACAGCAACCCCAGACCCGACAACCGCTCCAGCTCCCGCTGAACCGCCCGGATCGCCAGCCCCGTCGACTTTTCAATCTGCCGCTGGTAATACGCCCGGTACGGATCAACCATGAACAGGCCAAGTACGATCGCCCGTGCTGATGACGCAAACAGCATAGAAAGTGTCTTTTGAGAAATATTTTGACTACTATTCGCCGTCATCAATAATCCCTTGCCGCTCATTGCATGCACGATGGCCCGTCGGATCCCCCACGGCATCTGCCCTTCATGCATCGTCAGTATACGAATCGTAGTCATACATGTCAAGAACTAATTTCATAGATGCCCATAATGAACGGCTCTGTTTCAGCACGGGCAGTATCCTGCCCCGTTTCGGCTGTTGCTGACTGCAGCATGCACGGCCCGGTCCCGCCCCACCGCGCGGTCACCAGCCGCCCGCGTTCCTACATTTGTGTAGGCTTTGACCGGCCCGAACCCTACGCACGGGAAACCCTGCCCGCCTCACGACCTCTCCGCCCCCCACGCGCAAAAGCGGCTATAGGCCTGCAAACAGGGCGTTTCCCGTCCTCCGGCGCCCCGGCACGGTCCTGCTGGCACGGACATTGCTCATCCGCTCCGGTCGAGGGACCGCACGTCGCGTCCGCTCCGGCCCGGCAACGGCCGGGACCGGCGGATAACCACGGGGCGCCGCCCCGGACACCCCACAGGGAAGGAACCACGGTGAAAAAGGTAGAAGCAATTATCAAACCCTTCAAACTCGAAGAGGTGAAGGAGGCCCTGTCCGCCGTCGGCATCCAGGGCATCACCGTCACCGAGGTCAAGGGATTCGGACGGCAGAAAGGGCATAAGGAGCTCTATCGCGGGGCCGAATACGTGGTCGAGTTTCTCCCCAAGGTCAAACTCGAAATCGTCATCCCCGACGACAAGCTCGAAGGCGTGGTGAACGCCATCGTCAAAGCCGCTTCCACGGGGCGGATCGGCGACGGCAAGCTCTTCGTGTCCATCGTCGATGACGCCATCCGCATCCGTACCGGCGAATCGGGCAATCTCGCCATCGAATGACACCGGACGCCGCCCCCCGCCGGAATCTGAACGGAAACGACACCCGCCCGGCCCTGGCCCCGGGCACGGTTACGAAGGAGAAAACAACCATGAAACAGAACCGTCAACACACACGGCCCGCCCGGGCCATCGCGGCGGCCGCGGGCGCCCTGGCCATCGCATCGGGTGCCGCCCACGCCGCGGCGGCCGAAGATGCTGTCGCGCCACTCGACCAGACCCAGGTCCTTCTCGACACGATGTGGGTCATGACCGCGGGATTCCTGGTCTTCTTCATGAACGCCGGGTTCGCGCTCGTGGAATCCGGATTCTGCCGCTCAAAAAACGCGGTCAACATCCTCACCAAGAACTTCATCGTCGTGGCCATCGCCTCGCTCATGTTCTGGGCGACCGGGTTCGCCCTCATGTTCGGCGACGGGTCCGCATTCATCGGTCTCAACGGTTTCTTCCTCGCCGGCCCCGATAACAGTCCCCTCACGGACAGCACCGGCTACCAGGGCGTGTTCTCCTCCCTCGCCTGGACCGGCGTGCCCCTCGAAGCCAAATTCTTCTTCCAACTGGTGTTCGCCGCCACCGCCGCCACCATCGTCTCCGGCGCCGTCGCCGAACGCATCAAATTCCAGGCCTACATCCTCTTTGCCGCGCTGCTCGTCGCCGTCATGTATCCCGTGACCGGCCACTGGATCTGGGGCGGCGGCTGGCTCGCCAACCTCGGATTCCACGATTTTGCCGGCTCCACCGTCGTACACAGCGTCGGCGGATGGGCCGCATTGCTCGGCATTCTCTTCCTGGGCCCCCGCATCGGCAAATACGGCAAAGACGGCAGCATCAACGCCATCCCCGGCCACAGCATGGCCCTCGCCACCCTCGGCGGACTCATCCTCTGGCTCGGATGGTTCGGGTTCAACCCCGGCAGCACCATGGCCGCCAACACCGACATCGCGCGCATCGCCGTCACCACCGCCATGGCCGCCGCCGCCGGCGTCGCCGCCGCCACCGCCTACGCCTGGCTCCGCCTCGGCACCCCCGACCTCAGCATGATCGTCAACGGCTCCCTCGCCGGCCTCGTGGCCATCACCGCCTCCTGCGCCGTCGTCAGCATCACCGACAGCGTATTCATCGGCCTCATCGCCGGCGCCCTCGTCGTCGAAGCCGTCATCACCTTCGACAAACTCCACATCGACGACCCCGTCGGCGCGACCTCCGTCCACCTCGTCAACGGTATCTGGGGCACCCTCGCCGTCGGACTCTTCGCCAACCCCGCCGTCCAGGACGGCGTGACCGGCCTCTTCCACGGCGGCGGATTCAGGCAACTCGGCGTGCAGGTCCTTGGCGTCGCCGTTGTAGGCGCGTTCACCGTCGCGCTCTCCGCCGCGCTCTGGTTCGTCACCAGGGCCGTCCTCGGCATGCGCGTCTCCCCCGACGAAGAATACATGGGACTCGACAAGAGCGAAATGGGGCTCGAGGCCTATCCATCCGACGTCACCACCGGCGAATACACCCGCGCACGCGAGGCGTAAGGCACGCAGGCTGCTCGCCCGTGCCCGGCGGCGCTTCCTCCCCCTCCGGCCCGCCGGGGCAGACTCAGTGGACACAGCGGACGGAGGAGATGCAAAGGCTGAACAGACTTGCTGCGGAACTGCTTTCCTCGCCTCTGTGAAGAGAGTGCCCTCTGTTTCCCGGACGGTGCTGCATGCGCCAGGCTCCTGACGCTCGATATTGGTGCGGCAAGGGCCTGCTGTAACCCTGAAAAACGCTCATGATGAGGGGGGGAGTAGCAGCCCTGTCTGTCGCGATGTGGGCAAATGTGCGCTCGGATTCCTGACTGTCGTTACTGGAGTTCCATTCTTATGGACTCTACAATGTCGCTATGCGTGTGAAATCCTCAATGTGGGTCCAAGCCGGGGTGCTTCTAGGTCTTGTGGGCATCGGGGCGGGGATGGTGTTGATCAACCCGCGTGAACGTCACAGCGCGAAACCCTTGACCAGGCGCGACCCTCCGACGCACGCGGTCTACGTTTGGCAGCACAAATGGTCTCCTGAGGTGGTCACGGGGATACAGAAGGCATCGCGTGCAACCACTGCCTTCATGGTCTTGGGTGCGGAAATCACCTTCGACAAAGGCGAGCCGCGCTACCGGATGCCCGACGTCTACTGGGGCGCACTTGCGGCAACGACGAAGCCGGTGTGGGTGGTGCTTCGTATTCACGAACTGCCGGAAATCCGACGTGCGGAGCAACGGAACTCATCAGCCGTTCTGTTGGCGGACGTTGCCCGCACGTTATTGCATGAGATGGCTCGTTTCGGTATTCAGGCGTCCGGCGTTCAACTGGATTACGACTGCGCCGCTGAGGACCTCGCAGAGTATGCGTCGTTATTGCGGATGTTTCGGGAAGACCTTCCAAATGTGTCCGTCTCCCTGACGGCGCTTCCTTCCTGGCTCAACCAGCCGGATGTACCAGGGGCGCTGGCGGAAGTTGACCACTATGTTCTCCAAGTCCATTCGATCGAGACCCCGGGGCACATCGACGACCCCATCAAACTCTGTGACACCGCCCGCGTTCCCGGATGGCTGCAGCACGCTGTGGCGCTCGGATTTCCCTTCCTGCTGGCACTTCCGACGTACGGGTACCGATTAAACTTCGCCCCGGGAGGTGAGTTTCTTGGATTGGTGGCCGAAGACAGCCAGGAGGCCCGCGTGGGCTGCACTACGCGCGAAATCATGGCGGATCCTGTTGAAATCGCGTCCCTGGTGTGCGCCCTCCGGTCCGAGCCGCCCGCCCACCTCCTCGGCTTCGCCTGGTTTCGCCTGCCCGTCCAGGGCGACCGGCTTAACTGGTCTTGGCCGGTGCTTGAAAAAGTCATGCAAGGGCAAATGTACAAATTGGACGTGCGGACTGGAGTGCGGAGCCCCAGCCCTCATCTTCACGAGGTCTGGGTCAAGAACGAGGGCGACATTTCTCCTGGGGAACCCATTCACATCCGCGTGGATTGGATCAACGGCAGCCTGGTGGCACACGACGCTCTGGCAGGATTCGGTTTCAGCCCCGTTTCGGGCGATGCGGGAGAGCTTATCGGCAGGGCCCCGCTCCCCGGGGAGGAGTGTATGGCCGCATGGTTCCGATTGGACCCTGCAGACGGGGAAACCGTCCCGGTCCTTCGCGCCAGGGCGGTGGAGGTTCTGAAATGAGACACCGGCGGTTTCTGCTCGCTGTCCTGGTGGCCTTGTGTTCGGAGAAGGTTCTCGCATGCGGTATTGGTCCTCTGAGCTACCTGACCTATGGCGGACGGGACGCCCTTGCAATGCCTAACACCATATTTGACATCGAGTGCCAGAGCATCCTCGGTGCTTCCGACCCGGCCGAATTGGTCCGCGACGTGCGGAACTCAAGGGTCGAATTATTCGCACTCACCTGCGATACGGACCTCCGTGAGTTCGCAGAGGCTGTGCGTGATGATCCAAAGGCCAGGGAGATGATCGACGACTACGAGACGGTTCGCAGCGCCCTTTGCAAACTCGTCTTCCGCTGGCTGCACTCGCTGCAGCCGTATTACTATTCCTTCGAACGCGAGACAGCGCCAGAACCCTTTGACCTGGCGCCATACGAAGAAAGACTGGCTTCCGTGCCGGAAGAGTTTAAACGCTACCTCCGCGGCGCGGCCGCCTATTTCAATCAGGATTGGGACGCCGCGGCGGCGCATTTTGCCTCCGTTCTTGAACTCCCCGTTGAACAACGCGCCCACCGCAGCACCTGGGCCGCATTCATGCTGGGCAAAACATGGCTGCGGAAAGACCCGGCCAGGGCAATTCCCTTTTTCGAGAAGACGCGCGCCCTGGCGGCCGAGGGATTCGCTGACACCCTTGGCCTTGCCGAGGCCAGCGTGGGCTGGCAAGCCCAGGCGGAAATGAAATCAGGCGCGTACGTGGATGCGATACACCGCTATGCCGGCATCGGCACTGGCGCCGCCTTGTCGCTTCGAGTCGTCTGCAGCCGGGCTCTTGACGAGAAGCCCGTCGATCCCGCGCTGGTACAGGACGAACTGTCGAGGCGCATCGTCACTGCCTGGCTGGTTGCACACACGCGCGAGAAAGATAAGGCCCGGAAATGGCTGGACGCGTTGCAGAGCNNACACTGCGAGCCCAAGACCCCGTTTGCCCGGTGGGTGGACGCCAAGCTGCTCTTGCGCAAGGGCAGAGTTGACGAGGGTACGGCCCTCCTGCAGGAGTTGGCCGATACGTTCCCCCTTGGTGACGCATGGAAAGTGCGCGCGCCTCTTCTGGACGACGGCAGCTTGTCCTGGGTCGAGGCTCGCGGCGTGGTGCGCGAAGAGCTGGGCTATGCCCTTTTCAAGCAAGCCGACTACCATGAGGCTTTGTTGGAGTTTCTCCGGGTCGACGGGGACAGAGGAAATTGGCACGATGCGCTCTTCCTCGCCGAGCGAGTGATGACGCCCGAGGAATTGCAGGAATTTGTCGAGACGGAGGCCGGGAATCCAAAGTTGACCGAGGATGACCCCGATCCATACGACCACTGCCCCCCAGATTGCAGCATAGCAGCCCTGCGCCACACGCTCGCACGGCGCTGGGCGCGGATGGGCATGTGGGACAAGGCGCTTCCGTATTATCCTGACCAGAATGCACGCCGATTCTGGCAGCAATCCAGCGAGTCCATTCCCGAAGTCGCCGCACGGGCCAGAGCCCGCGCCGATGGCGCAAACGACAGCACCTTGCCACCACGGGAGCGCGCCGGGCATCTTTTCGAGTTGGGCCGTCTCATCCGCGAATACGGACCCGACCTCTTCTGCCCGGAACTTATTCCTGA
>LSQX01216150.1_pt2 | contig 12928 bp, 19 predicted proteins | sample 654561 | NCBI WGS metagenome assembly LSQX01 (sample SAMN04489861, study PRJNA283612) | anaerobic digester metagenome | isolation source: 4 biogas reactors fed with cattle manure at either 37C or 55C with and... | place: Denmark: Kongens Lyngby | collected 2014 | reverse complement strand
GTCGGCGATCTTCGGGTTCTTCCGCTCCGGCGTGCAGGTCCTCGGCCAGGTGGTGCAGACGGTCGCCAACGCGACGATCAAACCGGCCTGGGAGGGCATCAAGTCGGCAGGCGAGGCCCTCTGGGGCGGGCTGAAGAAGGTCTTCGACTGGATCCAGAAGGGCTGGCAGGGCCTCGGTGACGGAATCCGTGCGGTCATCGACTCGGTGATCAAGCCGGCCTGGGAGGGCATGAAGACCGCCCTCGGTGCGGTCCGCGACTTCTTCGGCACCGTCGTCGACGGCATCCGCAACGCCTGGGACAAGATCAAGGGCTACGTCGCGACCCCGATCAACTTCGTCATCAACACCGTCTGGAACAACGGGCTGCTCAAGGCGTGGAACACCATCGCCGGGTTCCTGCCGGGACTCAAGCAGATGAACCCGCTGTCGCCGATCGCGTTCGCCGAGGGCGGACCGGTCCCGATGGGCGCCGGCGCCAAGCGCGGCAAGGACTCCGTCTTCGCGCTGATGATGCCCGACGAGCACGTGTGGGATGTCGCCGATGTCCGCGGCGCGGGCGGGCATGGCGCGATGTACACGATGCGCGACCTCGTCGCCCGCGGCGCCCCGTTCACCTGGACCCCGAACGGCATCGCCTTGGCCGGCCACGGCGTCGAGTTGCCAGGCTACGCCGACGGCGGCGCGGTCCTGCCGCCGAGCTCCGGTGAGGGTGGCCTCAAGCCGATCGCGATCCTCGCCAAGCGTCTGATTCACCGGATCTGGCCGCACATCACCGACATCGGCGGCTACCGCCAGGACGCTTTCCCTGAGCATCCGTCGGGCCGTGCGCTCGACGTGATGATCGGCAACGACATGGCCACCGGCGACGAGGTCAACGCGTGGATCCTGGCCAACAACAAGGTGCTGCCGCTGATCCACAACCTGTGGCGTCAGCAGGTGTGGACCCCCGACGGCGGCAAGTCGATGATGGAGGACCGCGGGTCCCCGACGCAGAACCACATGGACCACGTGCACGCCTGGTATCAGGACGGCATCAACGTCGACCCCTCTCGCGTGCCGGAGGGGCTGGTCGGCCATGACGGCCTGACCGATGAGGACCGCATCGGCGTCCTCAAGAAGCGCATCACCGAGATCATCGATTCGGCGCTGCAGCCGATCAAGGACGGCATCGAAGCGGTCATCGGGGCCCCGCCGCCGGAGTGGTTGGCGATCCCCGGCCTGGCGCTCGATGAGACGAAGACGAAGGCCATCGACACCGCGTTCGAGATCGTCGAGAACCTCGGCGAGGCCTTGAAGGAGGCCTACGACAAGGCCAAGGACATCGCCTCGACGGTCGGCCACGTCCTGACCTTCGGTTTGTTCCGCGATCAGGGCGGTTTCATCCCGACCGGGCAGTCGATCGTCACCAATGAGACCGGTAAGCCCGAGGCTGTCCTGAACTGGGAGCAACTCGAGGCGGTGCGCGGCCTGATGGACGACGGCATGAGCCTGTCGGAGGCCGCGGCGAAGGTCGGCACGAAGCCTGAGAGTGACGAGGTGCCCGCCGATGCGGTGGTCCTCGCCCATGATGCGACCGCCGAGGATGTCGCCGCCGCGGCCGAGAAGCTCAAGGCCGCCGCCGAGCAGCAGGACCAGGCGGCCACGGGCGCGCCGTCGGGGCCGACGCCGACGCCGGACACCGACGAGCCGGATCCGACGCCGGGCGGTCCGCCGTCGAGCGGCGATGGGCAGCAGGATCAGCCGGGCCGCATGAAGTCGTTCAACGAGCTCGGCCGCGATGCCGGCGGCATCATCGCCGACGGCATCGCCGAGACGCTCGGCCTGCCGTCGTGGATCACCGACCCCGGCAACGCCTTGCAGGGCGATGACGGGTCGAACGTGCGGGTCACCGACCAGGGTGCGGCGGCCGGCAACAACGCGGTCACCGGCGGCGGCACGTCGGGCGGCTACGGCGATGACCTGTCCTATGGGCAGGGCGGATCGTTCGAGCAGACCGAGGTACCGCTGTCGGAGATGCCCGACTACGAGCCCGAGGGCTGGCTGAAGTATCCGTTCGCGATCACCGAGCAGGCCAAGAAGATGAACCTGCCGAAGCGGGCGGCGATCATCGGCAACGCTACCGCGCTGGTAGAGGTCGGCGACCCGATGAAGATGTACGCCAACTCTGCGGTGCCGGAGTCGATGCAGTACCCGCACGACGCGGTCGGCTCCGATCACGACTCCATCGGATTGTTCCAGCAGCGCGACAACGGCGCGTGGGGCACGGTCGCCGACCGCATGGATCCGCGCCGCAGCGCTGCCATGTTCTATGAGGCGCTGAAGAAGGTGGCGGGCTGGGAGTCGATGGAGATGGGCGCCGCCGCCCAGGCCGTGCAGCGCTCGGCGTTCCCCGGCAAGTACTCCGGTCAGGTGCCGCGAGCGACGTCGCTGGTCGATGACACGAAGCTCTTCGACCGCGGCGGCTGGCTGCAGCCGGGAGGGCTGGCATACAACGCCCTCGGCGAGCCGGAACCGGTGCTCACCCCCGATCACTGGCGGTCGGTGGTCGATCAGACTGCCGCGGTCCGCGAACTCGTCGGCTCCGGCGCCGGACGTCAGCAGAACATCACGGTCTACGGCCATACCGCCGGCGACATCATCACCGAGTTCGGCCGCCACGAGTGGCGCGGCTCGGGCGGGTATGGAGGTCGGGAACGATGATCGACGTCGATGCGCCGCGTCGGGTCGAGATGATCGGCGTCGACGGCTCGGTGTGGCATCTGCATGGCCGCGGCATGGGCGCCGAGGGCGTCGTCATGTCCGCGGTGAAGGGCCTCTATCACCCGCGCCGGGTGCCGCGTGATCAGCGGCCGGCGTTCTATCCCGGCGGTATCCCCGGCATCCCGAAGACCGACCCGCAGGTGATCGACCTCAAGGTGTTCTCCGCTGGTGCCGACGGCATCGAGTGGGAGCGCATCGAAGCCCGCTGGTGGGACGCCTGGTCTGATGAGGCCGATTCGACGCTGCGCGTGTGGAACCGGCCCGGGACCGCGCATCGGGATCTGCCGGTGCGGGTGCAGACCTGGCCCGAAGACGACATGGACGCCGAACCCGACGAGGTGTGGCCGTGGGCGATCCCGCTGATCGCCTACAAGCCGGGCTGGGCGGGAAAGACACTCACCGATCACTGGTCGGGCGCCGGGCCCGGCACCCTGAAGATGGTCAACCCGTCGGATCTGCCGCTGTGGCCGCAGATCGCGCTCACCAATACCGGGGTGGAGCAGTGGACGGTCCCTGACGGCATCGACGGCGAACAGGTGAAACTCGAGAAGTTCGGTGCCTCGGTCGGTGACCTGTTCGTCGACACCGACCAGTTCACGCTGCAGCTCGACTCGATCGAGGAATCCCAGATCGCGGCCTCCCTGCTCGGGCTGCGGTTCCGCAATCCCATTCCGCCGCGCACCACCGTGCCGGTCGAGGTTCCGATCTCGGTGACCGGCGGGGCCGGCACGGCGAAGATCTACATGACCCCGCGGTGGCAGAGGCCCTGGTGACCGTTACCGACGACATCATTCGCCTCGACGACACCCGGCGGGTGGTCATGGCCCGCCGCGCCGAGGAACGCGCGGCGCTGGCCGCGCGGCCCGAGATCATCCTGTGTGACAGGGAGTGGGAGACCGTCGCCTATGTGCGCGGTGAACTCGACGTCGACGCCGAGGAGATCGCCAACGACACCGGCGAAGCCGAGATCACGATCCCGGGTTCGCATCGGCTGGTGCCGTGGCTGCTGACTAAGCAGCGGTGGCCCGAAGACGTGCACGTGGTCATCGAGACCCCGTACAAGCGGTGGCCAGGTAAGTGCGTGTCGGTGCAGCGGGTCGTTGCCGCCGGCGCGATGGTCGCGGTGCGGCTGCGGTTCCTGCACGATTACGACCGCGCCAAGCGAATTATCCTGTTCGCGGTGCCGGGGTCGGTGGCGGAGTTTCAGCCGATCAAGGCGATGCCGTGGGTCGGGCCGTCGGTGACCGGCGTCAACACCTATGGGCTGACGAACATGTGGCGTAACCAGTCGCCGCTGAACATGCTGCCCGGCGACATCCTCAACCCCGGCAACTGGTCGAACTATCTGCCCGAGAACTGGTGGACCACCATGGTCCCCAATAACCCTTTGGTCGACGGGTCGCGGTGGTCGGCGATGACTGCCCGGTTCCCGTACTTCCATGATCATGTGAAGCCGACCCTCGATGAGGGGATGCTGCATCTTTCGGTGCAGCGGTGGCGGCGCGGCGACCCGCCGATCCCCGGCGTCAACCTGTCCGGCGAACACAGCGTGCGGGTGTTCAAGACCCTCGATAAGTCGGGGTATGTGGGTTACACGGGCACGATCCTCGACGGCCTGCTGAACACGGTCGGGGTTTTGGCCGAGGACCTTATCAACGAGCTGCGCCAGGAGCTGGCCCGTGAGGTGCCGGCGGACTACAAGTTGCCCGGCATCTTCGGGACGCACAAGACGACGCCGTTCGTTGTCATCCCCGAGGGCAACCTCACGCCGCTGTCGTCGTCGACGATGACCCTGCACAAGGCGATGGCGTATGCGATGGTCACCGGCGGCTCGTCGCCGCAGTGGGTCAACTCGCTGGCCAAGCTCGCCGCGAACGCGGCCCTGGGCTGGCTGGGTCAGCTCATCGGCAACCCCGGCCTGGCGCTCGGTGTTTTCGACTTCCTCGTCGAGGACACGATCCTGGCGTTCCATCGGATGCCGAACCCGATGCGCGCCAGCGCTATGGGCCCGGACGCCAACTGGGAGCACTGGGTTCAGGGCCCCGGGGTGGGGGCGACGCTGTCGACGCTGCAGGCGATGCGCGTCGGGTTCTTCGACACCCGCTACTACACCTCGTTCACTGCCGAGCTGGATCCGGCGGCGCTGCCGTGGATCCTCGGCAAGCATTTCGACCTCATGGACCGGATCGCCTTCGAGATCGGCGATCAGCTCTATGTCGACCACGTGACCCGCTGGGGCGTGAAGTGGTCGGCCACCGACCCGGTGACCTACCGCCTGACCATCGGGGACGGCCGCGCCGAGGAGTCCTCGGCCACGAAGATGCAGCGCTACAAGGAACGCATCTATGCCGTTATCCAGCAGCAGGGCGTCCTGAGTGACGGAGGAACGATGTGAAGCACATCAACAAGATCGGCGACGACGACCCGACCTACACCGTCCCGTATGACCCCGAGTCCCGGCAGAAGCATCGCTGGGAGGCGCTGTTCCTCGACATCCCCATGTCGATGGGCCGCGACCCGGCCGGGGTATGGCAGCCGTCGGCGGGGGCGATCATGCTGCCGCACACCGCCGCTCGCCTCGCCCAGCACGTCGAGCTTGCCGGATTCGACCTCGACCCGGACCGGGCGCAGATCCGGCGCGTCGATCTCCCGCGGGGTGCGCACCGATGGCAGGACGTCCGACTCGAGGTGCCGGACCCGGATCCGGTGGAGGCGGTGCACGTCGCGGCGACCGCAGCTCTGACGCCCGCGGAGAAGGCGGCGCTCATCGAGCGGCTGCGCGAAGACATCGGCGACATCACCTAAAGGAGAAGAGCCATGAGTGTGAAACCCCAGTATCGAGAGATCATCAACTTCGGGCCCTCGTCCTCGTCCAGGCATGGGGCGCGGGTCGTCTATTTTCTGCTGCATACCCAGGAGGGCAACGGCACCGCGGCGTCGCTGGCGGCCTACCTCAACAACGCCCGTAACGGAGTTTCCTACCACTACACGGTGCGCGACGGCATCGTGCACTCCATCGTCGACACCGATCGGGCGTCGTGGTCGGTGCTCAATGCGAACCCGCGCGCGATCAACCTGTGCTTCGCCGGGTCCTTCGCGGCCTGGACGCGGGAGCAGTGGCTCACCCGCCGCAGTGATATCGAGATCGCGGCGTGGCTGGCGGTGCAGGACGTCAAGAAGTATCCGTACCTGACTGCGACGGTGAACCCGCGGCCGTACCGCCTCGGCGACGTCGCCGGGCTGTCCGATCACAACTTCGTCAGCGTGGTCCTGCGCATCGGAAACCATCACGACGTCGGCCCGAACTTCCCCTGGGATGTCTTCGAGAACGCGGTGCAGCGCTACATGCGCCCGCCCGCGCCGGCGCCGGTGGTCAATCGGATCGATGAGTGTGAGGCGAAGAACGCGGCCGACCCGAAGGGCGTGAAGCTCGGCAAGCGGCTGCACACCGGGGAGAAGCCCTGCAAGGACGGTGTCGGCCGCTACGCCGAGTTCGAGCATGGCCGGATCTACTGGCACCCCCGCACCGGCGCCCATGCGATCCCGAACCACCTGTTCGAGACCTACGAGGAACTCGGCTGGGAGCAGGAGGGCGGCGCGCTCGGTTATCCGATTGCCGGCCGAACCATCCTGCCGGTCAACGACTCCCAGCCCGTCGCGGAGGTTCAGGCCTTCGAGCGCGGTGTCCTCTACCGGCGCTACGGCCGCCCCGGCTACTTCGTGACCGGTCTCATCGGGGCGCGGTGGGCGCGCGAGGGCTACGAGAACGGGCCGCTCGGCTATCCGACTTCGAATGAGTATCCGCATGACGGTGGGGTTCGGCAGGACTTTGAGCACGGCCGCATGGACCACCATCGCGAAGCTGTCCGCACTCTCGACGTGATCATGGAGGTCGACCGATGAACGCATTGAATCCCGCTGTCCGGCAATGGCTTTACGGTGTCGTGACCGCGTTGGTGCCGATCCTCATCGTCTACGGCGTGCTCGATCATCACGAGATCGCGCTGTGGCTGGCGCTGGCGGCCGCCGTCCTCGGCACCGGCACCGCGACGGTGTTCACGAATACCGGCCGCGGCACCGACGCCTACGTCGGTCGCCGCCGGCGACAGGACTGACCCCGTGTTCCGCCGCGGGGCGTGGGTGCCGCTGATCCCGATGCGCTACCGGTGGCCGATCCTTGCACTGCTCGGCATCACGCCGACGTTGATCGGTGTGGACTACCTCATGGGGGAACACGGTGTCGCACTGTCGGTCGTGGAGCGGGCGGCACCGTTGTGGCTGTGGGGTTGGGCACTGGTCGCAGCGGGCGGCCTGATTGAGGTCGGCTACCTCATGAGGTGGCCGCGGACCACGATCACCGGCCTGCACCTGTCGGGCGTGCTGCTCGCGGTGATCGCCGTAGGGCTGGGGTGGGAGCTCATTGACATCGGAATGGGCGGTGGATTCCGCACGAGCTGGCTGTATCTGGCAGTCGCATTGGCGTCGTGGTGGGCAGCCCTCGGCTATGCCATGCAGATCCGGGGGCTACCGAAAGGTGACATCACATGACCGCGGACGTCGCGCTCTGGTCGACGCCGATCGCCGGCATTCATCCCCTGATCTGGCTGCTGCTGTTCCTGGCGGTCGGGCCGCCGATGCTGCTGTCGAAGATAACCGCACGGATCCCGGGGTTCTTCGGGGCGACGGCCCGCTGGTGGCAGTCCCGTGACCCCGACACCCTGAGCTACGAGAAACAGCAGCAGGAGATCGCGCGGATCGCCGAGCAGTACGACCGGCTGCATGAGGACTACAAGGCGCAGCAGCAGCGCATCGATGCGCTCGAAGCCCGGCAGGCCGAGACCGACCGGATCTTGTCCGAGGAGCGCTCGCGGCTGTCGCAGACCCGCCTGCACTTGGCGGCGGCGATCACCTATATCCGGCAGCTGACGTCCCTGATCCCGGCGGAGTTGCTGCCGGCCGCACCCCCAGAGCTGAAGGAGCATCTGTGACGTCCCCAGATAATCGGCCGCAGTCGGCCTACGAGTCTTCGCAGCCGCACCCTGTCGGTGACTGGGACATGGATCCTCTGGTGCAGGGGATCGGTGAGTTCATCGGCACGTTACAGCGCGTCGTCGGCGTCGTTACTGGTATCGCGACGGGACTGACCGGCGAATGGGGCGAGTCGGCACTGCTCGTCGCGTTGCGGTGGGCACAGGCTGACCGTCACGAGCTCCAGATCGGAGACCTGCAGGACAAAACGCAGGTCCTCGAAGGGATTATCGGCCACGCGAGCTTTTGGATGCCCACCTCGCCAGGCACCACCACAAGCATCACGCGGATGCCGTTCACGGCGCAGTCAGGTCCGCTTGTCGGCGTCCAGAGCCTCGGCGACGGCAGGCTGCGGCTGCTGTCGCGCGGCAGCTGGGATATCAACGCCCAGGTCGAGTTCTGGGGCGGCCTGCTGATGCCCCCAGGCACGTATATGCGGATCCTGGTCCGCGACCCCAGCGGCGCGCCGTTCTTCTATCGGGACGCGAAGGCTTCGACCTCGGACAACGTCACAGTCACGAACGTCGCGAACGTCGTCGTCCCGACCTCCGGATACACCGTCGAGGTCGAGGCATGGACCGACAGCATCCCGATTGGAGGGACCACTCGCGGCATCCGCGGCGGCCTCAACACCACCGGGCTGTATGTCCGCAAGGTATCGAGCGAGACGGAGTAAAAGAGATGACAGTTCTGTTCGACCACATCGAGGACATCGCCGGTGCACGTCACGATGACCCGATCACCCTGCGCGCCTGGGCGATCCGAGACGCTCTCGACGGAGAGGGGATCATCACCGACTCCGGCCATGTCGTGTACGCCGACGAAACCGGCATGGTTACGACACCCGATCTCGACCCCGGCCCTGCCCTGGTGATCATCGGCGGCCGCACCTACCGGATTGAGATTCCCGACAGCCCGACCCCGATCCGGCTCTGGCCGCTGATCGACGCTGGAATGCCCGACCCGCCAGGCGATACGAGTGGATTCGTCCGTGACGGCGGCGGCGTCGCACGAACCCAGGCGGTGACGATGGCCGAGTACGCGTCGATGACGCGTGACCCCGCGACCGTCTACTTCATCACCGACTCGTCGGTCGGTGATGCCCCGTGACCGACAAGATCCGCTTCGACTCGACCCGTCCGGCAGGCTCCGATGGGCTGTCGATCCAGTTCGGCAGTCCAGCCGACGGCATCATCCGCACCTATCCGACCGCGCACCTGGTGCGGGTATGGGCAGACGGCGCGATCACCGCATTCACCGTCGAAGGTTCGGTCATCGAGCACTCCGGCACCTTCACCTCATTCCACTGGCACACACCGAAAGAGAGCTAAGTCATGGCCATCACTCACAAGATCTACCGCGGCTTCTTCGAGTCACTGTTCAACAAGGAGATCGACCTCGACAGCGACACCCTCAAGGTGATGCTGGTGACCGAGGCCTACACCCCGGATCAGGCGACGCACCGCTACAAGAACCAGGTCACCGGCGAAGCCAGCGGCCCCGGCTACACCGCTGGCGGTGTCACCCTGGCCGGTCCGCCATCGATCACCACCTCCGGCCTCACCGTCGGCCTCGACTCCGATGACATCGCCTGGCCGTCGTCGACTATCTCCGGCCGATACCTTTGCCTACGTCTGGCATAGTTTGGGCATGACTGTTGACGCTGACCACGGCCAGGTGTTCCCTGAATGGACGTTTGGCGACAAGTTGCGCAAGGCGCGGTCGATCGCAGGACTCGACCAGCGCGAGTTCGGTCAGGCTGCTCGCCTGCTCGGGGTCTCCAGTGACACCGTGCGTCGATGGGAGCGAGCCGGCCGCATCAGCGCATTCCGCACGCCGACCGGCCACCGCCGCTTCTATCGATCCGAGATCGAGCTCATCCGGACGGCGAGCGCCTGATGTCCAGCCACCACCAGCCCGAGGACCGGCTCGGCGAGGCCCGCCACCGGTACGAAGAGGCGTTGGAACGGTCGGTGGCCGCACCGGCCCGTCTTGCGGATGCTGCGGCCCGCCTGGCCGCAGCACGCGCCCGCGAAGAGACTTCTCCCGAGGCTGGCTGGGCATCTGGCCGTCGGGAGAACGAGGAGCCCGGGGCGGCCGCTGGCGGTGCTGCGCCGCCCGCCCCGGGCCTCCTCACCCGCGCCGAGTTCGCCCTCGGCGTATTCATCGCGCTGCCTGGCTGGCTGATGGTCGGCCTTCTGCTGTGGGCGCTGCTGTGATCAGCGTCCGTCGTGACTCCTCCGCCACGCATCCCCCCGCGGCTGGCGGAGGTGACACCGCGCCCTCCTGCTCCGGGGGCGTGGTGTCGGGGGCCGGCGCGTCTTCAGGGGTTGACGCGCCGGCCATCCCGGCCCCGGGCCAGGTGTGCGACCTCGATGTCGCCGCGGTCCGCCGGGCCTGGGAGCACTCGCCGGCGGGCTGGCCGCCCGCCTGGCTGACCTAACCCCGAAGCCGCACCACTTCCGAGGAGAACCTCAATGGAACCCCCACACATCCGCGACGCCTGGAGTCGCATCGAGGGCGCCTTCGCCAAGCTCGACCTGCCGACACCGAGGGCCACCGATGACTACCGGCCGCCGACGTCGTTCGAGAAGGCGATCCTGACCGGCCTGCAGTCCAAGGCGCACGTCTACGCCGGCACCGCCGACCCGGCCGCCGTGGCACGACGGCGGGCCCGTAACCGTGTCGCGCGGCGGTCGCGGCGCATCAACCGGCTGGTCGGTGCGTGATGGCGACAATCGTGGAAGTCGAAGGTCGGCGTCTGAAGATCGAGTTCCTGGACGAAGGCACCGCCGTCAGGGTGGTGACTCCGTCCGGCCGGTTCTCGATGATGCTGCTATTCCCCGGGGACTTCGACGGTGGCGACTTCACCGGTCGCGCCGGTCGGCATGTCCCAGGTGACGGTCAGGGTGGCCGGTCGGCGGTCGTCGGGGCGACGGAAGTGGGTAAGGAACCCCTGGGGGGATCCGTCGACGTATCCGCCGCCTCCTCCTCCGGTCCGGGGGTAGGTGACTCCCCGGTCATCGGTGACGCTGTAGTGAACGGGCAGTTCGTCGACCCCGCCGACGGTGGTGACGGTATGGATGGTCACCGACTCGGTGAACAGGGTGACGGTGACGAGCAGATGCCGGCGCCCGTTGACGATGAAGTCGTGATCGGCGGGGACAGCGATGGCCTCGACGTCGACGAGTGCGGGCATGTCGCCTCGATTGCTGACCATGGCGGTTCTCCTTCTGGCCGTGAAGCGGCCCCAGATTCGGCACCGGCGGCGGGTGATCCTTCCAAGAGCAAGCCCGCCGTCGGTGGCCTCTCCATCCGGAAACGCACTGGAGAGGGCACCAGACACGGTATGGCCGGCCGCGATGCGGTGCAGCCAGATCTATCGAACCGTGACGCCACCGAGGAGGAGCAGCGATGAGCGCGGTCACTCAGCTCAACGACTACGCCGAGTCGAAGGGCACTCACCTGCAGGCGATCCCGGTCGCCGACATGTTCGTCGACGCCTCGTATCAGCGCGAGTTGGACAACAACCGGGCGCGGATGATGGCACAGACCTGGGATCCGCGGCTCGTCGGTGTTCTCGACGTCGCCGACCGCGGCCCTGACCACCATCCGGCCTCCCCGCGGTACGCGATCGTCAACGGCCAGCACCGCCGCGCTGCGGCGATGCACGTCGATCCGGAGATGTCGCTGGTGTGCGTCGTGCACACCGGCCTCGACCTCGAAGCCGAGGCGCAGCTGTTCTGGGACATCGACCGGCGCACGAAGAAGCTCTCGACCTGGGACCGCTGGAACGCCCGCCGCACCGCCGGGGACCCCGACGTCCTCAAGGTGATCGCGATCGCCGCCCAGGCCGGCCGCCGCGTGGAGAACCGGGCCGACGACCCGACGGCGTTGCAGTGCCCGGTCGCGCTCGAATGGGTCCTGCGCACCTTCGACGCCGACACCCTGCTGTGGACGCTGCAGCTGCTGGCCGACGTGTGGCCGCTGGAACCGGAGGCGGGGACCGCGATCGTCGTCAAGGGCACCGCGATCGCACTCGCCGAGCAGGGCGAGACCTTCGACTCGGGCCTGTTCGCCGACGTCCTGTCCGAGACGACTCCGTTCGCGATCAAGGGCAAGGCCGCCGAACTCAAGGCCCGCGGCTGGTCCGGTGCCCTGCCGAAGCTGTTCGCCGCCGCGGCGCTGACCGCCTACAACCAGCGCGCACCGCGCGGCCACAAAGCCGGCATTCCGAACTGAGGGGGACACCGATGGGATACATGGAGATCGCAGCCCTGGGCTTTCTGCTCGCTGCACTGGTGTGGGGCCTGTGCGCCCCCGACGCTGACCGGCGTCGCCGGCCCGCCCCGCGGGGTGGTCGGCGATGAGGCAGCACCTGCGCCGGGACATCCCGGCCATGCCCGAAGGGCCGCGCGGGTCGGCGAAGCTGCGGCTGGTGCACGCGCCGACGAACGAGCAGCTGCACTCCGAGGCGATCGCCACGGCATCGTCGATGCTCGCCCGCCGCGGCGCGGTCATGACGCTCACCGTCACCGACCCGCTCGGCAACGAACGGGTGCCCGGCGGCGCGAAGTTCTCGGTGAACGGCATCTACGAGGTCCGCGCGACCGCCCACTTCCGCGACCGGGATCTGCCGCCGGTGACCGGCCGGTCGCAGCCGGTCGACGGCTTCCGCTTCATCACCGAGCCGACCGCATCGCTGAACGCGCACACCGAGGCTGTTCTCGACGTCGTCGAGCAGTTGCGGCCGCACCCGTCGGAGTGGCCGTCATGAGCCGCCTCCAGCCAGGTCCCGCGTGCCGCGAGTGTGGCCAACCGATCGTGTGGTGGCGCTCGGCCACCCGTGAGGGCGGCTGGATCCGCGTCGACCCCTCGCCGGACGACAACGGCACGATCCGCCGCCGGCCTGGCCCTCGCCGCGCCGGCCGCCCGACCCTGTACGGCGAGGCCCTCTCGGGCCACGACCTCGCCGCAGCCGAGGCGAACGGCGAGCTGCTGTTCACCCGGCACTCGGCGACGTGCTCGGCACGGCGGGAAACCTCGGGTCGACGCCCGCCCGGCCTGGAGATCGGCGGCCGGCCATGAGCCAGGATCCGCGTCCGCTGCCCGGGGTGCTGTCGCAGGCCGAACGAGCCA
>LSQX01317011.1_pt1 | contig 12930 bp, 4 predicted proteins | sample 654561 | NCBI WGS metagenome assembly LSQX01 (sample SAMN04489861, study PRJNA283612) | anaerobic digester metagenome | isolation source: 4 biogas reactors fed with cattle manure at either 37C or 55C with and... | place: Denmark: Kongens Lyngby | collected 2014 | reverse complement strand
ACCCTTGCGGCATTATTCATTATATTTAAATCGTCCAAATCTCTTTCGCACCCTTCAAATATTTGAATAAGTTTTTCTAATCTTTTTTGGATTTTCTCAATATCAGCCATAGAATTAATCTCACTATCCCACAGTGAAAGAGCCTCATCGGTAACCACTTTTTCTGTTTTTTGTAATCTGTTTATAAACAGGTGCAGTTCATCAATTAAATCCTCACTTAAAATGGATTTAAGATCTGAAGGGGTTTCTTCTATTCGTGCTATTAATTCATTGGCATTTTTCCTTAAACTTCTTATATTAGCCATGCGAACAACTTGAAAGGTACTTTCTTTATTATACATTTGTAAAAATGATTGAATATCTCGAGCTAATTGTTTTGTCTTTAGAATATCTTCGACTAACTGGGTGATCTTTTTTACCTTCCCTTCAATCTCTGGAATAAACTCATCCAAACCAAGTTTTTTTAAATTACCGGCTATCTTAAGTAAGTAGTGTTTAAACTCACCTGCAAGCGTTGGGCTTTCTCCTCGAGGAACTTGTCTTGAAAGCCAGTTAGAAAAATACTGTATTACCAATTGTTTTGCCCTTTCAATATGTGGGGTCAGTTCATTAATCTCGTAAGTTGTCCAAGCTGTAGCTTCTACTTGCATCTTTTCTTGTAAATCCAATAATTCAGCAGCCCCTCTGCTAACTTTACCAAAATTGCCAATTTCTATTGCTGCTTCAATTCTTGTTAACCCAGTGTTAAAAGTCTCTTCTTTTTTTCTAATTTCTTCTTCTGCTTCAAGGCTTTGCTTATATAAATGATCATAGCGATAAATATAGTTGCCTGGGATTGGAATTCTACTTTTTAATTCTATAGATTTTGTGTAATACTTTATTTTATTCCTATAACTCTCACAACGTTCCCATTTATCTAATAAACCCTGCCATTCACTAACTGATTCGTCCCCAACTTTTACTAATTCAATATTTTTGAGACTATCAACATCAAGAAATCTTCCTTTAAAAATATCACCGTCATTGATCAATTGCAAAATTGCAAATTGATGTCCTAATTTTCGAAAAATTAAACTATCAAACCTTGCAGCCACAAATATTCCAAAGAGAAGACCTATCGAAGCAATATTTGTACCATAGGGAGGTTTTATTTTATTAATTATTTCATCTCCGATATTAAAACACTCAGTATTCGAATTGATTTTTTCTTCCCAATCTTCGATTATTTTTTGTGCAATTGGCTCTCCAGGATATCGCGATATTAAACCATTTTTATTAAATATCTCCCAGCTCTCCTTTAGGACTGTTAATGAACGATTTCTATCCTGAACTGGCATCGCTAGAACCCTATTATAGTCAAGTTTCCCTAATAACAAATCACTTGTTAGTTGGAAACAAGTTTTTGCGGCATTGCCCCTAGCTGTGCTAAACCCATCGAAGAAAAATGGCAAAACATCTGGGTATATGTTTTTAAATAACTCTGATGCTACTCCATTTAAACGAGTAGACTCTAATTCATTAACCAAAGGGGTAATATAGTGTCTATCCTTTAACATTTTTTCCAATAAAGACTGTATTATTGTGTACAATTTTTCTTTATGTACTTTTATTAAGTTACCAAATCTTTGAAGGTCTTCTTTGTTTGTATGCTCTATCAAAACAGAATATTCTGCAAGATATTGACCTAATTCCCCTTTTTCATCATAGAGCAAAACCACAATAATAGGTATTGCAGAAACATTTTTTTCAAAGGATATTTCCATAAGTTGTTTTTTAACTTTGCTGATAATATCTTTTAGGTTGTAGTGTTGATTTATATAGCAATAAATAATGGTCCCCCTAGGATTATCAACTGACACTACTTTTTCCCATGATTCTGCTGCTATTGCAATTGTATTCGGTAGCATCTCGAGATCGGAGGTTCTTCCTTGAAAATTCCATTCCTTGGTAGTGATTAAGTTCTCTTCTGCAAAATCACATTCAAGATCTTTCAATAAATCAAACCATGTTGCGGCTTTGCCCATAAATAACTTAGCTTTTGCTTCTTCATTGTAGATGTTAGCAACTTTTTGCGTTAAAAATGATAAAAATTGTATCCTCGAAGCGCTATCACCCAAAATATCATAAAATTTTATAGTCTCATCCCATTCAATAACATTAAATTCGGTTTTCAGGGAATCTAATTCTTGTTCAATCTTAGCTTCTTCTAAACCACATAATTTCTTAAATACCATAAGAGCTTCTTGCTGGTTTTCAATTTGAGCACCCATTTTTAAAGACAGCACGATTGCCTGGAGTAATTTTATGCTTGCTTCAGAAAGCCTTTCTTTATATCGGTCTAATACTGTTATATAGGAATGGGCTACAGATCCTGATTGGCCTAAATCTTCTGAAGATATAAACTCTTGTTCAAGATCTTTGGACCAGAGATCAGTAGGGTATAGATTCCAATTGCAAGGATCTATTATTTTTTGGTTTGAAAAGCGAAGAAAAGTTTCATTTAACAACGTCAGTGCCGACCGCTCCTGCAAATGCTTTCCTGAGGCAGTAAGATGGTATAGAAACCAGGTTGAAAATGGTGATAGGGGCCAACAGCCCTTGCTGATTATTTTGTGAAACTGTTCAGTATTTTTCCATAGATTATAATTACGGGATTGAGCAAACCATTTATTGATAATTTTTAATGAATTTTGTGATTTTTCTAAAGATGATTCATTTTCAAATATTGAATCTATTATATTCCTATCTTTTTTCTGGATAAGGTTTGCTATTAGGGTTTCCAGATTCACTGATAGATAAACCTTATCAGAGGATTGGTATCTAGTTATAAAACGGCTAATCTCGTTTTTATATTCAGGTGCGATTCTCTGCAGATATGCATTGAGCTCAAATTGAATAAAACCAATAAAGTATACTTTTTCACTGTTATCTTGTATTCCCTCATACAAAGACTGCAGTACGCCACTGCCCGTTATTTGGCTATGAGTTGTTGCATATTCTGTATACCTACCAAATTCATCAAATAAAAAAACTAGAGATTGGAAAGGTTTGTTTTGGCCGCAATATTCATTTACAACAGTAGATATGATGTCGTCAATCGATTCTCCTCCCATGGACTTAATTGGAAACCCAAGTTTTAATAAGAAATCATGGGCTAATTTATAAACATGCTCATCTTGCTCTTTTAGAGATTCAATTATTTTCTCAAAATCTGAAACATTACAATCTTTTTTAATTTCTTCTTTTAAAGAATCATTTAAAACATTTAATGATTTTATTACATTCATAAACCGTGGTCTTAGCTCATCCAATGGGGTTGTATCAATATTTTTACTATTAATCTGTTTGTAGATCTGTCTGGATACCTCTGAAGTTAAGTCAAAATTCTTCATTCCATTCAAAGCAACAACCAAACATGGTTTATTATTTTCTAAAAATTTTAATCCTATCTCTTTACCAATATTTGTATCTGCTATTTCAACATTAGATACGATAGTTTTCGCTAACTCAGAATCTGGATCACTTAACAAATTTGCAATTGTAAGCGCTAAATGAGATTTTCCTGTTCCATAACCGGCAATAGCAAGTGTAAGAGGGTTGTCCTTTCCATGATAACAACTATTAATAATATTTTTTAAAAATGTAGCAGTGTCTTGTAGGTGATGTTCGGTAGAGATCCCGATGTCAGATTGTTGAACTCCATGGTAATCGGGACCATGGAATACATAAGATTGTGCTGCCAGGAGATTTTTTTCACTATCGTCCCAAAACCAACTAAGATTTACTGCACCATGAAAAAGTCTATCTCCCCGAAAGTTTATTAAATCTTTTAAAACTATTTCTGACATTTATAAGGACCTCCCTAAATCATATCTTCATAAATCTCTTTCCATGCTTCATCGCTTTCTTTCATTGGGCTTAATAGCCATGGATCCATAGTTCGATCTATTTCAATTAATCCCTTTATATGAACTAATTCGAGAACTGTGACTAAATCTGAGGTATTCCATCCGGCAATGGACAGCCATCCGGCTTGTTCTTCTAATTCTTTTGTAGATACTTGATTCTGGTCAGAAAAATACTTTTTCATTAATCCAAGGACCCAAGCACCGTATGCATTAGCAAGCTCGTCAGAAATTGGTGCTTTTTTTCTAATAATTAAGTCTTTTTCTCTTTGAAGAACATTACAATTACGAAATGATGAGTCATCTTGATACATTCTAATCATGGGACTTATAATGCTTGTTCTGCTTGTTTTGTAAATAACTGATATATACTCTTTAACATCTTCTATACTAAAATTCATGCCTAAAATATTAATGCCCTTTAAAAAGCAATGAAACCAAACATCTGCTCCAGAAATTGGATCACATAAATTTAAATGACAAACCCACTGAGTAACACTCTCTTTTAAAAAAGGATCATTCAATAGTATTGTTCTTCCAAAAGTAGTTAATTCCGGTTTTTTATTTCCTTTTTTATAATTTTCATTTAAAGTTATTAATCCCATCCCTTTACAGTAATTTAAGATAGCTGGTACCTTTCCACTTGATTTTCCCATTGGTATGCCAGTTTTGGTCGCTATATCTTGGTAATTTCCTTCTCCTCCTGAAGCAGAAAATCTTAGAAATGCATTTATGTATTGTCGTTCAGGAATAAAAGTTAAATGGAAATCTTTGGCTAATCTTTTATTTTGCGAACTTGTATTGTTAGCATTCTCTTCCATCATTATCTTTCCTTTAATGCCGTTATATTTATTGAAAAAGCTTTTGTTTCTAATTCCCTGGTAACCTCATTAAGACTAGGTCCTAACGAAATACACTGTCCTTTTTTTAAATCTGCCAGCCGTCTTATCCATATATCCAGTTTTTCATTTGTGATCATTGAGGCAATATGGGCATAAGTTTTTATCTCAGTATCTACTGGTTTAAAAAATAACTTATGTGCTGCGTTAAATAATCGATCTTTTTCATCTTTATCTAAATTACTCAAAGTTTGTGTAGCAAGGATTAGGGAAAACCCGAACTTCCGACCCTCAGTTAATAACTGAGCTAGTGGGCTCTCTTTGCTATGATCTAAATTTTGAACTTCGTCTAATACTAATACTCTTGGATTATTCTGATTTCCTTTCGAGCGATAATACCAATATAAATCAATAAGCAAAAATTCAATGATTAGCTTAACCGGGATATCTAAAAAGCCAGCCAGCTGTATAATATGACAATTGTTTATTGAATCATTGTATATTCTGTTCCAACCTTCTTTGTCTTCCGTTCCGAAAGGATTTTGATCAACAAATGGTTGAATTTTACTAATTAAACTATTTGCTGATGAGCCTATAACTCCTTTTTGAGCTTCTAGTTCTTTTAATTTAGGGATAAGGTCTTTTAAACCCATGGTTTTATTTTCATTATCCTCTAACCATGTTTTTATCGCTTGATATAACGCTGATTTTTGTTGGTCGCCTAAATCATATATTTTTGAAAAAACACCGCTTACTCGTTGTGCGGTTGTTATGGGGCTTTCAAAAGGGTTTCCTATATTAATATCTTGAATTTGTCTTCTGAAAGGGTTTATATCCAGAGGAGTTTTTTGGATAACATGTTGAATAGGATTGAGAGAGTCTTTTATTTCTGGTTCTAATTGATTATCAAAAAAACCATTTGTGTAATCTACTATCAAGGAATTATTGTTCTTTTTACTAAGCTCCCAGAGTAGGCATTGTATAGCATAAGTTTTGCCCATCCCTGAAGTACCAAAAATAATTATGTGTCGGTTGCTTAGTTCTGGATGTCCATATTCCCAATAGACCGGTCTTTGCCCATTAATAGCTTCTCCTAACAATACTCTATCTGGAATCGCAGGTATTTTCGGAACTGTTTCTGATTCTGAACTAGTAGTCAAGTCTTTCTCTGATTTTTCATCTTTTTTCTCAAATTCTGCATTTGATATAGGAATCTCTGGTTCAGGCTTTGTTTTCGANNNGTTTTATATCTGTAATAAGAACTTCCTTTTGTTCAGATTCTATATCCTTTTTTTCCCCTACAGTCTCTTTTTCAAGAATGGCTGAAGAATCAAATCTTATAGCAACGTCATCCCAGGGAATTATTTCAGATCTCCCAGATGTGCATAATGAATAAACAAAATCGCTTCCTACTGCGACTGAATTAATGTTCAATTCTTTTTCTTCAAAAGTGAATCTCTCTTTATCAGTAATTATGATTGAATCACTTTTCAAATCAGTCCAATAATATACCGCAGCTGCTTGCCATTCTATACTATAATCTCCATCCGCTAAACGTTCTAAAGCTGTTAATACCTTTCCTATATCTTTGTGTCTAAGACTTGTCCTTCCAGAAATTAAGCGATGAATCTGCAACCACCAGTATCGTTGATCCGGTCTATTCTCTTCGTCACCTAAGCCGTGATTACGAGGTTTAAACAATGGGATTAAATGATTTAAGTTATTTTTAAGTTGGACTTTGGCTTTGTCGGTATGATCTTTTGACATTTGGGCTAATTTGCATTCAATAAGTCTACATTCTAGGTGGATTTTATTTGTAGCATCCATTCTCACAATTATCCATAGTAGATCTGTTCTGTTTTTATATTCAGCAGTATCGAACCAATGTTGATATGCATCTAGAGAAACTAGCTTATCACAGAGAACATCTTCATCTTCACCTGCCTTAAGGAGCTTCCTTGTGAGGGAGTTAGCCATAAATTCTCGAATATACTGGCTTATCCCTGTTGCCTTTATTAGGGATAATCCAGATAAATGTTTTGACTCATATAATATACTTTTCGCAACCTCTTCTGATGAACTCCTCCAATGGGTATAAACTTTTTTAATTGATTCATTTAAGCCTCTCAATACATCGGTAAAATCAAATAGTTCTGTAGAAATAGTATAATTATTTTCTCCATGTGAACCTACCCCGGAGCCAAAGCCAATTATTTCCCTTTTTTTATATTCATTTCTTCCCTTTTTTTGAATAAGGTTTTCATCTATAACCGGATCAATACAAACTACCCATTCTGCATGCTTATGGAAATCATCGATAACCAATTGCCATGGCGAATAATCACCACGGCCTAGCACTGCGTAAGATGTACCTGGTATAATTTCTTTATATTTTAAACAAGCCATTAATTCAGAAAAACGGGTAGACAAGCTAAATTGTCTGTTACTTAAAATTCTGGCTCGTTCAAGTTCTTTATTAGGGAATTGAATACCACAAAAGGTTTTTTCTAACATTGGGAATTTCAAAGTATGTTTTCTAATATCATAAGGCTCTACCCTTTGAAAATCATTACCTTGTTCACCAGCTGAAATAAAATTGCTAAGAAACACAAGGTCAACTTCAAATTCTTCATTTATAATATTACGAAACTGTTTATAGTTATTTTTTGAATCCACTATCCTGTGAGAAATAGAAATCAATGTATTGCGATAATGAGATAATGAATTTGGAATTTCTGAAGTTTCCCAACACTCTTTCCATTGATTTATCCATCTAGAAATATTTGAATCATCTCCCGACTCAGAAAATATAGTCATTGTTAATACATATTTTTTTTGAAATGTATTTTTGTCCTTAAAAACTTCTTTTAAATATTGATCTATTGCAGCAATAACAGGCTGTATTTCATAGTTTTGATAAATCGCTATAGATAATCCATCATTAGCATGTAAATGAAGCGCACGATAATCTTTTAATATATTTAGATAGGTGCTTGATTCCCTAGTTTGCTTTAACAGTTCGGTATCACTAATATCTTCTTCATCAAAATCATCATATTTTAATAACATTTTTGTAGTTAGCGTTACTTCTGATTCACTTTTACTGCCAATAAGATGAACGAAGCCACTTCCTCTTACATTTGTATCTAATTTCATTTCTCTGTCACTAATGATTCCGCATAGTGGCGTCTGAATTTTTGCTAAATCTATATAGCTTTGCCATAATTTCTCTTTAAAGGTATTGGTTTTAACTTCTTTAATCTCATTTGATACTAAATAGTTAAAACTAGCGAATAAATAAAATATCTGGTCTCTTAGCATTTCCAATAATGCTGGATGCAAGGCTGTTACAATAACAGCTTTCTCATAAGGTTCCCATATCCAGTTTTTAACGGCTGCATGTTTTCGATTTCTGATAATTAGAAAAGATCGAAATAACAAAAATCTTAAAGGGTCTTCTGTATATTCATTCATATTTAAAAAACAATCAAAAACTTGTTCATATGTTTGTCTTAAATCATCAAAACCGTTAATAAAAAAACTATGGATACCTTCTTGGGATGCTTTTAACAAATATTTTTTATATTCAATAGCTAATCTACGGAGAGCCGCTACACCGGCATTATTTATACCCATATCAGAGGGAATGTCATCCAGCAAATTTATAAGTTTGCTTCTTTCATCTTCTATACATTGCATCAAAATCCTGTAAGTTTCTTCTCCATCCTTTGCTAACATCATCTCATCAAAATAGGAAACATTAAAAACTGGAAGACAACAATCCGAAATTGTTTTTATTTCTTGAGCAGCCCATCGTATTAATTCATCTGAAATACGATAAGGGTGGACTTCTGGTAATCTCCAGCCAAACACCTTACTGATTGTATTTTCATAGTTCTCGTCCACTATAGTAACAGTAAATTTTAAAAATGGTTCTCCGCTTTTGGCAGAATCGTATTTAATTTCATCATGAAGAATCTCACAGGTAATCGCTATTGCCTCATTATCAACAGTTTGCTGCTTCAGAACAATCCATTTTTCAATTAAACTGTCTACCCCGCCTAGCAAACGATAAATATATTCCTCAGCATTAGCTTTTTGCTCAACGGCTGAATTTCCTATACAATCGTGTTTGAATAATGTTGTTTTGATTTTTATTTCTTTTATGCTCTCATAATTTTTTGCATCATATTCTGAAAAGGTTTTCCATATGGCTGTAAGAATCATTTCGATAGGATTGCCAGATATTTTATTTATTTTTTCTTTTTTATCAACCTTATTTTTATCTTTTTGCTTATACTTAATCAGTTTATCTATGGTAACAAAATCACATCTTTTCAATTTATCTCTTAGAGTGTTATCATTGGTATTTATATATTCCTTTAGTCCCTCAAGAAACTCATCAATGGTATCAAAAGAATAATAAAATTCTTTGGGGATATGTATATCGATATTATCGTGCTCCATTTTGACAAAATTTTCTATTGCCTTAATTGCTTTCTTTCGATTCCTATCTTCAAAAAATCCTAAATAAGAAAAAAATGCTATTGCTTTTTCAATATAATATTCAAAAGATTTTGAAGAAACAAAATCATACCCATTAAAAAAGGGTAGCCCAAAAAAATCTAAAGTTTGCATTAATATTTGTTGTGCATCTTTGCCATCTTGAGCAGCAGCAAGGTTAAGACTCTCCAGGAATTCACTAATTTGTAAAATATCAGCCAAACCTTTATTTACAATCGCCTTAAGAATTTCATCAAAATTATCTACCTCTTCATCTTCAAATCCAATATTGGATTCTTTTAATTTTTTTTCTATCCAAGGTCTAAAAGAGTGATCTATATCATCCCAAATAGTATTAAAATCACAATGGTAAAAATCAGCAAGGCTGGAAGAGTCGGTAACTTTATCTATTCCGATTAATAAAATCAATAATAATTTTTCTTCTACATTAGTAATATTCCTGTAACTGGTCAAATTACCTTTTTCGTCATTCCATTCATTCCTTTTAATTTTTTCACAATAATATTGAATATTTGCATTATCTGATGATTCCCACTCTGAAAAAAGAGCCTGAGCTATTTTTACAACAGGCATTTTAAAATCTTCACTTTCAGAACAATATTCTTCTATCTTCAAACCAATATCATATGAAACAGCTGGAGGAAGGCTCGGCATTACTATAAGAAGTTTTTTTTCATTATTTGTCTCAGACAAACTTTTTTTTATTTGTGTTTTGATATGATTAAAAACATTTTCCGCAAAATATTTCATTATTCATTACCTCCCTTCAAAGGGATTTTCAACGATTGAATGGGAATCAGATAATTGCCGGAGAACTCCTGAAGATGTGAGCATATCTATAAACCATTTTTCTACCTTCTCATCTAGTACTTGAAGTTTTTTGTTACCAACCCATTCACAAGCTTTGCATATTTTATCTTTATCGATTGCAATCCCGTAATGCAAGAATATTAGATCTTTAAAAGTGTTATATCTTATTTTTTCACCTGGTCTAATTACAGTCATTACTAAAAATCTAATTAATCTGTCATTCAATACAAAGCGGGCACCAGGGCCCCTCTTTGGAACTATGAATCCGATTCTTTTTCCTAAAGTAATAAACAATTTATATCCATACCTTGTATCTGCTTCTTTATAAGGGTCTCTCCAATTAGCTCCATCAACTCTTTTTTGTTCTTCTAAATTTCTTTGAATATATTCAATCCTTATAGCATCATAAAGCAATTTTTGTACATTATTGAGGCATTGTCTTGATATTTGTTTTGATAAATAATTTTCTCCAAAGGGGTCAGAAGCTGCCCATATATAACTAAATGGATTGGCGTATTCTTTTTTTTCTTTAGCCCAAGTAACATATCGAGCACTTTGAGAGCATAAGGAGCGCAAGACTTGAAAAGCACAGGCAATCTGCATCAACTCTAACCGTTCCATGGGATCTATTGTTGCTTCAATTATCCTGTGTATTTCCAAAGCAAACAAAAAGCCTTCTGGCCAACTATCAGAAGGACACCAGCCGCACCTTGTAAAACGGCGATTACCGTTATTATCATATTCAGTGAGTTTCGAGGTTTCCGCATCAATGCCTATATCAATAAACTCAGCTAATTGTCCTAAATTACCAGAATACTTTTCTAAAATATTGTTAATTAATTTTGCAAGGTTTGCATGAAGTAAAGAGGGGGTTAGTTCATCTTCGGTAAAAGGAAACCCTCTTTTATGAAACCATTCTTTTAGTTGATTTTTATTTTGGCTTAACGCATTACAAATTTGCAGATATAGCAATTCCCCGCCTCTAGCTAAAAAAATGTGTTGATTATAGCTAAAGTAATTTATTGCTTTTATCCATGTGCTAACTTTATCTTTTTTAGCTGCAGTTTCTCTCCATATACTTTCTCCTGTAACAAAATATTTACTTATTGGTAAAAAATTTTTTGCACACCAGGTGCGCTGACTTCCAATGCCCTTAAAGCCGGCAAAAAGAGTTTCTATTGTCTGCAATATTTCCATTTTATTGTCTATATCTGTTAACAATTTGTCTGAATTTAGGAATTTTTCTATATAATCTTGGTAATGTTGTTTATGGCTCTGATGTCGGGTTTCTAATTTAGAAGAGCTTAAAAATGAAAAAAGTTTGAGATTTATTCTTGCTTTAGGTGCATATTCTAAAGGAATTTGTTCCGGCCAATTGATTAATTTTTCTATTGAAGGAAATACAGCATCTTCTTCAATAGAAGTGTTCCCAATTCTTTTAGGGGCTGAGGCTACTAATAAAAACTCATTCAAGAGCTCTTGAATTGTTTGGTCACTAAAAAAACGTCGTCCAAATAATTGTACTGCAGGATTACGGTCATCTCCATCCCTTCTTATCTTTTCTACCCTTATAGGGGGATATGGTTTAACCATAATACACCTCCAGTTTCTTTCCTCTTAATCTAAATCTTTGCCTCTTAAACCGGTAATTGGTTTGCAAAGTGACGATATCGACAGTATCTTTTGCTATGTTTTGATTTAATAGTAATTTTCCTTTAAAATTCTCCAATCTATCTACATAAGAACTCTCAAGTACCTGACTGATTAACCCTACTCCCCTCATAACAACATAATCTAGCATAGGTAAATCAAAAATTATTTTTTGATTTCCTTCTTTAAGCTTAAAAATCAAATTTTTTCTAATACCGCCTATTCTGTCTTTCTCTTCTTCCAATTTAATTTCAAAATTTTCCGTTAAGAAACCAGCTAAAACTACTTGTGTGCTTTGCCTAATTCTCTCAGTACCTCTTCTATTTAGAGTAATATATAATCTATCACTTGCAGATATTCCTTCAGGCAGCCTGATTCCCGCAAAATATTCCTGCAGTACATGAAAAATGTTTTTTTTCAATGATTGGCTATCTTGAAAATCCAGATCATTGGAAACCTTATGTTGCCAGGAAATCAGTTTTAGAATCATTGGGGAATTTAAGAATGTTTTAAGATAGTTGCCTTTATCCTCTATTGGAAAATTATTGAGGAAATACATTATTCTACGTATTTGTTTTCTAGCTTTGTACGATTCTTCCTTCTTTTCAGCATCTGTTTCCAATGATTCATTGTATAATTTTAAAAAATCTTCCTCGAATCCATTTATCTTGGGTAAGAAATTCTCATTCTCCCTATTTGTCCATATCTTTCTTTCCCATACAGGACAAGTTTTGATTCCGAATTCTTCTATCCTAACTTCTTTAATAAGCTTCATTTGTAGGGCAGGTTTGTCAGTGATTTCCCCATCATCGCCAAAAAATCGATTGAAAAACATATATCTTGTCATAGAAAGCTCGGAACCATTTTTTAAATATTTTTGAATATCTTGGCATCGTAGTCCAGAAGTAATCATATATGAGAAATGTGCTGTAAGTTGGCGAAGTGTGAAACGCTTTCTATATTCATACATCTTTTTATATATTAAAAAAATTCTATCGATGGCAATATTTTCATTATCCCAAATCAGTTTTAAATTTCGATAAATTGGGCATATTTTCTCACATTCTTTGTTTTGGCATATTTCCCAATTTTTAGGTTCTATCATTCGATAAAATATTTTTTTAGCTATTTTTAAATTATTTAGTAAAGAAAGATTGATAATATCAAAATTATTGTTTTTATAATTCCATACTGATGAGGAA
>LSQX01226876.1_pt1 | contig 12931 bp, 10 predicted proteins | sample 654561 | NCBI WGS metagenome assembly LSQX01 (sample SAMN04489861, study PRJNA283612) | anaerobic digester metagenome | isolation source: 4 biogas reactors fed with cattle manure at either 37C or 55C with and... | place: Denmark: Kongens Lyngby | collected 2014 | reverse complement strand
ACGCGGCTCGGCACGAGGTAGTCCCGGGCCCCTTCCGGCGTGCTGCGGGTGAGCATCGGGGTTTCGATCTCCAGGAAACCGTGCGCATCGAGATAGTCGCGCACCAGCTTGGTTGCCCGGTGGCGGAACGCCAGGCGGCGATACATCTCCGGCCGGCGCAAATCGAGATAGCGGTATTGCAGCCGCAAATTCTCATCAACATTCAGATTATCTTCAATGTAAAATAGAGGAGTCCGGGAAGGGTTTAACAGCTCCATGGCCGTGACCTGCACCTCGATCTCACCGGTCTCGAGGGCGGGATTGACGTTGGCGGGCGTTCTTTCCACCACTTCCCCTTCGACCTTGATCACATATTCGCTGCGCAACTTTTCAGCCCGGGCAAAAAGGGCGCTGTCCGCGCTGCTGTCAAAGACCAGTTGCACGAGCCCGCTCCGGTCGCGCAGATCGATGAAGATCAGCCCGCCGTGATCGCGGCGGCGCTGGACCCAGCCGGAAAGGACGGCGGTGCAGCCTGCGTCGGAGCGGCGCAAGGTGCCGCATCCTGCGGTCCGGTAAAGGGGCACTTCGGCAATGGGCAGCGGTTTCCGCTCCGGATCCCCGGCGGCGCGCTCTTCCAACCCCAACTTTTTCCATAAGCTCTCACGCGGAATCGATTCCTGGCTGCCGGCGGTCATATCCCGGATCGATACGAGACCCTCTTCCAGCTCCCGCTCGCCGATGATCAGCACTTTGGCAAAATTTTTCCGCCCGGCAAATTTCAACTGCCCTTTTAAGCCGCGATTGAGCAGCTCCACCTCGGCGGGGATGCCGCGCCGGCGCAGTTCCGCCGCCAAGCGGCAGCTCTCGCCAGCCAGGCCTGTCCCTGCGGCAGCCACAAAGACGGGCGCCGTTTCAGGCTGCTGCTCTCTCCCCGCTCCGGCCGCCAGCAGCAGCCGCTCCACGCCAAAGGCCACTCCGACGCCCGGCGTCGGCGGTCCGCCGCATTGCTCCACCAGGCCATCGTAGCGGCCACCGCCGCCCAGGGAGCTCTGCGTCCCGGCGCGGCCGGAGATGAATTCAAAAGTGGTCCGCGTATAATAGTCGAGGCCGCGGACCAGCCGCAGGTTCAGCCGGTAGGGAATGGAGAGCTGTTGTAGAAGCTCTTTTACCTCTTCGAAATGGGCGGCGCAATCGGCGCAGAGATGATCGGTGATGGCCGGCGCCTTCTCCATCAGGGCGCGGCAGTGCTCATCCTTGCAGTCGAGGGCCCTGAGCGGATTTTCAGCAAAGCGGCGGCTGCAGTCTTTACAAAGCTCGCCGGCCAGGGGACGCAAAAAGGCGAGCAGCTCTTCCCTGAAGCCTGGCCGGCACTTTGGGCAGCCGACGCTGTTCAACTCGAGGGTTAAATCATCGATCTGCAGCGATTGCAAGAATTGATAGGATAGATCGATTATTTCTACATCGGCAATGGGCTGGGGTGAGCCGAACAGTTCCAGCCCGAACTGGTGGAACTGCCGGTAGCGTCCGGTTTGGGGCCGGTCATAGCGAAACATGGGCCCCATGTAAAATAATTTAACCGGCTGGGGGCTGTCTTTCAGGTTGTGCTCCAGGTATGCCCGGGCTACTGCAGCCGTTCCTTCCGGGCGAAGCGTCAGGCTGCGGCCGCTGCGGTCCGCAAATGTATACATCTCCTTGGAAACAATATCGCTGTTTTCCCCCACATTCCTGGCAAAAAGCTCTGTATACTCAAAGATGGGGGTGCGGATCTCCTCGTATCCATAAAGCCGGCAATAATGTCTAAGCTGTTCCTCCAGCTGCCGCCATCTTTCCACCTCACCCGGCAGGATATCCTTGGTCCCGCGTGGCGCCTTGTAGTCCATCGGTCTTCCTCCTTCCCGAAAAACATTCTCATTCTATCCAATCCCTGCCGTTCTGTCAATGAAGGCGAGTCTTTAGCTATGATTCGTATTCGCGGCGCAGCTTCTGCACCTCTTCCAGGTCAAGCCCTGTCACGCAGGCCAGCTCTCTGTCTTCATTCATTCCGGCAGCAAAATACTCGGCCAGGATACCGGGCATTTCTTCTTTGAGGGAACGCCTGAATCGATTCCGGTTTAACCAGCTGGTAAGCGATTCTGCCATGATGACAACCCTCCGCTACCGAAAATAATTTCTGTTTAAGTATTATTATAACCAAAAGCAGCGCCTGATGCAGTGCTTTCGGAGCCGGTGAAATAGCTTTCATTTAAACCAGAAGTCGAAAAGAGGCCGGGGAATAAATAGTTCCCCTGGCCTCCCGGTGGAAATTCACGAGGATTGATGATTTTTATTGCCGGACTCACTTAATAGCCAAGCTCGGCCCCAACGAGTAAAATTTCAATATCCGTGGAAAGGGGACATTTGGATAAGATGACCGTGACATTGCAGATCCGCGTCGGTTCCTGGCAATCCATGCAGCGCCCGCTCACCACGCAGGGGTTCGGCCGTTTTAACCTTTTATTGTTCAGCGGCGCGGCAACGGTCTTGATCCGCTTCTCGGCAGCCGCAACATCGACGACGATTTTATTGATGCCGGCCACCACAATCACCTTCTGCGGGCCAAAGATCATGGCCGCCACCCTGTTGCCGGTGCCATCCGTATTCACAAGCTTGCCATCCCGGGTAACGGCGTTGGTGCCGGTCAAAAAGACATCGCAGGTAAGCTGCTTGCGCCTGATCGCCATCATCTCCTCCGGAGATAGTCCTGGCTTGGAGTGGCTATAAACGGTATTGCCACGCGCTTCAAGGGCTTTTTCGACACCAAGCTGTTGAAGCGTCACAGAGCCGCCGATGCCGACCGTGGCCTCGGGCGGGATTAGCTTTTCGAGCCGGGCCAGGGCCTCCGCTGCTGTCCGGCAATAGGAAGCTTTAAAGCGATTTTTTTCCAAGGCGGCAACGGTTTGGAGCGCAGTTGTTTCATGGTTTTCCATCGCGCTGTTTTTCATTTGCATTTCCCCCGATTTTTTTAGATTATCTTTTTTGCTCCGAAATAGGTAGCTGTATTTGATGGCGCCCTGCTGGCGGGGCATGGGCGTCTACCCTGCAGAAAGCAAACTCCTATGTCCTATAATAAGTCATGGAGCGCCGCAATACTATTTGGATCAGTTTTACGGCGCTCCCCACGCAAAGCCGAACAGATGGTTGATCTATTAACCCTTCAGATTGGAATCCATCGCTTCCGCCTGTTTTCCTGTGAGCAGTTTAATGACATAAAGGACGCCAAACAACAGAACCAGGGCAATCGGCAGCAGGATCCAGGCGGAGTGGATCAGGCCGGCGATGATATAGACGACAAAGGAGACGGCTGCCACCGTCACGGCGTAAGGAAGCTGGGTCGAGACGTGATTGATATGGTTGCACATGGCTCCGGTCGAGGACATGATGGTGGTGTCGGAAATGGGGGAACAATGGTCGCCGCAGACAGAACCGGCCAGGCAAGCGGAAATGGAAATGATCAGCAGCTCCGGCTCAAGGCCGAAGGCCACTACGATGGGCAGCAGGATGCCGAAAGTGCCCCAGGAGGTGCCGGTGGCAAAGGACATGCCCAAGGCTACCGCAAAGACAAGGGCAGGCACGAGAAAACCGACATTGCTGCCTTCGAACATGCCGCTCACGTATTCCGGCGCCCCAAGAAGTTTGGTGATTCCACTTAAAGTCCAGGCAAAGGTGAGAATCAGGATGGCCGGGACCATGGCCTTGAATCCGTCAGGCAAGCACTCCATGCACTGTCTGAAATTGAGCACTCCGCGGAGCAAATAATAAATGATGATCAGGATCAAGGCCAGAGAAGAGCCCAGCGAGAGTCCCAGGGAAGCATCACAGTTGGCGAAGGCGTCGATAATGTTTTCCCCTTCCAGGATGCCGCCGGTATAGAGCATCCCCAGGATGCAGAGGACGATCAGGATCAAAACGGGGATAATCAGGTCAATAACCTTTCCCTTCCCGGCGGATACGGCGCCCTCCTGCCCTTCAAAGGGGCGGTCGGGTGTAGTATAGAGATCCCCCTTTAAAAGGGCGTTCCGCTCGTGGAGCCGCATCGGTCCATATTCGATGCCCATTAACGTGATGATGATGATCATGACAATGGTCAAAAGGGAATAAAAGTTGTACGGAATGGCCCGGATAAAAAGATCCAGCCCCTGATAGCCTTCAATGATACCGGTCACCGCTGCCGCCCAGGAAGAGATGGGTGCAATCATGCAGATCGGTGCGGCGGTAGCGTCCACAATATATGCCAGTTTGGCGCGCGACACGCGAAACTTGTCTGTAATCGGCCGCATCACATTGCCCACGGTGAGGCAGTTAAAATAGTCATCGACAAAGATCAGGATGCCAAGTCCGAAGGTGGCGAGAATGGCCCCTTTTCTGCTGCGGATTTTTTTCATGGCCCATTCTCCATAGGCCGCAGAACCGCCTGCTTTGTTCATCAGGCAGACGATTGCCCCCAATACTACCAGAAAAATCAAAATGCCCACGTTCCAGCTGTCAGCCAGGGAAGCGATAAAACCTTCATTGATGATTGCAGTGTAGGCTTTCAGCGGGCTGAAGTTTGCATAGAGGAAAGCGCCGCACACGATGCCGATGAACAGTGAACTGTAGACTTCCCTGGTAATAAACGCCAGGACAATGGCCACAATAGGTGGAACAAGCGACCAGAAGGTGGCGTATACACTGCTCTGAGGTGCTTCGCCTGCCGCATCCCCGGCAAAAGCCGGCACAGCGAATCCCAGGATGATCGCTGTGATCACAAACAGCATGATGATCAGTTTTTTCCGATGCATAACAAATCCTCCCCATACATGATTATAGTTTTATAGTAAAAAACATGGGGCGCAGAGAGGCCCCATGTTAAACTTTTACACGATAGCTCTCCACTTTAAAAAAAGTGACAGTCTATTGCATCTTCTGCAATAGCCCAGCATCGGCACCTTCTGGCCGGCAGCCGATACTTCGGCGGTTATTCTTTTCACCCGTTACAGCGCCAGATCTTGAATAACGGATTACTTGTAATAGACCGCGCCTCTATCGTTCTATTTTTTTCACTTTTTCCCCAGTATAGCCGCAGGAGAATAAAAAGTCAACAATTTTAAAATTCACCGGCTCTTCTTGCAGCCGGCACCGGCTTCCCTGCGGCACCTTGGTCTGATCACCGATCTGTTTACATTGCATTATCTCCCTGTTTTTAATGAGCCTAGGGTTGTCTATTTCTTCTCCCCCGCGAACAGAAATTCCTGCCTAAGGTCTTTCCACACAGCAGGCGATGCCCTGTCCGCCGCCGATACAAAGGGCAGCCAGGCCGCGGTGAAGATTACGCCGGGCCATTTCATGCAGCAAAGTAACTAAAATACGAGCGCCGCTCGCACCGATCGGGTGACCGAGGGCAATGGCACCGCCGTTAACATTGACAATTGCCGGATCCAAGTCAAGTTCCTTTAGTACGTAGAGGGACTGGGCAGCAAAGGCCTCATTGAGCTCGACCAGTTCCAGATCCGCAATATTCCATCCTGTTGCCGCCAGTGCTTTATGGCTGGCAGGAACCGGTCCGCTACCCATCACCGCCGGATCCACACCCGCCGAGGCATACCCACGAATAAAGGCCAGGGGTTTAAGATTCAGTTGACGCGCCTTCTCTAAATCCATCAGCAATACCGCGGCAGCGCCATCGTTAATACCCGAGGCATTCCCCGCCGTAACTGTGCCGTCTTTTTTAAAGGCCGGGCGCAAAGCAGCGAGCGCTTCCAGGGAAGTGCGGCGCGGGTGTTCATCGACTTTGAACAGTATCGGATCGCCCTTGCGCTGCGGCACTTCTACAGGGATTATCTCCTCTTCGAAACGACCGGCCTCGATGGCGGCCTTCGCCTTCTCCTGGCTGGCCAGGGCAAACCGATCCTGTTCCTCCCGGGTAATCCCAAAACGAGCGGCAATATTTTCCGCGGTAATGCCCATATGGTAATCACCAAGAGCGCACCACAGTCCGTCTTTAATCATCAGATCGACGCACGCTCCGTCTCCCATACGCATACCCCAGCGTGCACCGTTAAGGATATATGGAGCCGCGCTCATATTTTCCATGCCGCCGGCAACAACAATATCCGCTTCACCCGACCTGATCGCGGCAGCAGCCAGCGTAATACTTTTCAACCCGGAACCGCATACTTTGTTGATCGTAGTACAGGGGACCGAATCAGGCAAACCTGCCTTCAGCGCTGCTTGACGGGCTGCGTTTTGACCCAGACCGCCCTGAAGGACGCAGCCCATGATCACCTCGTCGACCAGTTCGGGCTTTAAATTGCTTTTTTCGAGGACGGACTTAATGACAATGCTGCCCAGGGTTACGGCAGGCACATCTTTTAAAGAACCGCCGAAGGTTCCGATAGCCGTCCGTACAGCACCGACAATGACGACTTCCCGCATACCTAAACCTCCCATGTAAGTCTTCATTTATTTAATTTACCCCAACAGCATCGGCTGCTGATACCTGCCATTGCTGGCAGTATCAGCCAATTTTAAGTTATAAGATAGGCGTTCTTTAGTCCTTGGTCTATTGTCTTCCTATAATATAACGGTATGGATCGATTTCGTTGCGTAATACGGCCAGTTCATCCTTGCTTGGCGGTTCACTGATCACAAGATCATCAGCCCAAAGCAGTTCAAAGCCTGTGTTTTCAATGATCTCTTCCTTCGTCCGTCCAGGATGGATACTTTCTACTTTCATTCTTTTACTCTGTTCATCAAAACCGATTACGCAAAGGTTAGTGATTACCTTGTAGGGTCCGCATCCCGGTGGCAGACCCGCTTTCTCTCGTGCCCCAGGCCCGTTTATATAGCCCGGAGTGGTTATAAAATCAATTTTTTCCGTGAATCTTCTTTTATCCTGGGGGGTAATCATCATGGTTTTCCAGCACAGTGAGCCGAGATCATTAGCACCACCGCTTCCTGGAAAACGTACTTTCGGAGTCTGATAGCTACCCCCAATCATCGTTGAATTGATATTGCCGTACTGGTCAATCTGCGCGCCACCGAGAAATACGTAGTCGACTAGACCGCGCTGACAGGTTTCCATAACTTCGGACATGCTGCTTGCCGCGATGGCACGGTAGAATGATTGCGAGTCGCCTACCGAAATTGGCATGGAAGAAAGAAGCGGTCCGATGCCTCCCGCTTCAAACATGATCGTTAACCGCGGTGAATATAATTTTTGCGCCAGCACTGCCGCAGCGCAGGGGGCTCCAGTGCCTACCATCACAATACTGTCGTCTTCCAGGTAGCGCGAAGCTATGCAAATCATCAATTCCATGTCATTGTATTCCATCCAATATCCCGCTCCTTGATCGTTTTATTATCTTTCAACTAGCGTTTCCAGTTTCCTCAATTCCTGCAGACGAGCCATGCCACCGATGGTATTAAGGTATTCATTAAAATCCTTTACCCCATAGATATGGCGCTCGAGGAAGGCGGAAAGTGTTTCCGGATCGTTTTCCGCTTTCAGCCACTCTTGCAAATGATTTTCATCACTGAAATATTCATAGGGCATGTTGCCAGGATAGCTGCCAAAGGGCACTTCAACCACTGCATCTACCAAATAAAAGGGAATAATCGTCTTTGCCGGCTCCCGGCGGATAAGCTCATTGGGGACCAGCCTCTCCGTGGTAATGATCAGCCGTTTTGCCGCACGGGCCAGATCATAATCGGCAACCACAATGCCATCAATTTGGCTGTTCCCATAAACATCGCAGCGGTGGACATGAATGATCCCGACATCTGGATAAAGAGCCGGTACAGCTAAATATTTAGTCCCGGTAAAGGGACATTCCATCTCCATCGCTGCGCTATATTTCTCCGTATCGGTACCCATCATGGAGCGCACCGGTAAAAATGAAAGTCCCATCGCTGCCGCCTTATAGCGCCAGGCTAGCGCTGCGTTCGTCCATTCTGTCAGCTCAATAGAACCACTCTCAACAGCCTTGCGAGCAACTTTCGAAAGGCCGCGCGCTTCAAGTCCGACAATATAAGCAACATCACAGCGATTTATGCATCCTCCCGCAGCCAGTATCTGAAAATCATGGGTGGCGGTATGCCCGGCAAAACCAAGGTTCTTCTTCCTCTGGCGGACTATTTCGTGCAAAATGGCTGTCGGAATACGATTTGTACCAAAACCACCAACCCCTAGATAATCACCATCGTTAACTAATTCGGATACAGCTTTTGCAACAGTAGTCACTTTGTTGACCATTTTCCTCGGCTTTTGATCACGGAAAAAGACTCTGGCCTTATCGGCGTCTGGATCGGTAAAAATTTTGCCTGTTCCCGCAGGCTTGTAAGTAACGCTGCGTTCTTTTAACAGGTGGCAATAATGCTGCATATAAATCACCCCAGAATTGTTAGCATCAGTTTTCATAAATACAATAAAGAGCTAGATTTAACCGCCTGTGGACGAGGCGTTTTAGCATGAAAAACGCTAAACATAAATTATGAACAGATTTAAATGCAAAGCCGTCATCCAACCTAGAGTTTTCAAGAGATTTAAAAAGAAGCACCACTTCTTTTCACATTTATGACCAGGTTAAAGATTCTAGGTTGGAATGACGGCATTTGCCTTTATCTACCGAAGTACATGTTCCACTCCATCATCTGTTCCTATGCCGTTGATTTGCGATNNGGTGTCGCGACTTCACAACCAAACTCTTCAATTACTCTGCGGGCCCTTTTAACGAATTCCATGTTGCTTTCTGCAAGTCTATTTTTCGAGTAATAGACGTTGTCCTCCATGCCAACCCGAGGATTACCGCCCAAAGCGATTGTTGCATATAAAATCTCCATGGCTCCCTTTCCTACACCAAACGCACTCCAGGTGCTATCTGGAGCCACCTCGTCCATAATCTCTTTCATAAAAACCAGGTTTTTCGTCGTGGCGGCGATACCATTAGCACACCCCATGCAGAATTGAAAGTGAACGGGAGCTTTGAGTACTCCTTTTTTCAAGAAATATTGAGCATTGTAGATCATGCCCGGATCAAAAACTTCGACTTCAGGTTTCACTCCCAATTCTTGCATCAGCAAGCCAGCCTTTTCTAAGAACTGCGGAGTATTGAGAAACACAGAATTGTGCATCCAGTTCATAGTCCCGCAGTCATAGGAGGCAAGCTCTGGACGCAACTCTTTTATGTGGAGGAGCCTTTCATCATCGGTCGCTTTAAGGTCGCCTGAAGTGGTGAGGTTTAAAATGATATCGCAATCCTTATATTCACGGATTAGCGCTACCGTCTCGCGGAACTTGTTAATATCCATAGTTCCATTGCCCTCATCATCGCGCATATGCAAGTGTGCTACGGCTGCGCCAAGCTTCCAGCACTCGTAAACCTCTTTCGCAATTTCCTGAGGTGTGATCGGGATATTGGGATTGTCTTTCTTTTTGGGCCATGCACCAGTAGGAGCAACAGTGATGATTCGTTTATTGAAAAGCTTTGCCATTTCAAATATCCTCTCGCTCTAGATTAAGCATATGGAAAAATAGTGATAGCTGACAAAAGTCAGCTATCTAGGTGGAAGAATCCCCCCATAATCGTAAACCCTGTCGGGAACATCGTTTAACTCATCTTCGTCAATTTCCGCCACGCAGCGGGCCATACAGCCATCTCCCATATACCAGCGAAGGGGGAAACAGTAAAACCGGAAACGTTTATTGGTGACCTTGTCCAAGTCGCCACCTAAGTTCTCCACACCGGTAATACCGTGGCCGAGCATGTATTTGTGGCAAGGTTCCCAGGTGCCCCAGCATCCGATCGCTTCCAGCTCACCATATTTCTCGTCGTACGCTTCTTTGCCGAAAAGCTTGATATAGGTGAATTTATCGAAAATGGCATAGGCTTCCTCACCGAACATCTCGATATACTCTTCGGTAATCGGCTTGCCGGAAGCACCAAGCAGATTCATGCGCGTCATACCATTGTTGCCCATCGCGGTATGCAGAGGATGATCCAAAGCCTGCATATCCATCGCCACACACTTGACCTTGTGTTTAACGAACCATTTTGCTGCATCAATGCCGGTGCCGCAAGAGTAATGATAATATTCCTTGCTATCGTCGAATTTGCGGTGCATTCCTGTATTTAAGCATAAAACCATGCCTTCCAATTCTTCAGGCTTGATGTTCGCACGTTCACAGGCATCTTCAAGGTGCTCAGGCAGGATCAATCCCCAGCGGGGGACCCGGATCTCAAGGCAAACGGCGTCACCCGTGTACGCATCTATCGGCAGCTCGTGAGTATAGCGCGCTCTCCTTCCGTCAAACTCGATTTCCATCACATGGCGGGGCGCATCACAGTGCGTACCGACATGCATAGTGGTTGTGATCTGCTGGGTCAAAACACCTCCTTTGGCCATGGTATGCTGGTTGGTGATTATCGGTTTGTCAAAATAAGGCCAGCGCGGAGTTTCTGCGCTGAAGGGGTGAGTTAAATCTACCCATACTTTTTTACCCATTTTTTATCCTCCCTTTTAGCTGATATGTGTTTTCACAAAGATTACTCCCTTGCCTTCTTTTGCCTTAGAGCATAGTCAATGAGATACTCCTTTAAACCATTGGACAATGCCTCCTTCTGTTCAGATGTCCATTCTTGCCAACCTTTACCGGTTTTAAAACCCAAATCGCCTTGATCGAGCATTTTTCTTAAGCATTTGCTTGGTTCATGATTATCAGCAAGATATTTCAAAATATAGCTATGAATATCGTATGTGAGCGGGATGCCAACAAGGTCTGAATTTTCCATGGGCCCCAGAACCGGCCAGCGCAAGCCGGGTCCATATTTGCAGGCATCGTCGATCGTCTTTGGATCAGCGATTCCGTTTTCAACCATCCAGAATGCTTCGCGCCATAAAGCATGCTGCAAGCGATTGGCTATAAAACCGGGAACATCTCGCTTGCAATAAACCGGCTTTTTCCCACAAGTTGCTAGCAGCTCCATGGTCACATCAATAACCCATTCGTCTGTGTCATCGCTTCTCACAACTTCAACTAAAGGAATAAGGTGTGCGGGATTCCAGAAATGCGTTCCCACGCACCGGCCACGGAGGCGGCATTTGTAGAAAATCTCGGTGGGACGCATAACGGAAGTATTTGTGGCCAGGATACAATCATCACGGCAAAAGTTTTCTATATTGACAAATAAATCCTGCTTCATCTCCATTTTTTCGGGATAACACTCAACAATGAAGTCGGCGTCCCTGTAGGCAACGGCATCTTCGGTTTCAAACCGGATGCGACCGATTATCGCCAGTTTCTCTTCTCTGGTTAACACTCCCCTGGCAACCAGCATGTCTAAATTCTGTTCGATCGGTTCCCATCGATCAGGCTTGAGTTGTCGTGTTTTTAAAATGACCTCTAAGCCCGGATTCGAGGCAAACACCTGCGCAATGCTATTCCCCATCAGGCCAGCACCGACAACTACTACTTTTTTAATCATAGAACCATTCTCCTAAATGCAATTTGCATCAATTTATCGCAATATTAACAGGACCAGTAGCCGCCCGTTGCATCATAATTGCCGCCAGTTAAAAAATCGGAGGCTGGAGAGGCAAGAAAAATGGCAAGACCAACGAAATCTTTTGGTTCGCCCAGCCTGCCAATGGGCAATCTTTTCAGGAAATTTTTATATACTTCACTTTCCGGATCAAACATCCATTCGGTTAAATCGGAACGAAACACGGTCGGGTTGATGGAATTAACATTGATTTTATATTTTGCTGTCAGGTCACAGGCCAATGACTGGACCATTAAATCGACACCGCCTTTGGAAGTACAATATCCTGTATATCCAGCCATGCCCCTTTTAGAACGGGCACTTGAAGTAATGACCATCTTCCCGCCCCCCCCTTGTTTGATCATCTGCTCGGCAACGATTTTTGCTAGCAGGTAGATGCTTTTACAATTTGCATCCATGATCTTTTGCCATTCCTCTACACTCTGCTCCAGCACACTCTTCGGGGCGTTGAATCCATGGAATGCTCCTAAAATATCCACGCGGCCATATTTCTCAACCGTAAAATTAACAAGAGCACGAACATCGTTTTCATTAGCCGGATCAGCGGTAAAACTAACGCATTCGCCTCCCCGTTCCCGAATCTCATCAACGACTCTGTTAAGCTTTTCGCTATTTCTTGCTGAGGCTACAATTTTGGCACCGGCAAAAGCATATCCCATCGCCACTGCGCTGCCGAGGGCACCGCTGGCACCCGTTATGATTGCTACCTTGTTATCAATCCGAAACATGTTCGCAACAAATTCCTTACTGACGTCTATCATACGAACACCCCTTTTTATAATTTTTGAAGTTGTCCGGACACTTTTTCTTAAGGCTATGCTCCCCTTTGTTTAAGCCTTTAAATTGCATCATGAAGTTTTCAGGAGTGAAAATGGCTTCTTTCGCATCACAAACTGGCGGCCAACTGACCATGTGCTGGCTTTTAGAGAAGCATAATATTTGGTCTTTTCCCGCATTTATAACAATGTGGCTTTAATTATAAATGATGACGTTACGTCACAGTCAACAAAATTTTTGAGGTTCTTTTCCTCGATTATCGATGATAAATTTCATTGTAGACCATAACATTGCGTCATGCTTTACCATACAGATATTACCACCAAACATCTACGACAAAGCATAGAAGCTAAGAGAACTTAAAGACTATATTGTCGATTTATTAATATACTTTTAATTTCTTCTAGGCTAAATCCTAATTCTTTAAATAAAAGTATTTTTTTAGTATCTATAAATCCTAGTCCGTATACAAGCGATAACGGACTCGCTAACCAAACTTGGCGTTAAAAGGCCAATTTGATCATAATAGCGGAGAGCACAAACAGTAACCCCTGATTTTTGCGCAGCTTCCTTGATTTTATAATATCGCACAAAAATCA
>LSQX01103158.1_pt1 | contig 12931 bp, 13 predicted proteins | sample 654561 | NCBI WGS metagenome assembly LSQX01 (sample SAMN04489861, study PRJNA283612) | anaerobic digester metagenome | isolation source: 4 biogas reactors fed with cattle manure at either 37C or 55C with and... | place: Denmark: Kongens Lyngby | collected 2014 | reverse complement strand
CGCATCCTGACCACCGCGATCAGCGCGCCCGGTTGGGTGCACGAGCACCGCCGCGCGACTCAGGGTTATGCCCAGGCACGCAATTTGCCCTATGGCTGGGAGCCGAACTTCAGTGCGCTCAACATCGGTTTTCCCGAGGGCAATGTCCGGATCGCGTTCGACCAGGCCGGTCGGGTGGCGGACATCCAGGCCCAGTTCGGTCCGCGGCAGCCGGGTCCGGAGCACCCCGCCCCTCCGGGCCAGGGCCAGCCCCACCCGGGCCAGCCTCATCCGGGCCACCACGGAGGCTGACCGGGCGCGAGGCTCAGGCGTTGAGGACTGCGGCGTACTTCAATCCGGCCTCGAAGCGCGACGACGCCCCCAGCACGTCGCGAATGATCGCCACCTCGCTGCGCACGGAACGCGTCGAGACCTTGAGTTCACGGCTGACCATGTCGTCTGTCATGCCCTGGGCGAGTAGCTCCAGGATGCGCTGTTGACGGACCGTGAACCGGTTGAGCGTGACCGGCCCATCACTGGTGAGCGGCGCTGCTGCATGCCAGATGTCCTCGAAATATCCCACCATCGCGCGGATGAGTTCGGTATTGCGGACCCGGACCGCCTCGGGATCCGAACGGCCGTCGCAGGAGGTCACGTCGACCAGCGCCACCGAGCGGTTGACGATCAGGCAGCGGTGCAGCGCGCGGGGGGAGACGCGCACGAGAGCTCCCTGATCGCTGAGCGCGTCCACCTGGTCACGGGCCACCCCGGAGGTGGCCGCCGGCGGGACCAGAACGCGCATCACGGAGGCCGAACACACGGGCTGCGGCGTCCGCGGCCCCAACCGGTTGATGATGGTCAACCGCTCGGTCGCCGGCATGGATTCGAGTTGGGCCGTGGCCCGACGGATGGCCGGCATGCCGGCCAGGAATCGCACGTCAACCCCAGCCCTGGTGAGACAGACTTCCCGCAGACGTCGCACGAACGGATCACTTGCGGTTTCGTCGTTGACCACGTGGGCTGACACGGATGCTCCTGCTGACCTCGGGCACCCTCAACAGGATGCGCTGACAGACAAGCTAGCCTGAAAATCCGCTGAGTCACCATTCAGAAACTGGGAAAGTTCCGTGGCCATGAGAAATCCCCCCTCCTGCGGGCTCTTTCGCAGGCACGGCACAATGGGAAAATGATCGGTCGCCTGCACCATGTTGTGTTACCCAGCCGGGACCCCCGGCAGACCGCTCAGTTCTGGGCCCGGATTCTCGATCTGCCCATCATCTCGGACGACCCGGAGTTCGTCGTGGTCGCCGCCAACGAAGCGGCGCCCGGCCTCGCCTTTCGTCCCCTCACTCCGCCCGAGCTCGCCGAGCGACCCGATCGACCGGGCCGCGACGACGGCCGCCAGGACGCGCCGGTCCTCCAGCTCCTGGTCAACGATCTCGACACCGCGGTGGACGAGGTCTGGCGGGCCGGCTGTCACCCGGTCGAGGGCCGCGAGGATCTGTTCGCCGATCCCGACGGCAACCGCTTCCAGTTGGTCCCCCGGGTGGCCCCTCCCCCGCCCGAGCCCACGGTCTGGCGGCGGTTCGTCGCGATCGGGGACTCCGTCACCGAGGGGTGGGTCGACTCCGACGGGGAGGGCCAGTGGATCGGCTGGGCGGACCGACTGGCCGCCCACATCGCGACGCACCAGGCAGCCCCGCTGGCGTACGCGAATCTGGCGATCTCCGGCTATCGCCTCCACGACATCCGGACCCAACAGTTCGACACGGCGCTGGCCATGGAGCCGGACTTGCTCAGCATCGTCGGCGGCGTCAACGACGTCATCTCGCTGCGGCCCGATTTCGCACAGATGGAAGCCGACATCGACATCATGTTCGCCCGCGCCCGCGCGCGCGGGATCACCGTGATCTCCTTCACCAACCCCGACATCTCGCGCGCGAACCCCGTGGCGACCGTCGTCCGCGACCGGCTGCTCACCCTCAACGGGATCGTCCGGCGACTGGCCCGGGAGCATGGCGTGCTGTTCGTCGATTTCGAGCACGTCCCGATGGCCTCCGACCCCCGGTTGTGGGCCGAGGACCGTCTGCACATCAACACGATCGGCCACGTGCGCGTCGCGGCCGGGATGGCGTGGCTGCTCTCCCTGCCCGGATTCGACCGGAGCTGGGCCATCGACCTCGACGAACAACCGGGTGAACTCACCGACGGGGTCACCGATCAGGTCCGTGCGGGTGCCAAATCGCATCTCGACTGGGCCCGCCGGCACTTCGGCCCGTGGGTGGTCGCTGGGTTGCGCGGAAAGGAATACAGCCAGGGCAAGGAGTGCAAACGCCCCACCCTGGCTGCGGTCCACGTCCGCAAGGAATAGCCGTCAGTCGCCGACGGCCTCCCGCCCACGCCGGACGATCTTCGGGTCCGGGGTGCCGATGATCTCGTGGTTCTTGTCCGGATAGTCGAACTGAGTGAGGAAGGCACGCATCGCCTCGATGCGGCCGCGCTTCTTGTCGTTGGACTTGATCGTCGTCCAGGGTGCCCAGTCGGAGTCGGTGCGGAGGAACATCTGCTCCTTGGCGTCGGTGTACGCCTCCCAGCGGTCCAGTGACTCCAGGTCCATCGGCGACAGTTTCCACCGGCGCACCGGGTCGATCTGGCGGATCGCGAACCGGGTGCGCTGCTCGTGCTGGGTGACGGAGAACCAGAACTTGGTGAGGTGAATGCCCGAGTCGACGATCATGTGCTCGAACTTCGGCGCCTGCTCCATGAACGTCTCGTATTCGTCATCGGTGCAGAACCCCATGACGCGCTCGACGCCGGCACGGTTGTACCACGACCGGTCGAACAGCACGAGCTCCCCGAAAGTGGGGAAATGGTTGATGTAGCGCTGGAAATACCACTGCCCGCGCTCGCGGTCGTTGGGCTTGTTGAGGGCCACCACGCGCGCACCCCGCGGGTTGAGATGCTCGGTGAACCGCTTGATCGTGCCACCCTTGCCGGCGGCGTCCCGCCCCTCGAAGACGATGATGTGGCGCAGATCGTTGTCCTCCGACCAGTACTGCACCTTCAGGAGCTCGATCTGCAACAGATACTTGATCTCGTCATATTCTTCGCGGGTCATCCGGTGGTCATAGGGATAGTCCTCTTCCCATGTCTCCACGGCATTGCCGCCCGGATCGATCAGTTCGGGGTCCTCATCCTTGCCGCCCTGCACCGTATAACCCTCGGACCGCAGTCGATCGATGTATTCCCGGAGGTTCATCTGCATGTCCGCACATTAGCGGGGGCAGGTGAACGGCAGGAGACGTTTGCGCGGAGATCCCAGCATGGGGTCGCGCCCCGGCGGATCGCCGCGACCGCTCAGTCGGGATGCGCGACGTAGTCGGTGATGATGGTGCAGGGGAAGGTGTCGTCCTTGCAGTGCGGACACGGGTCGCCGACCTTCTTGCTGGCCGGCACGTGCTGCTTCAGGATGTCTTCACCGACCTCCGCGAGCCGCGCATATTCCGCGCCTTCGTCATACTGTTCCTCAATCCTCTTGCGCAGCGCAGCGATGACTTCTTCATAAGTAACGGCATTGCCGAAGATGCCCATGAAAAGAGGATATCCGGGCATGGCACAGTCGTCCTCGTGAACAACGAATTGGAGGATTTGGCGATCCGGGTGGCGAGCGCGGCCGCGGACCTGGCCCTGCGGTGGCGCGCCGAGGGCGTCGCGGTGAGCGCTCTCAAATCCAGCCCCACGGATGTGGTGACGGAAGCGGACCGGGCCACGGAGGCGTACCTGCGCGAAGAGCTGATCAACGCCCGACCGCACGACGGATTGCTCGGCGAGGAGGACGACGGCGTCGCCTCCCGATCGGGGCTCACCTGGGTGATCGATCCGATCGACGGCACCGTCAACTACCTCTATGGCATTCCCGCGTGGGCCGTCTCGGTCGCCGTCGTCGAGGGGGATCCCGATCCGGCCACGTGGCGCGCCCTTGCGGGCTGCGTGGTGAATCCGATGGCCGGGGAGGTGTACGCCGCGTCCGCGGGCGGCGCCGCCACTCTCAATGGTCGCCCCCTGCGGGTGAGTCCGCGGACCGAGCTGGGTCAGGCGTTGGTGGCGACGGGATTCGGGTACGCCGCAGCGCGCCGCCAGCACCAGGCCGAAGTATTGCTGCCGATGATCACCCGGGTCCGCGACATTCGCCGGATGGGCGCCGCCAGTCTCGATCTCTGCGGCGTGGCCGCGGGCCGACTCGACGGCTATTGGGAGCGCGGACTCCAGCCCTGGGACCACGCCGCCGGTGGCCTCATCGCCCGTACGGCCGGCGCGGTGGTCGGCGGGCTGACCGAGGACAGCCCGGTGGACGACCGGTTCGCCCTTGCCGCCGCCCCGGGGATCGCCACTGCGCTGCGGCAGGCACTGGTCGAGGCCGGGGCCGCGGCACCAAGTTTCTGACCGAACGGTTTCGGCATCCACGGACAGGGGTATGCACCCAATGAGGAGGTACCGACCTTGCCCATCCCCCGAATCACCGGCCCCTGCCTGGTGGCCGACGGTGTGCTGTTGACCAATTCTTTGGACGTTGTCGCGCCCGCGCTTCTCGACGCACTGTCACCCATGCCCCCGTCACGTGCAGTGGCGGGGTACATCGGCTTCCAGGAATCCGGGCGATCCGTCGCTGCGCATCTCGACGCCACCGGGGTCACCCCGGAGTTCGCCCGAACCGAGTTGGAGCTCACGCTGGATCTCGTTCAGGCCGCACACTCGGGCCTGTCCGAGCGCACGCGGCGTCGGCTCGACTGGCCACTGGCAGCAGAAAAGCTCACTGCAGACCGCTGGCTGGTGGCGTACGCGAAGGATCGGTCGCGCTGGCTGCTGGACATGGCCGGTGGGCTGACGCCCGCGACCCTGCTGCGGTGCTGCCTGCTGGCCCGGCCCCGCTCGACTGTCGAGCTGTGGCTGGACGCCGAAGTCTATGAGCCGGGGCGGGTCCTCAGCGTGGAGCCGTCCCCTGCGCCGATGCGGGCGGAGGCCGCGCGCGCGATCCTGCTGCGCGGCCAGGGGGAACCCGTCGAGCGAGCGGCCGGCAGCCCTGACTGCGGCTGACCCGTGGGACCCGCCGCCGCCCGGTGGCTAGCCGTCCACTCCTGCCCCGGACCGTGGCGCAGAGTGCTGGTCGGAGTCGGTGGGCCGCTCGGCAACCTGTGCTGCGACGTCGCGCAATTTGATGTTGAGGTCGTTGCTCGCCCTCCGCAGGGTTGCGAAGGCAGCGTCCTCGTCAATGCCGTGCCGTTCCATCAGGATGCCCTTCGCCTGCCCGATGACATCGCGCGTCGACAACGCTTCCTTCAACCGCTTGGCGTCCAGGCGGGCCTCGGTGAGCTGGACACTCAGCCCCGCGATCGCCGCCAGGACCAGGGCTTCCTCCTGTTCCGCGGGCTGGAAGTCGGGGACGCTGCGCGAATAGAGGTTCAGCGCACCGGGCAGGCCGGAGGCGGGATTCAGATGATCAGGCCGGGGCGAGAGTCCGACCGCGAGAATTGAGCGCACTCCCAGGTCGGCCGCGGCCGGTCCGAACACCGGCCAGGAAGTCGATTCAGCCAGGTCCCCAGAGCCGGAGCTCGGCGCACTCGTGGCGGCCACCTCGATGCAGGGCCCCTGCATCGCGGCGTACTGCCGCTCATCAACCGCCCGGACCCAATCGTGGGAAGCGACCATGGAATAGGGCTGCAGGTTGGGCCGGAAGAGCGTGAGACTGGCCCCGTCCGCGCTGTCGATGATCCGCGTCGCCAAGGCCACTACGCGCTCAAGCACTTCTTCGATCGACGGATCCCCGGCAATGATTTCCCCGATCAACTCACATAACGAGGGCTCCTGCCCACCCTGATCAAAGGAATCCTGAGGGCCCTTGGAATGGGTCACGCCTTACCTCCGCATAACGCCTCGACTGCAGAACAATCTTGCTAATAGAAGACTAGTAACCCGCCCTGGGGGTTATTCAAACAAAAGAACTTTTGGCAGGACGCAAATCGGGATAAAGCCCATAGAAAAACCGCGGGGTTGCGCTATGCGCTGTCGACAGGACCAGGTCGACCCCCGCGGTTCCGGTGGCTCGGGTGGATTCGCCACGACAACAGTCCTTCAGTGGCAGGGTGCCACGGGACGGTCGCCTCAGCGGCGAGCCACCTCACAAGTCCGTTGATCATTCATTGAGCGGACCACCTCCTTTCCTGCGTGGCTTCACCGTATGCCTGCCAGTGAGCCGGGGCAAGGGATTTATCGATGGATCCGCCACCCGCGAACGTCCGCCGCACGACTGCCGGATGACCCCACGGGCCGGGGCCTCGGACCATGGGCTGAGCACTGGAACGATCGGTTGCTCGGGGCTGAGGAAAACGTACCGTTGATGGTGCGCAGAAATGCGTCCCAGACGCCGCAGAGGCGTGACCTATCCGAACAGGGAGGAGATCGTGCGTTCGACGATCAGCCCCAAAGTTGACCCGGCCATTGGCATCGATCCGGGCAGCTCCGTCGAGGAGCTCGATCCGAAGATCCATCACAGCGAGAGCGAGAAACCTGCTGAGGAGGAGAAGCAACCGTTTCTCGGCCTCAAGCCAACCCAGGTGGTCGGCGGCGCGCTCGCGTCCTGCACGGCTGCAGTCCTGGGCGGCCAGCTTGGTGTGGCCGGAACCGTTGCCGGGGCGGCGCTGACGAGCCTCACGATCGCCATCGGTGGCGCGCTTTATACGCGCACTTTCGACAAGACCAAGGACGGCATCGACACAGCCGTTGCCAAGTTTCGGCTCGCCGGCACCCCGCCGGTGACCCCCGACGCCCCCTCCGAACCACTGGACGATCCTGACGCGACACGCGTCAACCCGATCGGTCACGTGTCCCCGGCCCCGACCCGCGTGGTCGCGGCGCAGGCGTACGCCACCCCGGCCGACGACCCGACCAGGATCGTGGCCGCGCAGGCAACCGCGAAGACGGAGGCTGAGCAGACCCTGCCCTGGTATCGCCGGTTCAGTCCGGTCACGGTTATCGCAGCGGCTGCCGCGTTCTTCCTGATCGCCGCGGTCGTGGTGACCGGGCTCGAGTCCTTCCGCGGTTCGTCCGTGTCAGGTGGCGAAGGCACCACGATCGGGCAGATCTCACGGGGTGACGTCACGACCTCGAAGACCCGTTCGGCACCCGTCGAGACGACCGAGCCGACCGACCAGGATCAGGAGTCCCAGGTCGAGCCGACGACGGAGCCGACCACGGAACCCACTACCGAGCCCACGACGGAACCGACCACGGAACCCACCACCGAGCCCACGACGGAACCGACCACGCAACCCACCACCGAGCCGACCGGCGCTGCGCCGACCACCGACGGGGGCACGACGGGCGGCACGACCGGTGCGGAGAGCCAGTCAGGCACCACCGATTCGGGCACCGGCGCGGAGACCGAATCCGGCTCCACCAGCTCCGGTCAGACCGAGGGCTGAGTCCGACCCCACGCCCGGGCCGAAGTCCGGCAGACGCGAGGCGTCCAAGCTCCGATCAGCGAGCTTGGACGCCTTGTGCGTACGCGGACAGAACCTCCCGCACGACCGCCCCGGGGTCCTCTGCCCCCATGACCGCTCGGACGAGGGCCACGCCCGCGACTCCGGTCTCGGCGAGGTCCCGCACGTCCGCCGGCTGCACGTCGCCGATGGCGACAACCGGTCGCCGGGAAATCTCCACCAGCGGCGGATAACCCTCGACCCCCAGCGGCTGGCGTCCCGAATCCTTGGTCGGTGTCGGCCGGAAGGGTCCCGCGCCGATGTAGTCGATCCACTGCGCCACCTCATTGGCCCCCTGCACCAGCTCGAGGGTTCCGGTGGTGAGGCCGATAATCGCATCGGCGCCGAGCATCGCTCGAGCCACGATGACGGGGAGGTCGTCCTGGCCGAGATGCACACCATGCACCAGTCCCGGCTCCCGGAGCTCCGCCGCCCACGCGATGTCGGCGTGATCGTCAACGACCACCTTGGTGATCGGATTCGCGGCGCGGACCGCTCGGGCCACCTCGATGGTGAAGTCGAGGAGGGCTCTCGTGGAAAGCGTCTTCTCCCGGACCTGGATCATTCCGGCACCGCCTGCGGCGGCCGCCGCCGCCGTCTCCACGACCTGCCGACCGTGGCCTGCCGTGATCACATAGCAACGCAGATCAAGTTCGGTTGTCATCTCCCCGCTCTCTCCTCCAAGGAATCAAGGTCAATGGTGGCCCGGAGACTGCGACGACCGCGCCGGTCTGACGCGCCAGGGATTCGGCGGCGCTCAGGCAGTGGACGAGCGGGATTTGCCGCCGCACCCGCTCAATCACCCCACGGAGAGAGTCCACACGCCGCACAGTAGCGAAGCGTCCCAAGACCGGCCCCGGGACGGCAGCCTCGGTTCTCCTCATCGCGCGAGGAGCGCACATTTGTGTTTCCGTGCCCGCACGAGGATCAGGATCTGCTGCACGACCTCATCCCACTTGTCGATCACATCCTGATAGGTGAGGCGCACCACCAAATAGCCCAGGCCCACAAGTTTCAGGTCGCGCGCGCGATCGTTTTGATAGTTCTCGGCGCTGGTGTGGTGCGCGATGCTGTCGATCTCCAGGACGAGTCGGTGACCGATCAGGAGATCGACCCTTCCGACGCCGTCGAGCTCCGCCTGCGGTGTCGTCTTGATGCCCAAGCGGGCGAGCCGGCACCTGGCCAAGGACTCCGTGCCCGACTCCGCTCGCTCATCGACCCTGCGCAGGAGATCCCGGCTGGATTTCGGTTCGTGCTCAAGCAGGGTGATGAGGTCCGCCATGGACAGCAGTCCCTTGTTGAGGATCGAATCCATGATGGCCACAGCTTCATCGGCGTCGACGCAGCACAGTGCAGACAGCAACGCCTGACCTATGGCGTCCACCGGTCGGCTCACTCTGCCAGCGTTCTTGTTCCGGTGTTGGCATTCCTTGATGCCCGGCGGCAGCTTCTTGCCGGAGTGCTGGCGGCTCCGACGCACATGAAGGGTTTGCGTCGTCGGGACCCAGACGTTCAGGCGGGCCAGGGCGGATAGGCATGTCAGAGCACCGTCGGCTCGAACAGCACGCGCGACGTCCCGGTCGGCTGTGGGCGTCGCATACCAGCCATGAGTCAGTCGTCCGAGTGATCCGCCCGCGAGCATGCGGCGAATCTCCTGGGGCTCGACGCCTGCGGCGATCAGTTGGGCTCGACGGACGATTCCGAGGTTCTCGGACAGCAGTTGATCGATCATGACTCACCAATGCGTGATCGACCCCGGAGTGGTTCACCATCGGGCTAGTCCTGTGGATGGTCACAAGTCGCATCCACAGGCCCTGCAGTGACAACTATTTCGATGGCCCCCTCAAATAGTGCAGTTTTTGACGATACCGACGACATCCCCTCGACGAGTGGGCTGCAGCGCCCCCACGAGAGGGCTGCGACGCCCCCACAAGAGGGCCGCTGCGCTCCCACGAGAAGGGCTGCGGTTGCCACCAACGCGCGCAGCTAGCTCGAATCCGCGCGATAGGCCCCGGGCGGCCGCCCGATAACTCGGCGGAACTCACGCGTCAGGTGCGCTTGGTCGGCAAAACCCAGCTCCACGGCAAGCTCCGCGAGGTTGGGCGCATCACCTCGGTCGAGCCGTTCGGCCACCCGTTGCATCCGTCGCCGCCGAATGACCCACAGTGGAGAGACACCCACGAGCCGGGAGAACAATCGCTGCAAAGTCCGGGGCGTGACATGCACTGCGTCCGCCAGGTCCTCGACCCGCGAAAAGTCGCCCCGATCGACCAAGTCGCAAGCCTGACGGACCAATACACGGCTGGAGTCGTTCATAACGCTGAGATCACAGACTGGGCCGAGGTGACGAGAAAGAAGCTTGCGGCGTATGCTTTCATCAAGCTCAGTGACAAGGACGTCCCTGAGCCTTTTTATTTCTTCCCCCACGACCTCTTCCGCGGGCACCACGCGCCCCGTCAGCGTCGAGGCATCCACTCCGAACGCGGTCGCGAAGGCAGCGGGCTGGAACGCCACGCCGGTCACTCGCCCTTCACTCGGCAGGGTCACCTCGAACACTTCGGGCACCACCCCGTGCACAAGGGCGACCGGCGTTGGAAATCCGTGCATCGGCCCGGAGCCCGTTTCGAACGTCAGGTGGATAACCGGGTCCGACAGCACCCGCTGCTGAATCGGCTTCTCGAGCGGCCCCCAGCGCACCCACCACATGTGCAGCACCAACGCGGACAGCGGACCCTTTGCCATCTCCCGCCCGTGCTCGAACAGACCACGATTCCGCCCGGGCTCCAGCACCCGTCCTGCGCGGCGAATCTGTCGCAGATGTTCAAGTCCCACGCTCGGCACACTAGGCAGGCTGGCGCCATGACGAACTATCGCCCCGAAGGATTCAGCACCCTGACCCCCATGATCGCCGTGCCGGATGCGGCAGCCGCGATCACCTTCTATGAGGCCGTGTTCGGCGCCCGCGTGACCACCCGCATGGATGGCCCGGACGGTTCGGTCTGGCACTGCGAGCTCCAGCTCGAGTCGGGCCGACTGCAGCTGATGGACGCCAACCCTGCCTTCCACATCGTCGCGCTGGACCCGGCGAACGACGACGTACCCTTCTCCCTCGCCCTCTACGTCCCCGACTGCGATGCGACCACGGCGAAGGCCGTCGAACTCGGCGCGACCATCCGCGAACAGCCGGACGACTTTGACGTCACCGGTGACCGGTTCTCCTCGATCCGTGACCCGTTCGGCATCCGCTGGTCGATCATGACGCGCGCTGCCGAGCGCACCGACGCGGAGATCCAGGCGGGCCTTGACGCCTGGGCAGCATCGATGGGCTCCTGACGCCAAGCGACCGACCACCCTCAGCTACGCTCGCTGCCCATGTCCCACCATTCCCGTCCCCCGGTCGCCCTCACCATCGCGGGCAGCGATCCCTCCGGTGGCGCCGGCATCCAGGCTGACCTCAAGACGTTCACCGCTCTCGGCGCGTTCGGGACCACGGTCATCACGGCGCTGACGGCGCAGAGCACTCGCGGAGTGACCGGCGTCCATCCGATCCCTGTTGACTTCGTCCATCAGCAGCTCGAGACGCTGACCGACGACGTGCGCATCGACGCGGTGAAGATCGGGATGCTCGCATCGGCCGAGCTGGTCCGCGCCATCGGGGAATGGCTGGCGAAGCCACCGCTGAACCAGGTGCCGATCGTCCTCGACCCGGTCATGGTGGCCACGGCCGGCTCGTCCCTGCTCGAGTCCGACGCGGTCGCCGCGCTCCGGGAGATCCTCCCGCTGGCGTCGCTGATCACGCCGAACCTGCCCGAGGCCGGCGTACTCCTCAACACCCCACCCGCCACCTCCCTCCCCGAGATGCATCAGCAGGCGGACGCGTTGCGGGAGTTGGGGACGCGCGTACTGCTCAAGGGGGGCCACCTGGACGGGCCCGAGGCGGTGGATCTGTTGGCGGATGAGGAGGGGGTACGCGAGGTCTCCGCCCCGCGCGTCCGCACGCAGAACACGCATGGCACGGGGTGCACGCTGTCGTCGGCGATCGCGGCGTTGCGTCCGCAGCGGGCGGGGTGGTTCGAGGCGGTACGCGACGCCAAGGCCTGGCTCACCGAGGCGCTGGGGCACGCCGATGCCCTGGAGATCGGGCACGGCAGCGGGCCGGTGGACCATATGCACGCGATGAAGCCACCCGCCCCTTGTGTCGACTAATCACCCCTGGTGATATCCATATCCCATGACTCCGTCCGCCGACGATCAACACCAGCGGGACCGCGACGAGGCCCCGGGCGAACGCCTGGACCGGCAGTTCAATGAGCTGCTCCAGGAGTTGCGCGTCACCCAGACGGGCATTCAGTTGCTGGGTGGCTTTCTGTTGATCCTGCCGTTCCAGCCGCGGTTCATGGAGCTGAGCCCCGGGCTGCGGCTCGTCTATCTGATCGCGGTGTCAGCCGCCACCTTGTCGACGTTCTTCGTTGTCGCGCCCGTGGTCGCGCACCGGACGCTGTTCCAGAGCCACCGCAAGGATGTGATCGTGGCACTGGGCCACCTGTCCGCCCGCATCGGGCTGGGGCTGCTGGGTGTCACCGTGATCACCGTCACCGCGCTGATCTTCGGCATCGTCGTCCATGCGACCGCGGCGCTCATCGCCGGCATCGTGGCCGCCGTGATCTGTCTGGGTCTGTGGCTGGCCTGGCCACTGACGCTGGCGGCGACGCACCCGGGTGGGACGAAATATGCCCCCAGTCCCCCACTCCGACAGCACCGCCTATGGCGACCGCGACGATCGCGGCTGAGGACACCGATCAGTCAGCGCTGACGCTGGGATCCGGTCGATCGCCGAGCTCATCCTCCTGCTCGTCCTCGACCCGCTTCTTGATCCGCCCCATGCCGGGCAGGGAGCCGAGCATCTCATAGAGCTCGCGTGACACGAGCAACAGCTCTCGCACGTCAGGGCCGACGCTGTCGAGGGTCTTCAGCAAGGGCAGGATGTCGTCCCGCATCGAGTCGGTGATCTCCGGCAGCATGTCGATGACATGCACCAGCGCCTTGACCTCATCGGGATCCGTTGTCTCCGCCAAGGTGTTGAGCGTCGGCTGCAGTCGCTCGAGCGGGGGCGCGATGTCGTCGGTGATCTTCGCCCCACGTTTGACGGTGTCCTCGGCAGCGCCGACGACGGCGTCCACCCGATCGACCGTCCCAGCGACACTGGTCACAGTCGCCTCGGCACGATCGATCGTCTGCTCAACGCGGCTGACGGCGCCCTCGGCGCGGTCGACGACCTGATGCACCCGCTCGACGAGGTCCTCGGCGGCCTCCAGCAACGCGGCTGCCCGGGGCACCAGGCCGACGAGCGTTTCGCCGGTCGAGCCGACCCAATCAACAGCGGTCACGAGATCGGACGGTCCTGGGATTCGCATGGG
>LSQX01080293.1_pt2 | contig 12931 bp, 9 predicted proteins | sample 654561 | NCBI WGS metagenome assembly LSQX01 (sample SAMN04489861, study PRJNA283612) | anaerobic digester metagenome | isolation source: 4 biogas reactors fed with cattle manure at either 37C or 55C with and... | place: Denmark: Kongens Lyngby | collected 2014 | reverse complement strand
CGGGCCAGGGCCTCCTCCTTCTTCGCGGCGAGCACGGCCGCCAGCCGCTGGTGGAAGGCGGCCTCGGACTCGCCGGGCTGTGATTCGAGGTCATGCTCGCGCACCCGCAGGAGTTGCAGGGTGTGCGAGCGGTAGAGGTGGTCCGAGAGCCGTTTTTCCTCGTCACTGAAATCGCGACGCACGGTCAACTCCGCCGGCAGTTCGGCAAACACCGCGCCCGCGGGCGGCTCGGCCGGCAGGTCAACGACCGCGAAACCGGTGACCTCGGCCCGGGTCCAGTCGGCGCCGGCCGGGTCGAGCGGCAGGGGCAGGCGCAGGCAGACCTCCGTGGTCTCATCGATACCGCGCCGCTGATCCACGGTGCGCACCGAGGCCAGCCCCACCAGGCCGGGCTGGTAGCGGATCGCCTCACCGGGCAGGGGCGGCGGCACGAACCGCTGCAGGAGGGTATCGGCCAGGTGCGGCCGGACCGTGCTGTACGGCGGCTCGTCGGGGCCTGCCGGCGAAGATGCCGGTACTGCAGCGATTCCCGCCGGTGCGGCCGGGCCGCGCTCCAGCCGGCCGACCTCCTCCAGGCTGATCGGACCCTTCAGGTAGGAGAGCACCCAGCGGGTGGTGAACAGGGTCGGCTCGTCGCGGTGGGCCGAGCTGAGCAGGAAGGTCCGCTCGCGCAGACCGGCGATCATCCGCCGCAATTCCTGTTCGTCGAACCGCTTGGAGCTGCCGGCGATGCCGGTGATGACCCGGTCCTGGTCCTGGCGGGTCTGCAGCCGGCCGACAAACCAGGTGCCGATGTTGGCCAGCCCCTTGTAGTCCAGGTCCACCGGGTTCTGGGTGGAGAGGACCACGCCGAGGCCGAAGGCGCGGGCCTGCTTGAGCAACAGCAGCATGGGTTTCTTGGACGGCGGGTTGGCGCTGGGCGGGAAGAAACCGAAGATCTCGTCCATGTAGAGCAGGCAGCGCAGGCCGCTGCTGCCCTCCTGGCGGCGCATCCAGCCGAGCAGCCGGCCGAGCAGCAGGGTGACGAAGAACATGCGCTCGCTGTCGGCGAGGTGGGCGATGGTGAAGATGGCGATGCGCGGCTTGCCCGCAGGGGTGTAGAGCAGCTCCTCGATGGCCAGCGGCTCGCCCTGCACCCAGCCGCTGAAGGCCGGGCTGGCGATCAGGGTGTTCAGCTGCATGGCCAGTTCCATCCGTTTGGCCGGCGGGTAGAACGAGTCCACCGGAAACACGCCCACCTGCTTGAACGGCGGCTGCGCCACCCGGGTGATGAGGGTCTCCAGGGAAAGCGACTGGCCCTGTTGCCAGGCGTCGTAGAGGATGGTGGAGAGGAGCACGTATTCCCGGCTCTTCAGCGGGTCGGCGTCGATGCCGAGCAGGCCGAGCAGCGAGGCCACGGTGGAGCCGATCATGTCGGCCAGGGTCTCGGTGTCGGCCAGCACCTCGGCGGGCGGCGCTTCGAGGCTGGCAAAGATGGACACCGGCCGCACGGCCGCGCTGCCCGGGGTGTACACGGCGAACTCGGCGCTCTCGCGCATCCGCCGGATGCGCTCGCCGTCCTGGTCCCAGTCGGCCAGCCCCTGACGCCACTGGTCGGCGGTGCGGGCGGCCAGTTCGTCCACGCTCAGCCCCTTCTGCTCGGCCGCGGCCGGATCGATCCAGGGACGGAAATCGTCGGCGGCCAGGTCCGGAAAGGTAAGCAGCAGGTTGCCCATGTCGCCCTTGGGGTCGATGACGATGGCCGGCAGCCGGTCGATGGCCGCCTCTTCGAGGAGCGCGATGCCCAGACCGGTCTTGCCGCTGCCGGTCATGCCGATGATGGCCGCGTGCGTGGTCAGCTGCTTGCTCTTGAGCAGGAGCGGCTGGCGGGTGGCCTCGCCGGTCTCCGGGTCGACTTCCCGGCCCAGGTAGAAGAGATCGAGTTGTTCGTAGTTGACCGCGTCCGCCATGGTGTTCCTCCCGCTGCGCTATTTGATTGAACCTGCCGGCCCTTTCTGCTTCAATAAAAAGACTTCCACCTCAACCAGTTACGAGGTACGCCGATGTCCGACGCCGTCACCCGGTTCTACCTGGACCAGTTACCAGAGGCCCAGCTGAAAAACAACACCCTTCACGCCCCCTGCCCCTTCTGCGGCGGACGGGACGGGCGGGAGGCGAACCTGGTGGTCTTTCTCCAGCCGGACAGCTTTTTCCACGGCTACTTCCGCTGTGCCGAAGGTTGTGCGGCGAGCGGTTTTCCGCTCCACTTCGCCCGGTTGCGCGGCACGAGGCTCGCCCAGGTGCCCGGCTACGACCCGGACCGGGAATACTTCGGCCGCGAGGTCGATTACCCGGTGCGCAACCTGAACAACGAACTCGCCGGCTTTAGCGACAAGCTCACCGCGGAGAGCGCAGCCCGCCTGCACGGGGCCGCCATCACCGCCCGAACCCTGGCCGAATTGCGCATCGGCCACAACGGCCGCTACCTCGTCTACCCGTATGTGCAGCCGGACGGCAACTGTTACGCGGCCCGCTGCGTGCACCCGGAGCGACCCGAGGATTTTTTCTGGTACGGCGACGAGCGGTTCTTCGCTCCCGAATACCGGGTGTTCAACGCGCCGGAAATCGACCGGTGCGAAAACGGCACCCTGTTCGTGGTCGAGGGCGAGGAAAACCTGCTCTGCCTCAAACAGCTCGGCCTGCCGGGCATCGCCGTGCCCGCGGCCGCGGACCTGGAGCACCTGGACCCGCGCCGGTTCGAGTGGATCCAAACGCTCTTCCTGTGGGTCGGCCACAACGCCGAATCCGCCGCCCTGGCGCGGGTCTTCGCCACCCGCGCCGGCTTCAAGGTGCGCATCGTCCGCTGGCCGGAGAACGCGCCGAAGAGCGCCAGCCTGCACAGCCTGGCCACGGAGCAGCCGGAGGCGTTCCAGCAGAGGGTGTTCGCCCTGATCCGCGAGGCGCGCGCCTTTTCACCCTTTCCCTCACCGGCGGGCGAATTCCACACCTTCACCGAGCGGCTGGCGCAGGAGGCCGGTGCGGGCTGGGCCGGCCTGACCACCGGCTTTGCCCGGCTCGACCGGGCGCTCGGCGGCCTGCACGGGCTGAACATCCTCGGCGGCACGCCCAAGGCGGGCAAGTCGACCTTCGCCATCCAGGCTGCCGCCGACATGGCCGGCCGCCGCCTGCCGGTGATCTACTACGACTTTGAAAACGGCCGCCAGAAGATCTACCTGCGCATCCTCAGCCGGCTGTCCCGGCTGCCGGTGGAACAGATCCGCGCCGGCAACCTGGCGGGCGAGGAGGCCACCCGGCTGACGCAGGGGCTGCACACGCTCGAGACCCTGCTCCCCTGGCTGCGGGTGGTCAATGACCGCAAACTCTCGCCCGAGACCATGCGCCGCCACATCGACTTCCTCCGCCACGAGACCCGCTCGGACTACGCGGTGGTGGTCATCGACAGCCTGCACAAGCTGCCGTTCAAGGATATCAGCCAGAAACGCAGCGGCATCGACGGCTGGCTGCGCCAGCTGGAGGCGATCCGCGACGAACTGGCGGTGAGCTTCCTGGTCATCTCGGAGCTGGAGCGCGGCCCGGACGGCCAGTTCGACCGCCAGCCGCAGCTCGGCTCGTTCAAGGGCTCGGGCGACATCGGCTATTCCGCGGACAACGCCCTGGTGCTCTTGCCGCAGTGGGACCCCTTTGGCGACGACCCGCCCGGGGAGCGGGCCAACGACCTGTGGGTGGTGGCCAGCCGCGAGCACAGTCCCGGTTTGGTGGGCGCCTACCGGGTCGACTACCCGTTCTGGGGCTTCAGCGAGGAGTGATCAGTTCTCGGCCAGCTCGTGCTGCCAGGCCGCCAGCCGCGCCAGGGCGAGTTCGGCGCGCAGCCGAACGAGTTGCGGTGCACCGAGCCTTAGCGGAGGAACACCGCCCGCTCGAGCCCGGGGATGGTGCGCAGCACCCGCTGCTGTTCCGGGTAGGTGAGCTTGGTCTGGAACCCGACCAGGTTGTAGCTGGTGCGCTCCCGGTTCTCGGCGCGCAGCTGCACCACCGCATAGGGCAGCTCGCCCGTGTCCGGCCGGGCCAGGCCCACCGGCTTCATCGGCCCGAAACGCAGGGTTTCCGCACCGCGGGCGCACATCACCTCGATGGGCAGGCAGCCCTCGAAGTAGTGCGCCTTCTCGAAATCGTGCAGGGGCACGGTACCGGCCGAGCCGAGCAGGGTGATGAACCGCTCGTACTGGTCCCGGTCCATGGGGCAGTTGAGGTAGTCGCCCGGGCCCTCGTCATCCCAGCGGGACTTGCGGTAGATGATGCCCAGGTCCAGGCTGTCCGCCTCGACGATGGGCGCGATGGCGTCGTAGAAGCTGAGCCCGCCGCCGGTGAGCTGCTGCAGTTCGGCGGCAAGGGGCCCGGCGAGCAGCGGTCCGGCGGCGAGGATCACCGGCCCGCCCGTCTGCGGCAGCGCGGTCACCTCCCGGCGGTGCACGGTGATCAGCGGCCGGGCGGCGATGGCGTCCTCGAGAAAGGCGGCGAAGCGCTGCCGGTCCACCGCCAGGGCCGTGCCCGCGGGCAGGCTGGTGGCGTCCGCGGCCCGCAGCACGAGCGAACCCAGGCGGCGCATCTCCTCCTTGAGCAGCCCCGCGGCCGAGTCCACCGCGTTTGAGCGCAGCGAGTTGGAGCAGACCAGCTCGCCCAACAGGTCGGTCTCGTGCGCCGGACTCCGCCGCTGCGGCCGCATCTCGAAGAGGTCCACGGCCACGCCCAGCTCCGCCGCCTGCCAGGCCGCCTCGCAGCCGGCCAGGCCGCCGCCGATCACCAGTAATTGGGTATTCAGAAAATGGCTCATGCTGGCATCCTCAACGCGCTTCGAGCAGACGCTCGCCCAGACCGTAGAAGTCGAAAATTTCCCGCACCCGCTCCGGCTCCGGACGTGCGGAGAAGTAGTTGCGGTCACAGCTGGTGGTGCCGTTGGCGCGCTGCAGATCCACCATACCCTCGGCCTGCTTGATCCAGGCACCCAGCGAATCCAGCACCGGCACCCCGTCCACCTGGTTGATCCCGTGGGTCGCCAGCAGTACGTTCAACGGCGCTTCACCGGGGATGATCACTTCCGCACCGTCGGTAATCAGCGCCCGGGCCGAGGCCTGGAACTGTTCGATCAGCCGGCTCGGATCCTCGAAGGCTTCCAGCACATCGGTAAAGCGGAAACCGACATGGCGCACACTGGTCAGCCGCTGTTCCAGTCCATGGCGGATGGCATTGTCAGTCACCAGTTCGGCCAGCTCATCGATAAACAGCAGCACCCCGAATTTGCGTCCCAGCATGCAGGCGGTCAGCATCGCCGACTCGCCATAACCGACCACCGGAATGCGCAGCAGACTGCGAATTTCCCGCAGCGCCGGCTCCGGCAGCGTGCTGATGGCATAGGCGTCATAGCCCTGGGCCTCCGCATTGATCCCATTGGCCATGAATTGCAGGCCGTGCAGGTACTGCAACGCGGCGTACTTGATGTCATTACCGGGGTAATTGCTGCGGTAGGTGCCCGGCTGCATGCCGTGCATGTCAATCACCGTATCCGGGCGGGCGACCTTTTTGAAATGTGCACGCAGCGCCGCATCATAGGCGCCCAGGTCAGTGAGTACGGTAAAGCTCTGATGCCAGATACGAATGCTCATGCTTGATCCTTGTGAAGTGGTTTATCCGCGCAGCTGCAGGATTGACCCGGCACCCCGCTCTGTTGCCAGACGGTGCTGCGCGCCGCCGCACCGGTGCCAGCCAGACGACCCAGCACCGAGCCCGAGGTCAGGCCAGCACCACCGGCGTACTTGACGTAATAGAGATTGCCGACCAGCTCACCGGCGGCGTACAGGCCATCGATGGGTTGTTGCTGCTCATCCAGTACCTGCGCCTGGCTGTCGACCTGCAGACCGCCGAAGGTAAAGGTGATACCGCAAGTCACCGCATAGGCGACAAAGGGTGGTTTGTTCAGCGGGTTGGCCCAGTTGGATTTGGGGATGGCCAGACCCTCCGTGCAGCGCCCATCGCGCTCCGCCGGATTGAAGGGAATATCGGTACGCACCGCCGCGTTGTAGTCATCCAGCGTCTGCAACAGCGCTCGGGCATTGATGCCTTCCAGTTTGTCCGCCAGCTCTTCGAGACTGTCAGCCTGAATACGGGTCGCCTGGCGCACGCGGTATTCGTCGGGCAACAGCTGCTCACTGTGCTGATCGAAGATCTGCCAGGCGACCCCACCCGGCTGGCGCAGAACCTTCTCGCCCATACCGGAATAGGTGTAGTTGCGAAAGTCCTCGCCCTCATCGACGAAACGCCGTCCGTCGGCGTTCACGACGACGCCCAGATGGAAGTAGTTCTTCTGCATGTTCAGCAGGTCGATATCGCCCATCGCCGGAGCATTCAGGTCATAGAACACTGCATGGCAGCCCGACCAGTTACCGTGGGCCGCAGCACCGATGTCCAGCGCCATCTGGATACCATCGCCGGTGTTGTAGCGCGAGCCACGCACCTTGGCCAGATCCCAGCCAGGCCCCAGATACTGGGCGCGCCAGCGCAGATTGGCGTGAAACCCGCCGGTGGCGATGATCACCGTCGGCGCAGCAAAGAACTCGCCCGTCGCGGTGAGAATCTGCCAGCGACCATCACCACAACGGTTCAGGCGCCTGGCGCGAACACCATAAAAAATTTCAACACCTTCGCGCTGGGCCCGGTTACTCAGCGCCTCAACCAACCCCAGCCCGCCACCGGACACTTCAACCGTCAGGCCACCCCAGAACTTGTACTTGCCATCGACCTTGAACGCCTGTCGGCCGTAGATCGGCATGAAACGCACACCCTTGGTGGTCATCCAGCGCAGGGTATCCAGGCTCTGCGTGACTACGGTATCCAGCACCTCGGGGTCGGCCCGGTACTGGCTCATGGTGGCCAGCTCACCGAAGAAGTCATCCTCGCTGTAGCTGCCGAAGTCACTGTTTTCCAGTTCGCTATCAAGCAGATCGGGCATCAGCAGGCGCAGATCCTCATTGCCCTGATAGGCCACCCGGAAAGCCCCACCGGTATGCGCCGAGTTGCCGCCTTTCTGTTCCTCGGGTGCGCGCTCGATCAGCGCCACCCGGGCCCCACTCTCCCGCGCCGACAACGCAGCACAGAGCCCGGCATTGCCGCCACCAAGAACGATTACATCGAATGAATGCATACAGCCCCCTGTATCGCCGGCAACATGGAATGCCGGCCATGAACATGGGTGCATTATCAGGAACAGCCGCAGGGCTTAGGAGTCTTCGGGATCGAAGGGGGTTTTCAGATTTGCTGTAAAGTCGGTGGGGAAGGACGGGCTGCTGCCCGTCCTTTGGGGCTCTTACAAACTCAACGGCCGATTCGACGCCTTGATGAATTCCTTCTTCAGATCCTCGAAGGTATGCACCGCCGGGAACTGCGGGAACTCGGCGATGACGTTGTCCGGCGCATGGAACAGGATCCCGGCATCGGCTTCACCCAGCATGGTGGTGTCGTTGTAGGAGTCACCGGCGGCGATCACCCGGTAGTACAGGGTCTGCAATGCCAGTACCGACTGACGCTTGGGGTCCTTCTGGCGCAGCTGATAATCCACCACCCGATCATCTTCATCGGTAATCAGCTTGTGGCACAGCAGTGTCGGGAAGCCCAGCTGACGCATCAGCGGCTGGGAGAACTCATAGAAAGTATCCGACAGGATCACCACCTGGAAGCGCTCACGCAGCCAGTTGACGAACTCCACTGCACCCTCCAGTGGCTTCAGTGTGCCGATCACTTCCTGGATATCACCCAGTTTCAGACCATGCTCATCCAGAATGCGCAGGCGCTGCTTCATCAGCACGTCGTAATCAGGAATATCCCGGGTGGTGGCGCGCAGCTCGGCGATACCGGTTTTCTCGGCAAAGGCAATCCAGATTTCGGGGACCAGAACACCTTCGAGGTCAAGGCAGGCGATTTCCACAGAGTACTCCTGATGCAGTGATGGGGATCCAATAGAATGGGTGATGGAACTGGCGTCACAATCTACCGGCTCCGCTTGCCCGGCGCAATATCAGCCCGGCCAATGGCCGCTTATTGATAACACGAAAGCATAAAAATATAACTAAATAGCAGAAGAAGTACTAAGCCCCGCTTGCTAGAATACGCAGTTCCCAGATGGCCCGCAGATGGCCGCACCGCAGGAGAGCCTGATGTCCACCACGCTGTTTGATGTAGAAGCCCTGGCAGTCGAATACGCCAGCAAGTCGCCCCAGGATGTATTGAAACTGGCCTTCGAGCATTTCGATGACCTGTGGCTGTCCTTCAGCGGCGCGGACGACATCGTAGTGCTGGACATGGCCTGGAAGATCAACCCCAACCTCAAGGTCTTCACCCTCGACACCGGCCGCCTGCACCCGGAAACCTATCGCTTCCTCGAAGAAGTGCGCAAGCACTACGGCATCCAGCTGGAAGTGCTGTCTCCCGACCAGCAGGCGCTGGAAGCTTATGTAAAGGCAAAGGGTCTGTTCGACTTCTATGAAAGCGGCCACGGCGAGTGCTGCGGCATCCGCAAGATCGCCCCGCTGCGCCGTAAACTGGCCACCGTCGATGCCTGGATCACCGGCCAACGCAAGGACCAGAGCCCCGGCACCCGCAGCAACGTGCCCGTGGTCGAAATTGACGGCGGTTTCTCCGGCCCCGACAAACAGCTGATCAAATTCAACCCGCTGGCCAATTACAGCAGCGAAGATGTATGGAACTACATCCGCATGCTGGAGATTCCCTACAACAAACTGCACGAGCGCGGCTTCATCAGCATCGGCTGCGAACCCTGCACCCGCCCTGTCCTGCCCAACCAGCACGAACGCGAAGGCCGCTGGTGGTGGGAAGAAGCCACTCAGAAGGAATGCGGCCTGCACGCCGGCAACCTGATCGCCAGGAACTGATACCACACCCGGGGTTGACGAGCCCCGGCTTCTCGCTGCTCCAGCGAAACACTCCGTCATTGCGAGCCCGAAGGGCGCGGCAATCCATGGGCGCGGCGTCGCCTGAGATCACTGGATTGCCGCGTCGGCCACGCCTCCTCGCAATGATGAAAGAGAGTATGCGCTTTTCCAGGGCAGATAGTCGTACCGCCGCTCTTTCTTAAGTAAATGCCATTCCGATCTGACCCCGTTTGCTTTTCCGCCTTGATATTTGTCATGTCTCTTCGACAACAGAGCCCATATACTGCGCTTATGCGAATCATTACCGGATTTTCCCTGCGCCGTTACTGCGGCGCCCTGTTGGCTGCGGCGCTGTCGTTTTCGGCGGTGGCGGAGCCTGTGTCCCGTGAGCACCTGACCCTGGCCGGGCCGCCGACGACGGTGTCCTATCCTCTTCTGCATATGCTGGAAAGCGGTGCGCTGGAGGGGGTGGCCGAGCAGGTGGAGTTCCGCCTGTGGAGCAACCCGGATCAGTTGCGCGCGCTGACGCTGGAGGGGGGTGCCGATTTCACTGCCATGCCAACCAACGTCGCGGCCAATCTGTACAACCGCAAGGTGCCGCTGCGGCTGGCCAACGTGTCGGTGTGGGGCATGTTGTGGCTGGTGTCGCGCAACCCGGACATGCAGACCCTGGCCGACTTCAAGGGCCAGGAGATCGCCGTGCCGTTCCGCGCCGATATGCCGGATATCGTCTTCAGCTTCCTCGCCGAGCGAGCCGGGCTGGACCCGCGCCGGGACTTTACCGTGCGCTATATGGCCACGCCGATGGATGCCATGCAGCTGCTGATCATGCGCCGTCTGGATCACGCCCTGCTGGCCGAGCCGGCGATATCCATGGCGCTGCGCAAGACCCGGTCCTTCCCGGTGTCAGTGGTGGCCCCGGAGTTGTACCGCAGTGTCGATCTACAGGCCGAATGGGGGCGTCTGTTGCAGACCGAGGCGCGTATCCCCCAGGCCGGGATGGTGGTGCTCGGCGAGGCGCGGCTGGATGAGCAACTGGTGCAGACCCTGGAAGCGGCCTACGCCGCCTCGCACCAATGGTGTCTGGCCCAGCCGGTGGAATGCGGCGAGCTGGCCGCGCGGCATATCGACATGCTCACCGCCGAGGCGGCCACCGATTCGATCAATAGCCTGCCCAGGCACTACGCCAACGCCGCCGATGCACGCCCGGAGCTGGAGCAGTTCCTGCAGTTGCTGCTGGAGCGCCAGCCTGCGACCGTGGGTGGCAAGCTGCCGGATGCGGCGTTCTACGGACAACAGCCGTGAACCTTCTGCGTTCACTGCGCAATGCGCTGGGGGCCACCCTTGGCTATCTGTGGAGTGGCTGGGGTGCGGTGTCCAGCATTCTGCTGTTCTGCGCCCTGTGGGAGCTGGGCGGGCGGGTCTATGGTGATCTGATTCTGCCCGGCCCGGTGGCCACCCTGCAGCAGCTGGGCAGCATGTTCGACAGCGGTCAGGCCCTGCCGGAGCTGATCATTTCCGCCCGCCGCACCTTGTATGGGCTGGGTATCGCGCTGGGTGCCGGCACCCTGCTCGGCCTGCTGGCCGGACGCTCGATGACTGCGGCGATGATGTCCCGCCCGCTGGTCACCCTGCTGCTGGGCATGCCGCCGATTGCCTGGCTGGTGCTGGCCATGCTGTGGTTTGGCATGGGCGATGCCACGCCAGTGTTTACCGTGTTTATCGCCTGCTTCCCGATCGTCTTCGCCGGGGCCATGCAGGGCGGTCGCACCTTGGACAACAAGCTCAAGGATGTTGCCTTGGCCTACCGCCTGCCCTGGCGCATGCTGCTCACCGACCTGTATCTGCCGCATATCACCTCCTATCTGTTCCCGGCCTGGATTACCGCGCTGGGTACCTCCTGGAAGGTGGTGGTGATGGCCGAGCTGCTGACCACAGTGGATGGCGTCGGCGCGGCGCTGGCGGTGTCCCGTGCGCAACTGGATACGGCCTCGTCGCTGGGCTGGATCGTTGCGGTGCTGGGCTTGCTGCTGGCCTTCGAGTACCTGTTGCTGGAGCCGATCAAACGGCGGGTGGAACGCTGGCGTACGGAGCCGGGAACATGAGCAAACTGCATATCCGCCACCTCTATCACCGCTATGGGGTGACCGAGGTGCTGACCGATGTCGGGCTGGATCTGTATGCCGGGGAAACTCTGGCACTGGTCGGCCCCTCGGGCTGCGGCAAGAGTACCCTGCTGCATATCGTCGCCGGGCTGCTGACACCCTCGGAGGTGGTCATGCAATCCACCTTCCGCGGCATGGCCTGCGTGTTTCAGGAGCCGCGACTGATGCCCTGGAAAACCGCTGCGGACAATATTGCCCTCGGTCTCAAGGCCCTTGGCGTACCCCGCGCCGCACGGCAACGTCAGGCTGCTGCGCTGGCCAAGCGCATGGGGCTGGATGAGGACGACCTGCACAAATACCCCCATGAGCTGTCCGGCGGCATGCAGAGCCGGGTGTCGCTGGCCCGGGCGCTGGCGATCAAGCCCGACCTGCTGTTGCTCGACGAGCCCTTCTCGGCGCTGGATATCGGTCTGAAGGCCGAGCTCTATCGCCAGCTGGAGGAGCAGGTGCAGAGCCAGGGCAGTGCGGTGCTGATGATCACCCATGACCTGATGGAAGCGGTGCGCCTGGCCGACCGCATTCTGATGATGGTGCCCGACCCGGGGCGCATCGTCTACGAGTTCAATCTGCAGCAACCCCAGGCTCAGCGCAGCAGCACCTGGGTGTACCAGACCACCGCCGAGCTGATGCAGGTGCGCGAGGTACGCATTGGCTTCGGCCTGGACCAGGGCGAGCTGCCGGTGCAGATCAGTCAGCATGAACAGCATTCGGGGTGCAGCGTATGAGCAGTATGCCCGGGGGACTGAAAGGCGCACTGCGCGGCGACTGGCCGGTGTTCATGTGCGGCTTCCGACCGTTCTTTCTATTGACCGGTGCCAGCGCGGTGCTGATGATCCTCGCCTGGTTGCTGATGCTGCGCGGCTTGCTGCCCGCTGGCATGCCCGGCGGCAGTCTGGTGTGGCATGGTCATGAGCTGCTGTTCGGCTTTGTCACCGCCGCCATTGCCGGATTTGTGCTGACCGCCGTACCGGAGTTTACCCGCACGCCGATTCCGCCACGCCGGGCGGTGGTGCAGATGACCCTGCTGTGGCTGGCGGCGCGGCTGGCCTATCTGCTGGCCGGGGTCTGGCCTGCGCTGATCGGCCTGTGGCCAGCGGCGCTGTTGAACCTGGCACTGTGGGTATTGCTGCTGCGCGAGGTGCTGCCCCGGGTGTGGAATGCGCAGGAGCGGCGGCATGTCAGCTTTGCCTGGGCGATCACAGCGCTGGCCCTGCTGCAGCTGGGCTTCTTTGTTGCTGCGGGCAGCGGCGGTAATCCGCTGGCCTGGCTGTATCTGAGCGTGGGCCTGGTCATGGCGCTGATCATCATCGCCACCAGCCGGGTGTCCATGAGCGTGGTCAACGGGCTGGTGGAGGAAGGTCATCCGGAGCGCCAGCAGACCGAGGAGGTCGGCTATCTGGCCCGCCCACCCCGGCGCAATCTGGCGATAGTCACCATCCTGATCTGCAGCATCACCGAGTTCTTCTTCGGCTACGACATCATCACCGGCTGGACCGCGCTGGCCGCCGCTGCAGCCATGCTCAACCTGCTCAACGACTGGCATGTCGGTCGCCCGCTGTTTACCCGCTGGGCATTGATGCTCTATGCCAGCTACTGGCTGATCGCGCTGGGCTACGGCCTGATGGGCGCCGCCTGGCTGGGCGCGCCGCTGCTGCCCTCGGCCGGACGACATCTGTTGATGGCCGGGGCCATGGGGCTGTCGATCTTTGCCATCATGATGGTTGCCGGGCGTATTCATGCCGGACTCTGGCTGGACCGCCGCCCCTGGCAACCGATCACCGCCACCCTGCTGGTACTGGCGACGCTGTTGCGGGCGGCATCCGGCAT
>LSQX01176643.1_pt1 | contig 12932 bp, 14 predicted proteins | sample 654561 | NCBI WGS metagenome assembly LSQX01 (sample SAMN04489861, study PRJNA283612) | anaerobic digester metagenome | isolation source: 4 biogas reactors fed with cattle manure at either 37C or 55C with and... | place: Denmark: Kongens Lyngby | collected 2014 | reverse complement strand
CCACCTGCGGCTATGTGTGTGACCTGCTCAGCTGGGTGATGGCAAGGGGCCAGACAGGCATGGCCTGGGTGACGGTGCAGACGCACCTGAATGTCATCGCGGTGGCCAGCCTGCACGAGATGGCCTGCGTCATCCTGCCGGATGACATAAAGATGGAGGAGGCGGTGCTGGCTAAGGCGCTGGAGGAAGGCATCGCGGTTTACACCTCGCCCCTGTCAGCCTATGAAATCTGCGGGCGGCTGATGGCAAAGGGGCTTGTCCCGGCCTCGGATTAACCCTTGCTGTACTACGACCTGCACATTCACAGCTGCCTGTCCCCCTGCGCGCAGGAGGACATGACGCCGGCCAACATCTGCGCGATGGCGCGGCTCAAGGGCCTGGATGTGATCGCGCTGACGGATCACAACACGGGCGGCAACCTGACCGCCTGCGAAGAAGCCGCCAGGCGCGAAGGCCTGCTCTTCCTCCCCGGCATGGAATTGTGCGCCAGCGAGGAAGTCCACTTACTGGCCTACTTTCTGGATGTGGGCAGCGCCATGAAGATGGATGCCGCCATCCGACCCCTTTACCCGGCAGAAAAGAACCGCCCCGACTACTTTGGCCGCCAGCTGCTCATGGACAGCCAGGACCAGGCGCTGGGGGAGGAGGACGCCCTGCTTATCGGCGCGCTGGCAGCGGACATCACTCAGCTATCTGGGATGGTTCATCACTTTGGCGGCGTCACCGTTCCGGCGCACATCCACAGGGGCTACGGCCTCATCCAGGTGCTGGGTTTTATGCCCGCAAGCCCCCGTTTCCGCGCGGTGGAGGTGTCCCCGGGGCAAGAAATCCCCCAAGGCCACCTGCCGGTTTACTCCTCGGACGCCCATCAACTGGGCATGATCTCAGAACGCGACCACGCCCTGCCCGTCCCGCGGGACATCACGGCCTTGCTCAGAATCCTCGGCAAGGAGTGAATAGGCAGGGCAGACCATACATCAACAACAAGGAAGGGAGCACATCATGGTTGACAAGAAGGAGAAAATGGAGCAGCTGCGCAAGGTGATCGCCGAGCACAAGGACGAGCCCGGCCCCTTGATGCCCATCATGCACGCCGCGCAGGAAATCTTCGGCTACCTGCCCCAGGACGTTCAGATCGAGATCGCGGAGGGCCTGGGCATCACGCTGAGTGAAGTGTACGGTGTGGCCACCTTCTATTCGCATTTCTCGCTGGAGCCCAAGGGCGAGCACGTGATCAGCGTGTGCATGGGCACGGCCTGCTATGTCAAGGGGGCGCAGGCGGTGCTGGACAAGCTGTCCGATTCCCTGGGCATCCAGCCGGGCGGCACCACCAAGGACGGCAAGTTCACGCTGCTGGCCACCCGCTGCCTGGGCGCCTGCGGCTTAGCGCCAGTGTTGACCGTGGGCGAGGCGGTGCACGGTCGGGTAACGCCGGACGAGGTCCCCGCCATCCTGTCCCTGTATGAGGACTGATGCCTGAAATCGCGCTGCACCTGCTGGATCTGGTGCAAAACAGCATCCGGGCAGGCGCTAAGACGGTGCGGATTGTAATCGACCTCAGCGCGCAGCTGCTGCTCACCCTTACCCTGATGGATGACGGCTGCGGGATGGATGAAGAAATGGCTGCGCTGGCGCATAGCCCCTTTGGCACCAGCCGCACCACCCGCAAGGTGGGCCTGGGCATCCCGCTGACCAGGGAGAGCGCGCTGGCAACCGGCGGCAGCTTCAGCTTAACCAGTGAACCGGGAATTGGCACCACAGTCACCGCCAGCTTTGACACCCGGCATATCGACTGCCCGCCCCTTGGCAAACTGGAGGACACGCTGGTTTCACTCATCCTGGCCAATCCGGACCAGCCCGAGTTTGAGATCAGCCTGTCATCCAAAGACGCGAACGAGGTGCTTGATACCCGGCAAATCAAGCAGACCCTGGGCACAGTGCCCATCACCACCCCTGATGTCGCCTTATGGCTGACAGCCTGCCTAAGAGACATGACTGAAAATACGTTGGGAGGAATCACATCATGAAATCCTTACAGGAACTGGAGCAGATCCGCCAGGAGACCCTGCAGCGCATCAACCTGCGGCGGGAGGACAAGGGCAGCGAGGTGCGCGTTGTGGTTGGCATGGCCACCTGCGGCATCGCGGCAGGCGCGCGCAATGTGATGATGGCGTTTATGACAGAGGCCAGCAAGCGCAAGCTGAACCATGTCACCATCTCCCAAACCGGCTGCGTGGGCACCTGCCGCTTTGAGCCCATGGCCGACGTCTTCGTCCCCGGGCAGGAGAAGGTCACCTATGTGAACCTGGACGAGAAAAAGGCGGCGCGCATCGTATCTGAGCATATTGTCAACGGCAACCCGGTGCGGGAGTTCACCATCACCAGCCAGGGCCTTGACGCGGAGAAGGGAGACGCAAAATGATTATCTATCGCTCACATATTTTGGTCTGCGGCGGCACCGGCTGCACCTCATCGGGCTCCGAAACGCTGATGGAGCGCTTTGAGCAGCAGCTCAAGCTGCACAAGCTGGACAAGGAAGTCAGCCTGGTCAAGACCGGCTGCTTCGGCCTGTGCGAGGCCGGCCCGGTGGTCATCGTGTACCCGGAGGGCACCTTCTACTCCCGCGTGCGCGCGGAGGACGTGGACGAGATCGTGGCCGAGCACATGCTCAAAGGCCGCATTGTGCGCCATCTGGTCTACCACCACACCGAAGACGCGGTGGAGGAAGGCCAGTCCCTCAACGACATCGAGTTTTACAAGCACCAGGACCGCATCGCCCTGCGCAACTGCGGCGTGATTGACCCGGAGAAGATCGATGAGTACATCGCCTTTGACGGCTACAAGGCCCTGGGTGACGCGCTCACCAAGATGAGCCCCCAGGAAGTGGTGGATGTCATCAAGGCATCGGGCCTTCGGGGCCGGGGCGGCGGCGGCTTCCCCACGGGGCTGAAATGGCAGTTTTGCAAGGATGTGCCCAGCGAGAAAAAGTATGTTATCTGCAACGCGGACGAGGGCGACCCCGGCGCGTTCATGGACCGCTCCGTGCTGGAGGGCGACCCGCACTCCGTGCTGGAAGCCATGGCCATCTGCGGCTACGCGATTGGCGCGGACGAGGGCTATATCTATGTGCGCGCGGAGTACCCCATCGCGGTCAACCGTTTGAAGATTGCCATCCACCAGGCGCGGGAGTACGGCCTGCTTGGCAAGAACATCCTGGGCACGGATTTCAGCTTTGATGTGCATATCCGCCTGGGCGCCGGTGCCTTTGTGTGCGGCGAAGAAATGGCCCTGATGACCTCCATCGAGGGCAACCGCGGCGAGCCCAAGCCCAAACCGCCCTTCCCGGCTACCCAGGGCTTGTTTAACCTGCCCACCAACATCAACAACGTGGAAACCTACGCCAATATCCCGCAGATCTTGATCCACGGCGCGGACTGGTTCCGCTCGATGGGCACAAAGCGCTCCCCGGGCACCAAGGTGTTTGCCCTGGGCGGCAAAATCAACAACACGGGTCTGGTGGAGGTATCCATGGGCACCCCGCTGCGCCAGGTCATTTATGACATCGGCGGCGGCATCCCCGGCGGCAAGCAGTTCAAGGCCGTACAAACGGGCGGCCCCTCCGGCGGCTGCATCCCGGAAAGTTTGATTGACGTGCCCATTGAGTACGACTCCCTGGTGGAGATCGGCTCCATGATGGGCTCCGGCGGCATGATCGTCATGGACGAGGACAACTGCATGGTGGACATCGCCCGCTTCTTCCTGGACTTCACCGTGGATGAGTCCTGCGGCAAGTGCACCCCCTGCCGCGTAGGCACCAAGCGCATGCTTGAAATTTTGGAGCGCATCGTGGAAGGCAAGGGCGAGGAGGGCGACCTGGAGCGCCTGGAAGCGCTGGCCGAGTCCATCAGCGACACGGCATTGTGCGGCCTGGGCCAAACCGCGCCCAACCCCGTTTTGTCCACCATCAAATACTTCCGCGAGGAGTATGAGGCCCACATCAAGGAAAAACGATGCCCCGCGCACCACTGCCGCGAGCTGCTGCACCTGGAAATCACCGACAAATGCCGCGGCTGCACCGCCTGCTCCCGCGTGTGCCCGGTGGGCGCCATCACAGGCACCGCCCGTGAGCAGCACGTGATTGACGTGGACAAGTGCATTAAATGCAATTCCTGCATCGAGAAATGTCACTTTGATGCCATCATCAAGGTGTAATGGAGGTTAAGATGAGCAAGATGATTACGCTGACCATCGATGGCATCAAGGTGGAGGTGGAGCAGGGCGCGACGGTGCTGGACGCCGCTCGCAAGGCCCATATTCGCATCCCCACCCTGTGCTTCCTGGAAGAGATCAACGAGATCGGCGCCTGCCGCATGTGCGTGGTGGAAACCGGCGCCCGCACCCTGCAGGCTGCCTGCGTGCTGCCGGCGACGGAGGGCATGGACGTCAAAACCAACACCCGCCGCGTGCGCCACGCCCGCAAAACCGTGCTGGAATTGATCCTCTCCAACCACGACAAGAAGTGCCTGTCCTGCGTGCGCAGCCAGAACTGCGAACTGCAGCGCCTGTCCAAGGAGCTGGAAGTCACCGACGCGGACGCCTTTGTCGGCAAGCGGACGGAGCACCCCATTGATGACATGTCGCCCGCCGTTGTGCGCGACAACGACAAGTGCATCGTGTGCCGCCGCTGCGTGGCCACCTGCTACAAAACACAGGCTGTGGGCGTGATTGGCCCGGTTGGCCGCGGCTTTGATACCAGCATCCAGTCCGCCTTCAAGTCCCACCTCAGTGACACCGCCTGCATCGGCTGCGGCCAGTGCATCGCCGCCTGCCCGGTGGGCGCGCTGCGGGAGAAGGAAGAATCCCCCGCGGTATGGCGCATGCTGCATGACCCCACCAAGCACGTGGTGGTGCAGACCGCGCCGGCCGTGCGCGCCGCCTTGGGTGAGGAGTTTGGCCTGCCCATGGGCACCAACGTGACCGGCAAGATGGTCTCCGCCCTGCGCAGGCTGGGCTTTGACCAGGTGTTTGACACCGACTTCACCGCCGACCTCACCATCATGGAGGAGGCCAACGAGCTGATCGAGCGCATCCAAAACAAGGGTGTTCTGCCCATGATCACCTCCTGCTCACCCGGCTGGATCAACTTCTGTGAGACCTTCTACCCCGAGTTCATCCCCAACCTGTCCTCCTGCAAGTCCCCGCATGAGATGATGGGCGCCATCATCAAGAGCTATTACGCCGAAAAGGCAGGCATCCCCTCCCGCAACATCGCCGTTGTATCGGTGATGCCCTGCACCGCCAAGAAGATCGAGGCCGGGCGTGAGGAGCTGTCCGCCATGGGCACACCGGATGTGGACGCCGTCATCACCACGCGCGAACTGGCCCGGATGATTAAATCAAACGGCATTGATTTTTTGAGCCTGCCGGATGAGGAGTTTGACTCCCTCCTGGGCGACAGCACCGGCGCCGGCACCATCTTTGGCGCCACCGGTGGCGTGATGGAAGCCGCGCTGCGCACCGCCTATGAGACCATCAGCGGCGAAACCCTGGAGGACCTGGATTTCCACGCGGTACGCGGCCTGAAAGGCGTGAAGGAAGCCGACATCAAAATCGGGGACCTTACCCTGCATGTGGCGGCCGTCCACGGCACCGCCAACGCCAAGACGCTGCTTGATCAGATCAAAAACGGCGAGAAAACCTTCCACTTCATCGAGGTCATGGGCTGCCCCGGCGGCTGCGTCAACGGCGGCGGCCAGCCCGTGGTATCGGCCATTGACCGCCTGCGCACCGACCCCAGGGTGGAGCGCGCCAAGGCCCTCTACAAGGCCGATGTGGGCATGAAGAAGCGCAAGAGCCACGAAAACCCGGGCATCCAGCGCCTGTACAAGGAGTTCTTGGGCGAGCAGGGCAGCAAGCGGGCGCATTACCTGCTGCACACCCATTACACGCCGCGGCCTAAGTACAAGCACCCGGTTGAAGAGACGACCACTGCATAAAAGGGAGAGAAATCCATGAAAAAATGCTTCAGTCTGCTGCTGGCCCTGGTGCTGATGCTGGGCCTGAGCCTGGCCTTCGCAGAGGGACAGGAAGCCTTGCGCATAGGCGCTCTCAAAGGGCCGACGGCCATGGGCCTGGTCAAAATGATGAAGGACAACGAGGGCAAGGACAACTATGCCTTCACCCTCTTTGGTAGCCCGGATGCCCTGGTGCCCTCCCTGATGAAGGGCGAACTGGACCTGGCCTGCGTGCCGGTTAACCTGGCGGCCATCCTGTACGCCAACAGCAAAGGCGCCATTAAGGTGGTGAATGTGAACACCCTGGGCGTGCTGTACATCGTGGAGCGGGGCGAGAGCGTGAAGACCCTGGCAGATTTAAAGGGCCGCACCCTCTACGCCAGCGGCAAGGCGTCCACGCCGGAATATGTCTTAAACCACCTGCTCACTTCCGCCGGCATCGGTGACATCACCGTGGAATGGAAGGCCGAGCACGCCGAGGTACTGGCCGCGCTCATGGCCGATGAAACAGGCGTGGCGCTGCTGCCCCAGCCCTTTGTCACCATCGCGCAAAGCAAAAGCCCGGATATCAAGGTCGCGCTGGATTTGAACCAGGAATGGGAAGCCCTGGGCCAGGGCACGCTGATCACCGGCGTCACCGTCGCCCGGCAGGACGTCATCGCGCAGCATGGTGATGCCCTTGCTGACTTCCTGGGCGACTACGAAGCCTCTGTCGCCTATGTCAACGCCAATGTGAAAGAGGCCGCGGCTTTGATTGGGGAGTTTGACATCTTCGCGGCGCCCATGGCGGAAAAAGCCCTGCCGCACTGCAGCATCTCCTTTGTTAAGGGGGAAGAGATGAAATCCATGCTGACCCCATTTTATCAGATGCTGTTTGATCAAAACCCCCAGACGACAGGCGGCAGCCTGCCCGATGATGACTTCTATTACCTCCCCTAAAATAAAAAACCGGGCATACCGCCTGCTGGCCATCCTGTTTTGGCTGGTCGTGTGGCAGTTTGCCGCCATCGCGGTGGGGCATGAGTTTTTACTCGCCTCACCGCTTCGCGTTTTGAACAGTCTGGCCAGGCTATTGCTCAAAGGAGATACTTATCAGGCTGCCTTGACGTCCACCCTCCGGATCCTGCTGGGCTTTTTGGCCAGCCTGGTCGCGGCGCTGCTTTTGGCTGCCGGCGCGCACAAATCCGTGCTGGTGAAGGAGTTGGCCGCCCCGCTGGTGTCCGCCGCGCGCTCAGTGCCGGTGGCGAGCTTCGTCATTCTGGCCATCATCCTGGTGTCCACGCGCTGGCTGTCCACCCTCATCGCCTTTGTGATTGGCTTTCCGGTCATTTACCTCAACTTGCTGGAGGGCATCAAAAACCGCGATCCCAAGCTGGGGCAGATGGCGACGGTGTTTCGGGTGCCCTTCTTCCGGCGGCTGTTCTACATCAACCTGCCGCAGATGATGCCCTACCTGCGCGCGGGCGCTGTCACGGCCCTCGGGCTGTGCTTTAAAAGCGGCATCGCGGCGGAGGTCATCGGTATTCCAAACGGCACCATCGGCGAAGCGCTCTACCGCGTGAAGGTCAATTATTACACGGCGGATTTGTTCGCCTGGACCATCATCATCGTGGCGCTCAGCCTGCTTGCCAGCGCGCTGGTCAAGCGGTTGATGGATATGGGCTTTCGCAGACTGGAGCGTTTATGAGTAACACGCTGCGCTTTCATCATGTCACCAAGCGCTTTGGCGCGCAGGTGGTGCTGTCAGATTTCAGCCTGGATCTGCCCGTTGGGCAAGTGTCCTGTTTGATGGGGCCCTCCGGCAGTGGCAAGACCACCCTGCTTAACCTGCTGATGGGGCTCATTGTGCCCGACAGCGGCAGCGTGCAGACCATCCACCCCCAAAGCGTGGTCTTCCAGGAGGACAGGCTGCTGCCCGCCCTCACAGGGCTGGGCAACCTGCGGCTGATTACCGGCGGCGGGCAGGACGCCGGCTTGCTGCGGTTGCTGGGGGAATTGGGCCTGGCGGGGGAAGGGCACAAGCCGGTGCGCGACTTCAGCGGCGGCATGCGGCGCAGGGTCGCCATCGCCCGCGCCCTCGCGGCGGACTATGAGCTGCTCCTGTTGGATGAGCCGTTCAAAGGCTTGGACGCGGATACCCGCGCCAGGACGGCTGAAGTCATCCGGCGCTACAGCCATGGAAAAACCGTGGTGTTGGTGACCCATGACCCGCATGAGGCCGAGCTGATGGAAGCGCACATCGTCCAACTGCCGGCAATCCTTTAAGAACAATCGATACCCTCACAACGCGCACACCCGGCGCGTTGTTTTTAGATGGTATCAAATCTGCCATACCTTCCATATTGTTGTAAAAGGCGTTATACTTGATTTATACAAATGGATAGGAGGCGCCTATGAAGCAGGTAAGCACCTTGTATATTAAGGAATTACCGCCGTTTCCCAATTCCGCCTTGCCGGTTTTGGTATATCAGCAGGTATATGAAGGACAAGACGCTCCCTTTGAAAACCTGTTTCGGCAAAATGGCTGGACAGGCTTGTGGGTCAATGGTGTGTACAACTTCCATCACTACCACGCCAAAGCACATGAGGCGCTGGGCTGTATCTCCGGCTGGGCGCGGCTCAAACTGGGCGGCCCGGAGGGTGTGGAAGTAAGGGTCGAGAAGGGCGACGCCGTGCTTTTGCCCGCGGGAGTGGGGCATCAGCTCATCAAGGCCTCAGGGGATTTCCAGGTTGTTGGCGCCTACCCCAAGGGGCAGTCACCGGATTTGCAGCGCGGGGACACGCGGGAGTATGAGCGCCTGAAGGCGGCAGCCAAAGCGGCGCGCCTGCCGGATACCGACCCTGTGATGGGCATTGGCGGCGCGGTGGCAGAATACTGGCAGCAATAAACACAAATATTTGAAAACAGAGGAAGAAGAATGAAGTTTACCGATGGATACTGGCTGATTCGGCTCGAGTTTGACATGAACTACGCCACGGAGGTCTACCAGGTCAAGGCGGACGACAAGCGCCTGACCATCCTGGCGGCCACCCGGCATGTGCGCGGCAACAAGGGCGCAGCCCTAAACATGCCCACCCTGGAGGTGGAGCTGTCCACCCCCATGGAAGGCGTCCTGTGCGTGCAGGTGACGCATTTCAAGGGCGCCTTGCCCAACCGGCCGGTGTTTGAGATGAACCGCGCCCAGATCCCGGCGGACATCAGCCAGGAAGGGGATACCTGGCGCATCCAAAGCGGCGCGCTGGCCGCGCAAATTGATGCAAGCGCTGGCTGGCAGGTTGATTTTTTGGCGGATGGCAAACCGCTCACCACCAGCGGCTATCATGGCATGGCGCATGCCCTCAACAAGGAAACGGGCAGGACCTATCTGTCCGATTCCCTGATGCTGGATGTGGGCGAGTGGGTCTATGGCCTGGGCGAGTATTTCACGCCCTATCTAAAAAACGGGCAGACAGTGGACATCTGGAACGCGGATGGCGGCACGGCCAGCGAACAGGCCTACAAAACTGTGCCCTTTTATATGACCAACCGCGGCTACGGCGTGCTGGTGGATGATACGGCCGATGTCTCCTTTGAAATTGGCAGTGAAAAGGTGGAGCGGGTGCAGTTCTCCGTCCCCGGCGAAACGCTGCGCTACTACCTCATTTATGGTCCGGACCCCAAGCAGGTGCTGGCGCGCTATACCGCGCTCACAGGCCGCCCCGCGTTGCCGCCAGCCTGGTCCTTTGGCTTGTGGCTGTCCACCAGCTTCACCACCGAGTATGATGAGGAGACGGTCAACCACTTCATCGACGGCATGGCGGCGCGGGATATCCCGCTCTCCGTCTTCCACTTTGATTGCCACTGGATGCGCGGCTTGCACTGGACGGATTTTGTGTGGGACCCCGCCACCTTCCCGGATCCGGAGGGCATGCTTACACGCTATCACGACAAGGGCATCAAGATCTGCGTGTGGATCAACCCCTACATCGCTCAGGCGGGGGACCTGTTTGATGAGGGGCTCAAGAAGGGCTACTTCATCAAAAAGACCGATGGCAGCGTCTGGCAGTCTGACCTGTGGCAGGCGGGCATGGCCATTGTGGATTTCACCAACCCGGACGCCTGCGCCTGGTACGCGGGGCACCTGAAGCGCTTGCTCAACCAGGGTGTGGACTGCTTCAAAACCGATTTTGGTGAGCGCATCCCGGTGAAGGGCGTCACCTATCATGACGGCAGCGAACCTTTGCGCATGCACAATTATTATTCCTACCTGTACAACAAGCTGGTGTTTGACACCATCAAAGAAGTGCGCGGCGAGGGGGAGGCTGTTCTGTTCGCGCGCAGCGCGACGGCGGGCGGGCAGCGCTTCCCGGCGCACTGGGGCGGGGATTGCAGCGCCACCTACGTCTCCATGGCGGAAACGCTGCGCGGCGGCCTGTCGCTCGCGCACTGCGGCTTTGGCTTTTGGAGCCATGACATCTCCGGCTTTGAGCAGACCGCGCCGGCGGATGTCTACAAGCGCTGGTCCGCCTTTGGCTTACTATCCAGCCACAGCCGCCTGCACGGCTCCTCCAGCTACCGGGTGCCCTGGCTGTTTGATGAGGAATCCGTGGACGTGCTGCGGCATTTTACCCGGCTCAAGTGCCGGCTGATGCCCTATCTGTTCGCGGCCGCGGTAGAGGCGCACGAGCAGGGCATCCCCATGCTGCGGCCCATGATGATGGAATTCCCGGAGGATTTAACCGCCCAGATGCTGGACCGCCAGTACATGCTGGGCGAAAACCTGCTGGTGGCGCCCGTGTTTACAAAGTCCGGGGAGGTGGAATACTACCTGCCTGATGGCGCGTGGGTCAATTTGCTGGATAACCGGGTGGTAACTGGCGCCGGCTGGCACAGGGAGCAGCACGGCTTCATGTCCCTGCCGTTGATGGCGCGGCCCAATGCCGTCATCCCGATGGGCAGCATAGACAGCCGGCCGGATTACGACTATCTGGATGGCCTCACCCTGCACGCCTTCTCCATTGAGGACGGCAAATCAGTCACCGTCCGCATCCCCGACCTTTCTGGCCAGACCTCCGCGGTGTTTGAACTGTCCAGGGCGGGGGATACCCTGCATGTAAAAACTGATTCCGCCAAGCCGTTTGAAGTGGTGCTGCACAACATGGAAGGAGTTAGCGTACACATAGCGGACTGACGCCAAAAAGGAGGTTATCATGACCCACCAGCAGGAAAACAAACCCCTCAAACTGCCGGAACTCTTGCTGTTTGCCAGCGCGGACATGTTTGGCGGCGGCGGGCAAACCATCCTGTCTGTCATCTACCTGGTCTTTTTAACCAACATCCTGGGCATCTCACCCGCCTGGGCAGGCGCTGTCATCATGGTGGCCAAGGCCTGGGACGCCATCTCCGACCCCTTGATGGGCGTTATCTCGGACAACACCCGCAGCCGCTTTGGCCGGCGCAAGCCCTACCTGGTCACAGGCGGCGCGCTGCTGTTGGTGTCCATGGGCCTTTTGTGGCTGCCGGTACGCTTTGAGTCCGCCAGCTTGCAGATTGTCTATGTCACCTTTACCTATTTGCTCTATTCTACGGTGTCCACGGTCATCTCGGTGCCCTACAGCTCCCTGAGCACAGAGATCACCACGGATTTTTCCGCCCGCAACCGCGTCAACATGACGCGCCTGGTGTTCTCCCTCTTCGCGACGGCCATCTGCACCGTGGTGCCGACCATGCTGTTCAATCAGCTGGACAAGGGCAGCCTGCCGCTGAACACCTTCTATTTGCTCATCGCCTTTGGCTTTGGCTTGCTGTTTGCCCTGCCCAATATCCTGGCAGGCTTTGTTGTCAAAGAGCGCGTGCCCTATGAGCAGACCAAGCGCAGCTTCTCCCTGCGCGTGATGTGGGAACCGCTGAAGGTGCGCGCCTTCCGCAAGTTGCTGGCGCTGTATTTGTGCCAGAGCATCACCCTGGACATCGTATCCGCGGTGGTTATCTACTACGGCCTGTACGTGGTGCCGGGCATCAGCTCCACCGTCTTTTTGGGCACCTTTTTGGGCATGCAGCTGGTGCTGTTCCCCTTCCTGATGCGCCTGGTGGACCGGGTGCCCAAGCCCACCATCTACCGCTTTGGTCTGCCGCTGTCCATGCTGGGCGCGCTGGGCATCGCCCTCTTCCCGGGGGAGGGCTCGCCCCTGTTGCTGTATGTCATTACCGGGCTCACCGCGCTGGGGTTCGCGGGCGCGCAGACCATGAGCTGGATCATGTTCCCGGATGTGGTGGACATTGGTGAGTTGTCGCTCAAACAGCGCAACACGGGCTCCTTCAGCGGCGCGATGACCTTTGTGCGCAAAGCCAGCTCCGCCATCGCCATTTTCCTCATCGGTGTGCTGCTTAGCCTCTCGGGCTTTGTCAAACCCACATTGGAAATTGCCAAACCCATCCAGCCGGACTCCACCCTGCTTACAATCCGGCTGATCATCCTCATGACCTTTGTCCTTCTAATGGGCACAGCCTGGCTGACCGCCCGGCGCTTTGCCCTCAGCCCCGAGTTGTCAAAGCGCGTCAAGCTCTTGCTGGAACGCGAGCGGGATGGTATCCTAACAGCGGAAGAAAACATGGAAAAAGAAGCGGTTGTGAAGCAACTTGGATAGTTGAATTCGACAAATCAAATGCATTGAACAGAAAGGAAACACCATGAACAAGCAGTATCAATTTTGGTTTTGTGTGGGCTCCCAGGACCTGTACGGCGAGGAATGCCTGCGCAATGTGGCCGAACACGCCCAGGCAATGGTCAAGGAAATCAATGATTCCGGTGACCTGCCCTTCCCCCTGGTGTATAAGCCCATCCTGATTACGGCGGAGATGATCCATCGCACCTTCAAGGAAGCGGGGGAGGACGACACCTGCGCCGGCGTCATCACCTGGATGCACACCTTCTCGCC